>Ga0209102_1000992_pt1 | contig 16407 bp, 12 predicted proteins | sample ConPoolayeHmetaG_FD_185483 | JGI IMG/M metagenome (GOLD analysis project Ga0209102, IMG submission 185483) | Hot spring microbial mat communities from California, USA to study Microbial Dark Matter (Phase II) - Cone Pool mat layer H metaG... ...
CCTCGAGACCGTACAGGTTGCCGAACGGGGGCATCGCCCCGAGCTCGCAATCGGGAAACAGATCCTTGAACTCGGTTTCGCCGGCCAGCCGCAGATCCGGCACGCCGGCAAGCCTGCCCAGTTCTTCCAGGTTCACTCGGTTGTTCGCCGGCACCACGGCCATCAGCTTGCGGTTTCCGGCGGCCAGCACGACCACCTTGGCCAGCTCCCTGCCGCTGATATGCTGCGCGTGGGCAACCCCTTGGGCGGTATAGGCCGGCGAATGCGTGCAGGACTGGTATTGGATCCCGTGCCCGTCGAGGTATTCCTTGAGACTTTTTGCGATGGACATGGTGAGGCTCCTTTATGCCAAGGTCCGGAAGAAACGGATCGCCACCGCTTGGATCCAATTATACCGCGGTTGCCTCCGGCGCAAATCATTTGTTGTCGGCCCGGAGGCGAAGCGATAATCTTGCCCGGTCGGGCATTCGGAGGCCGGCAGTGAAAAGGATCGCCCTGATCCCCGTATACAATGAGGAAGCCACGCTCCCCGCGGTGATGGAGTCCCTGGTCCCGCTGGTCGATCTCTTGCTGGTCGTCGACGACGGTTCTTCGGACCGCTCGCTCGCGCTCGCACGCGAGCGTGCCCTGCGCGAGCCGCGCATCCGCGTGCTCGCGCTGCAGCGCAACTCGGGAATGTCCGCAGCCCTGCGCGCGGGATTTCTCCACCTGGTGTCCCGGATGCGGGCGGGGGAGCTGGATCCGGACGACGTGGTGTTCACCATGGACGCCGACGGGCAGCACGACGCCGGCCAGCTGGAATCCCTCAGCCTCTATTTCCAGGATCGAGCGCTCGACGTGGCGCTCACGAGGCGCGACTTTGCGCTCTATCCCTGGCACAAGCGGCTGGGAAACCGCTTCATGACGCTCTGGGGATCCTTGTGGAGCGGCTTCCGGTACCATGACGTGGAATCGGGATTTCGCGCCTTGCGCTTGGGCGTGCTTCCTCCGCTGATGGAATACTACACGGGGTATCGCTACAGTTGCGCCCAGGAGATAGCGATTCTGACGGTGCGGCTCGGCTTTCGTGTGGACAACGGATTCGTTACGGCGATCCGGCGCTACCGATCCCAGACCCGGCTGCAGGATGTATTCATCAATGCGCTGCTCGGCGCCTGGGCTTTCGTGCGCTGGCGCATGAACCGCAGGTCGGAGGCGCGGAACTGGGATCGGTGCCCGGCCCGTCAGGATATCCGGAGATGAGCGGCTGCGACCACCCGCACCGGCGCTTCAATCCGCTGACCGGCCAGTGGGTCCTGGTGTCGCCGTCGCGGGCGGAGCGGCCCTGGCAAGGCATGGAAGAGGCGCCCCCGGAAAAGAAGCTCCCGCCCTACGATCCGGATTGCTACCTGTGCCCCGGCAACCTGCGCGCAAGCGGCGAGCGCAACCCGGACTATACGGGCCCCTTCGCCTTCACCAACGACTTTGCGGCTCTTCTCCCGGAAGCGGCTCCGGCAGGCGCATCGGAGCATCCTTGGATGAGGTGCGAAACGGTCGACGGCACCTGCCGCGTTCTGTGTTTTTCTCCCAGACACGACCTGACTCTGGCCGAAATGCCGGAGGCGGAGATCGCCGGGGCGCTCGGTCTGGCGATCCGCGAAGTCGCCGAGCTCGGCAGGAGATATCTCTGGGTGCAACTGTTCGAGAACAAGGGCGAGATGATGGGGTGCTCGAATCCGCACCCGCACGGCCAGATCTGGGCGCTGAACTCGCTCCCGGTCGAGCCCGCGCGGGAGGATGCCTGCCAGGCAGCCTACATGAAAGATGCGGGCCGGCCTCTGCTGGACGACTACCTGGAACACGAATTGCGCATCCAGGAACGCATAATTCTGCAGGACGACCACTGGGTCGTACTGGTTCCGCATTGGGCGGTATGGCCCTTCGAGACCATGTTGCTCCCCAGGCGGCATGTACTTCGCCTTCCCGATCTCGACCCTGAAGAAAGGGCCCGCCTGGCGGCGGTCCTCAAAACGGTTCTCACAAAATACGACAACCTTTTCCAGACTTCGTTTCCCTATACGATGGGCTGGCATGGTGCGCCCTTCGGGGCGGGTGATTTCGGCCACTGGTACCTGCACGCCCATTTTTATCCGCCGCTTCTGCGCTCGGCCACGGTGAGAAAATTCATGGTCGGATACGAGATGCTGGCCGAGCCGCAGCGGGATCTCACGCCCGAACAGGCGGCGGCGCGGCTGCGCTCCGCATCGACAGTCCATTACAAGCGATCCCGGCTGTCGGCAGGCTGACGGCAAATGTCGGACGGAATCGCCCGGATGATATGGAATCTGGCACTCTGCCTGGCCTTTGCGCTGCTGGTGTGGGCGCCTCTGGGGCGCCGCATCCTCATGACGGTATTCCGTGGGCGAAGATACGGGCCGCCGGCGCTCGCGATTGCGACCGGTATGGGCGCCTGGGGATTGTGGATCCTGCTGCTGGGGGTCCTGAGCATGCTCCGCCCGGTGCCGGTGCTCGCATCGGCGATCGGCGCGGCGCTGATTTCGAGGATGGGGCCTTCCGGCAAGCCGGAAGCGCCGGGGAATACCCATGACGAGAACCCGAAGACGCGCGCCGGTCGCTTCCTCGGCGCCGCTTTCCTGCTGCTTTCCGCCGCCTATCTGTGCATCGCTGCAGCATCGGCGCTCGCACCGGAGCTGTCCTTCGACGCGCTGAACGTCCATCTGCCCTATGCGCGCGACAGTGCCGCTTCCGGCAGCATCCGGTTCGCGCCGAACAACTGGAGCAGCGCCATGCCGGCGCTCCCGCTGATGACGTACGTCACGGGTTTCCTCTTTTCGGGCGTGACGCTGGCGAAGCTCTTCAATGCGCTCTGCTACGTCCTGACCGGCGGGGTGGTCTACCATTTCTGCCGCCGGCGCGGCAGCCGGCTGCACGGCCTGGCGGCCGCCGCGCTTTTCTGGAGTTCGCCGGTCGCGCTCTATGAGGCGACGACGGCGCTCATCGACCTTCCCTTTGCGCTCTACTCGGGAGCGGCGGTCCTCAGCCTGCTGGAGTGGACGCGCACGGACGACGATTCGTTCCTGTGGCTGTCGGCGGTTTCCCTGGGAATGGCTTTCGGTTGCAAATATCACGCGGGCTTCTGGGTCCTCCCCGTCGTTCTGGTAATGCTCCGCCACCTGCTGGCCGTCAGAAAAACGCCGGTGCGCACCTGCCTCCCATTCCTTCTGCGCTACGGCCTGATCGCCTTCCTGCTCTATCTCCCCTGGATGCTGCGCACCTGGATTTACACGGGGAATCCCGTGTTTCCGCTGGCCAATGCATTCTTCCGCAGCCCGCATTTCACGCCGGCCATGGAGCGGGCGAGCTGGGCCGCCTTTGCCAACGAAGGTGTGGGGCGCTCCTGGCAGGCCCTGCTCGCTCTGCCCTGGACCGTCAGCTTCCATCCGGGACCGTTCCGGGGCACGCTCGGAGTCGGATTCTTCTTTGGAACCATCGTGGCCCTGCTCCGGCCGAAATCGCGGCAGCAGCGCTACGGTCTCGTCATGGCCGGAGTCTGTTTCTACACATGGGCCCTGGTCGCCCAGGAAATCCGCTACCTGCTGCCGCTCGCGCCGCTTCTGGCTGCGGTGGCAGCGTTCGGGATTCTCGGGGAACGGGCGGCAGCGCCCGCCGCGGAAAAAACGAGCAATGCTGCAGCCGGACGCTCCGGGCTTCCGGCGGGCGCGCTCGCAGGCAGCCTGGTCATTCTTGCGGCCGCAGCGGGAAGCTTCCCGCCGCTCTATCCCCTCTGGGTCAAGGAATGGACCTACTGGCACTCCTACAAGCCGCCCTGGCGTTACCTGCTCGGCCTGCAGAGTGCGCAGGAGTATCTCGAGGGCGAGGTGCCTTCCATCCACGTCTACGACTACGTCAACCGCAACCTGACTCCCCATGACCGGATCCTGCTGCTCAACGATCACGCACGGTTCTACTCGCGCGTGCCCACGCTCTATTCCTTTACCGTGGAAGGCGAGAGCATTCTCCTCGAGGAGACCGAGGAAGGCGTACTGCAGAAACTGAAGGCCGCCGGTATCACCTACGTCCTTCTCAACTACAACGAGATCGCGCCGTTGCCCGGCGTCGAGCCCCGCCGGGGAGTCTACTTTTTCCTCGACAAGGCTTTCCAGGAAAAGCATCTGGAGCCGGTCTATTCCCGCAACAACGTGACCCTCTACCGGCTGGCCGGCTGATCGGGAGCGCTTTTCTTGCGCACGAGGTACTTGCCCATCGCCAACGCGTCCATTTCCGATTCCAGAAAGGTGCGCAGCGCGTCGGCCGGGCTGCAGACGATCGGTTCTCCGTGCAGGTTGAAGCTGGTATTGATCACCGCGCCGACGCCTGTGAGCTTCTGGAATTCGGATATGAGGCGATGGAATTCCGGGTTGGCGCTCCTGGCCACGATTTGCGGCCTGCAGGTGAGATCGAACTGGTGCAGGCCGCATGCCAGGTCGCGCTCGGCCAGTGCGGTGGTGCGAAAGGCGAGGATCATGAAGGGCGCCGCCCGGCCGCGGGGATTGTGCAGGTAGTCGGAGCTTCGCTCCTCCAGTATGCTGGGAGCGAAGGGCATCCAGAAATCCCTCTTCTTGATGGCGGCATTGAGGCGGCGGATGTTGCGCAGGTCGCGGGGATCGGCCAGGATGGAGCGGTTGCCGAGGGCCCGGGCGCCCCATTCCATGCGGCCGGAGAATCGGCCCACAATTTCGCCCCGTGCCAGTCTGCATGCGGTCTCGGCCTCGATATCCTCCGGCTCCTCCCAGGCGATGCGGTCGCGGCATTGCCCGAGGGCGGCGAGGATCTGCCCGTCGGTAAACTCGGGGCCGAGGTAGAGGTGTTCGAGCGGGCGGAATTCCCGCGCCGCGGCGCCTGCGCCCCGGCATTCGGCATGGGCCAGCAGCGCGGCCCCCAGCGCCACACTTTCGTCGCCGCAGGAAGGCATCGGGAAGAATCCTTCTATTTCGGGGCTTTCCGCGAGCAGCATGTTGAGCTTCACGTTCATGAAAAGCCCGCCGGCGACGGCCACGCGGCGCACTCCGGTCTTGCGGACCCAGGCCAGGACGAAGCCGGTGACGATCTCCTCGGTCAATCTCTGCACCCCGGCGGCGACGGCATCGAAGCGCATGCCGGCGAGGTCTCGCGCCAGCCGGGCCGCCATCCGCGGCCCCCACGTGCCCGAATGGTTCTCGAAACCCAGGCCGCCCGCCACCGGGCGATAGTATCGTGAAAAGACGCGGTACGCCCTTTCGGCGAGAGCGGGAGGGGCATAGGGCGCCAGCCCCATGACCTTGTATTCGTGGTCGAGCGGCTTCATTCCCAGAAGTTCCGTCACGCGCGTATAGAGCTCCCCGATCGAGTGGTAGCTGGGAATCGAGTGCAGCCGCTCGATCCTGCCGGCGCGGCCGATGGCGACGGTGGCGCACAGGCCGTCGCCGGAGGCGTCGGCGGTGACGACGAGGACGGGGTCGTCATTTCGCCGCCCCGGGAAAAGATAATAGGCGGTGGCGGCGTGGCACTGGTGGTGCTCGTAGCGGTGGCCGGCATAGGATCCCGGCGGAATGCCGTTCTGCACCAGGGCCGCATCCAGAGATGCCCAGTCGCGCCTGCGCCGGTAAAGCCGGACGTAAGGTCGCACCAGCGCGCTGCTGCCCAGAATGGCGCCCGGCAGGAGAAGGGAAGCCGCCTGGAAGGCCCTGCGGCGGAATTGCGTGCCGGATGACTCCCAGTCCGTGAGCGGCTGGGAAAGAGTGGCCAGAGCCACGGCGTCGAGCTCGGATCCCCGCACGCCCGCGTGTTCCAGCGCCCAGGCGATGGCGCGCGCCGGCGCCCCTCCCTGGTTCTTGCGGCGCGTGAACCGCTCCTCGCTCGCCATGGCCGCAATGCGCCCGTCAATCAAGAGCGCCGCCGTGCCCAGATGGCCGTCGTGAATGCCGAGGATCTTCATGAAAGGTCTTCCGTTCCCCCCGCCGGGCCGGCGGCCCGGGGCTTGACCGCGGAAAAATAGATCATCGATCCTTCGCCGAAAAGCAGGCGGTTGCGCAGCGTGCGCGGCTGCTCCGGGTGGCGCAGGAAGGTCGCGTCCATGCCCGCTTCTTCGAACCACCGGCGCACCTCGGCGACGCGGTAGTGGCGGTCGATCGGGACGTACATCAGGTCCATCAAGGAGGTCGTGGGTTTCAGCCACGCCGGCAGCCATCGTTTCAGGAAGCTCGCGGTGATTCTCCTGGGCACGATCCTGCCCGCCAGCCTGGCGGCGGGCACGGCCAACCGGTTGTAAAGGCCGCCGCTCCCGTAGACGCCGATATAGATCCTTCCACCCGGCTTGAGCACCCGCACCAGCTGGCGGAAGGCCGCCGGCGGCTGCTCGAGGCACATCAGCACGCCGACGCAATAGATGAAATCCCAGCTTTCGGATTCGAGCGAGAGGCGGATCAGGTTCTCCCGGCGGAAGCGCACGTTCGGGCAATGCCGGAACCTTTCCCGGGCGGAGAGGACGTTGGCGGCCGAAAGATCGATCCCGAGTATCTCCCGGGCTCCCAGTTCGACGGCCGCCGCCACGCCGCCGGCGAAGCCTCCGCAGCCGGCGTCCAGGAAGCTCTTGCCCCGCAGCGCGCTTTCGGGATCGAGCCCGAGCTCGCGCAAATGGCGGACGAAGCGGGGCACGATATGCTGCCGCGCGAACGACGCGTCCGCATGGCGGTGCAGCTCGCCGTACAGGTCGGCGACCGCCCTTTCCCTCGAGGTCAGAAACAGCGGTTCCCGCATCGCCGCAAACCGGGGACGCTCACCGTTTTTCATGCCGGATGGCGGCGCGCGATCGAGCGTTCACGGCAAAACAGGGGAGCGTCCCCACTAAACCATGGCGGCGGCTTCCTTGCGCTGGTAGACCGGGGTGCACCAGCCGAGGTACTTGGGTACGCGCCCGCGCACGACGTCGAAATACAGCCTGCGCAGCTTCGCCGTGATCGGGCCGATCTTGCCCGTCCCGATCATGCGATGATCCACCTGCGTTACCGCCGCCAGCTGCACGCCCGTGCCGCACAAAAACGCCTCCTCGGCCACGTAGATCTCGCTGCGGTCGATGGAGCGCTCCACGACATCGATCCCCAGCTCCTGGCGCAGCAGGTGAATGACCGTCCGGCGCGTGATGCCCTCGAGAATGTTGTCCGTCACGGGCGGGGTTGCGGCCACCCCGTTGCGGACCAGGAAGAAATTTGCCGCCGAGGCCTCCGACACGTGCCCCTGCTGATCGAGGACGATCGCCTCGTCATAGCCCGCCCGGTGGGCATCGGTCTTGGCCAGGGCGCTGTTGACATAGGAACCGGCGATCTTGCCGCGCGCCGGGATCACGTTGTCGTCGATGCGCCGCCAGGAGGCGACCCCGGCGCGCAGATCCTCTTCATCGCGCACGTAGGAGCCGAACGGGAACGAGACGATGGTGACCTCCGGGTGGAGATCGTGCAGGCGGACGCCGATGGTCTCGTCGCAGAAATAGGCCAGGGGGCGTATATAGCAGTCCTGGCGATGGTTCTCCGCCCGCAGAAGATCGACGGTGATCCGCACCAGATCGTCGGCGGTGTACGGCAATTCCATGCAGAGCAACTTCGCCGAATCGAGGAAGCGCCGGTAATGATCGCGCGCCCGGAACACGTACAGCTCCTCGGCCTCGTCGTTCCAGTATCCGCGCAGGCCGCCGAACGCGCCGGTGCCGTAATGGAGCGTGTGCGTCAGAATGCCGACCTTGGCCTCACTGTAAGGTACGATCCGACCCTTGAAAAATGCGAATTTTTGCGTGCTCACGATTCCTCACCTCCCCTGCTGCGAACCTCTGTCTATTTTGCTCCCCTCGAACGCGATTCATGATACCCCAGAGCCGCCGTTTCGCCGACCGAATTTCGCCGGCCCTTTTGCCGGATGGTCCGGGCGTGGGACAATAGGCGAAGAGCGACGGCGGCCGGCCTGCGCCGCGGCCGCATGCAGGGGCGCGGCGGGCCCGCCGCTCGATCCCGATTTTCCATCAGCCGTCGGTCCGCGGCCGGCCGGCGGCGTGCGACGAAGGGTGCCAGCGAGGTATCATTCCGATGAATCGACGCGAATTCTTGGGTGGTTTGGCGGGACTGGCCGTCCAGGTTCCCTCCCTGCGCCGCATCGATGTCCAGGCGGGCGGCGAGGAAAACTTCCGGACACGCCTGGCCAGGATGGAACTGATGCGCGGCCTGCACCGGCTCGGTTTCGCCATCGAGGGACCGGGGGCAATCCAGGTCAGCGTGGCGCTGCGCGTCGAGCCTGAGCGCTATCCCGATTCCGAATCCTTCTCGATCATCTCCTCGAGCGCCAGCAGCCTGGTGCTTTCGGGAGCGAGCGAGCAGGCGCTCTTGCACGCGGTCTTCTGGTTCCTTGAAAGGCAGGGCGCGTTCTTCGGCCTCGACGGCGAAAGCTACCCGATGGAACCGTCGCGCGAGCTGCGCATGCCCGACGTGAACCGGCCCTGGAACGGCCGCCCGCGCTTCGCTGTGCGCGGCTTGTTGCCGGGACCCGGGTTGCTGAACTCCGTCGCGGCTTACAACGAAGAAGACTTCCGCGCCTATCTCGAATCGATGCTGCGCATGCGCCTCAATCTTCTGGCGCTTCACGTCTGTTCGGGCGAAAGCGGCCGGGTCGAGCCCTTCCTGTCCTTCGAATACGGGGGCGCCGGCCACGCGGCATTCCTCGACACGACGGCAACCGGGCGCTGGGGATACCTGCCGCAGCGCACCGGCCGGCTGGGCATGGGAGCAGCGGATTTCTTTGCGGGTGAAGTGTTCGGTTCGGACGGCGCCCGACTCGCGCGCGATCCGTGGGAAGCGGCGGAAAGAGCGCAGCGTCTCTTGAAGGAGGCGTTCGCCTACGCCGCGCGCCTCGGCATCCGGACCGGCATCGGCTTTTCCCCCTACCAGGTTCCGGATGAAATTTTGCGGGCGCTGCCGCCGGAAGCCCTGGCGGCCAAGGACTCGCAGCTCGATGTGGAATCGCGTGCTGCCCGCGACCTGCTGGAGGCGCGCCTCGGCCGGTTGCTCGAGACGTATCCCGACGTGGATTACGTGTGGCTGTGGAAGGACAGCCCGGCACCCGCGGCCGGCGCCGGAGGGCCCGAGGCTCCCTCGCTCACGCCGATCCGGCAGGCATACGATTTCCTGCGCCGGCATGCACAAAGCAAACGCCTGGTGCTCGCCGGCTGGGGCGCGGCCGATCACTTCGAGTCGTTCCACAAGCTCCTGCCCGGAGACGTGATCTTTTCCTGCCTGAGCGACCGGCGCGGCTGGGAGCCGGTGAGCGAGGCCTTCGACAAGCTGGACGATCGGGAACGCTGGCCCGTGCTGTGGCTGGAAGACGAGGCGGCCATGTGGCTGCCCCAGTTGCACGTGTACCGCTGCGAGCGCGATATCAACCGCGCCGAGCGCTTCCGCTCCCGGGGCATCCTCGGCATCCACTGGAGGCAGCGCATCGCGGATCCCAACGCCGGCTTCCTCGCACGCTTCGCCTGGGAAGAAAGCCTGACACCGGGGGAGTTTTATTTATCCTATGCCAGAACTCAGGCGTCGGGCAGTCGGGCGTCGCGCCTGGCCCGCGTCCTGAATGACGCCGATCGCGACCACAAGCTCCCCTCGTCCTTTTCGGGCGAGTTCGAGGGCGGACGCGCCGTCCTGTGCCCGCTTGCCGACGACCGCGCAGAGGGCTTCACCTTCTGGGAAAGCTGCGAGCCCGAAGCCGCAGCGGCCGGGTCGCACCAGGAGGTCGCCGAAGTCCTGCGCGCCCTGGCCGCTGAAGCTTCCTCCGCCTTCCCGGAAAGCGAGCGGCTCGAGTACCTGGCGGGCTACACGGCCTTTATGGCCGAATACATGGAATGCCGTAAGACTGCGGGCCGCCTGCAGCAGGCGCTCCAAGCGGCGGCGGATTTGAAAAAAGAGGGGCGAGCCGAGGAGGCGCGCGAAAAGGTGCGCGCCGAGGCGCTGCCGGCATGGATGCTTCTGGCGCCCGCGGTGCGCCGCGCGGTTCTGGCCTTCCAGGGCATCGCCGCCGGCCGCAGCGATCTGGGCACGCTGGCCTCGATCCACAACAAGTTCGTGCGCCTGGCGCTCGTCCGGCTGCGCCTTTCGATCAAGGAGTACCTCGGCGAGATTCCCGCGGAGGCCGAAAAGCTTTACGCCCAAGTCATGCTCCCGGAAGCCAAAGCGCGCCCCCGGCTGTTCCTGCTTTCGCACCCGACGGTGCTCGCGCCCGGAGCTAGGGTGCGCCTGAGCATCGTCTCGACCGGGGCGGGCGCGGTTACGCTCAACACCCGCCGCCAGGGATCTGCTGCATGGGTCAGGACACCGGCCAAGTCGATCGGCAGGAAATCGTACGAGGCCGTCCTGGGCCCCTTCCCTCCCGGGTCTCCCCTGGTGGAGTATTACATTTCGGCAGGCGAGCGCAGGACACCGAGCTACTTCGTCACCCTGGTTTGAGTCGGTAGTGAAAAGGGCACTGTATTTGCTCTACTACAGCTCGCTGTCGACGTGGCGGATTTCCCGCGGGCTTGAAAGGTAGGCAGACATAAGTGGCAGCCCTCCAGGAATTCGGTAGCAGAGGGGCCTGTCCCGGTAGTTCCGGAAGCGGGGCAAATCGCGCTCACACCTTCAAGGCTCGCCGATTACAACGAAGCCTGCCCAGAGAAGCGGGTTCTCCGGGAGTTTCACCGGACCGAGAGCAGTTTCGACGGTGACCGTACCTTTCCGCAGCGCAGCCAGAAGCTCCAGTTGAGCCGCTCGGAGCGCGACACTTTTCTCGCCGCCCTGTTGGTAGCGCCTGTAGAAACTGGAGATCAGTCGGTTCGTGGGCTCATCCAGCACGTCCCACAGGGTTGCTATCACGGTATCGGCGCCGGCATAAAAAAATGGGCGAGTCAGGCCATCGACGCCATCGCCGGTTATCGACCCCAATCCGCCGCGACAGGCGCTCAAGACAACGAGATCCGCACTCAGGCGGAGCTCGTAGATTTCGGCGACAGTGAGGCGTCCGTCTTCGGCAGGGGATGCGGAGACTTGCCCGAGTGCCAGATACGAGTCGAGAGGCCGGTCCTCCCGGAGCACACCGTGGGTCGCAAGATGAATGACGCGCTTCTTGGCCAGGTTGTGCCGGACGGCAGGCTCGGTGGCTCGCTCTCCCGCAAGAAGCGTGCATGAACCTTTTTGCAGATACCGGGCGACGGCTGTGGCTACTGCTAGCGCGAGTTTCCGGGTTACGGATACAAAATCTCTCGAATTCCGCGTGCACCGAGGTATTCGCTTGTTCGCATGTATCTCCAGCGGACCCGCTAACCATGCGGCTTGCGCGCATGTTGCGGTCCCGCTCCGCGCGCTCGCCGATATCGCCGTTACTTGAGGTTTGAGCGCATATACGAATCATAGGGCCCAACAGCCGATCCTTGGCAGGGAGTGGCCGGTGCGCAGAGGCGCTCCGGGATTGAGTGGCATGACGTACCACAAGCCGTTGCGTTTTCGCTTGACAGGCTCCACCAGGAATGAATCATTCCGAGCCTCCAAGCCTGCCTATTCCGTGCGCGGAAAACGCTACTGGCGCATCGAGAGTCCTGCCGCGACCCCCGCGGCCGCCCGCGCCTGCGCGTCGTGCGCCACCTCGGAACGGCGCAGAAACTCATGCGGCTGCTGGCCGAGAGCCGGGGCCGGGCCCTGTGGGCCGAAGAGCGCGAGTTCGGCGCCACGGCGGCACTGTGGCGTCTGGCCGACAGGCTCCGGCTGGTCGAAATCATCGACCGCCATGCCCGCAAGCGCCGCCAGGGAGCCTCGGTGGGGGAATACATGCTGCTGGCGACCATCAACCGGGCGGTCGACCCCAAGAGCAAGGCCGGGCTGGCCGAGTGGTACCGCCAGACCATCCTGCCGCGGCTTCTGCCGCTGCCGCCCGAGGCTTTGTGCAGCCAGCGTTTCTGGGACCACATGCAGTATCTGGACGAAGCCGCCCTGGCGGCGATCGAGGCCGACGTGACCCGGCGCCTGGTCGAAGACTTCCATGTGGACCTGCGCGCGCTGTTTTACGACACCACCAATTTCGACACCTTCCTCTGCTCGGAGAGCCCAAGCCGGCTGGCGCGCCGGGGGCATGCCAAGTCGAAACGGACCGATCTGCGTATCGTGGGCCTGGCGCTGATGGTTTCCTGGGATTTCCACGTGCCGCTGTTCTCGCGGGTCTACGAGGGCAATCCGCCGGACTCGGTCACCTTCAGCAAGGTACTGGACGACCTGGTGGCGCGCTACCAGATGTTCCAGGAGCGCTGCGCGCGCATCACGCTCGTCTTCGACAAGGGGAACAACTCCGGGGACAACATCGAGGTGCTCGACCGATCGCCCTACCACGTCATCGGCTCGCTCGTGCCCGCGCAGCATCAGGATCTGCTGGATATCCCCCTGTGCAAGTTTCGCTCTCTCGAAGGGCCGCTCTTTGAAGGAATGCGGGTCGTGCGCACCGAGAAGGAGGTCTTCGGGCGCAGGCGCGTCATCCTGGTCACGCGCAGTCAGGCTCTCTTGCGCGGCCAAGTGCGCGGCATACGGCAACACCTCACCAAGAAGCTGCGCGCCCTGCGGGACCTGCAACGACGGCTCCAGCGGAGCTACCAGCCGGGCTGGCCCGGCAAGCCCTTCACGCGAGAGGGATTGGAAAAGCAGCTTGCTTCGCTGACGGCCGGCCAGTACACGAGCGAGTTCCTCTGGGCCCGTGTCCGGGAATCCGACGGTCGCCTGGCCATTGAGTTCGGTACGGACCACCGTGCCTACCGGCGCCTCAAGAGCCGCGTCCTGGGCAAGAGGGTGCTGTTCACGACCAATCCCAACCTCACGGACGACGAGATTGTCTTCGGCTATCGCGGCCGGCACCATGTCGAGCGGGCCTTCCGGGAGATGAAAGATCCCTGCTTTATCCGTTTCTCCCCGGCCTTTCACCGCACCGATGCGATGATCCGCGTTCACGCCCTGCACTGTGTTCTCGCCCTGACGCTGATGTCGCTCCTGCACCGCGAGGTGGTCACGGCCGGTGTCGCGATTTCCCAGCGCCGGTTGCTCGAAGAGCTCAAGCGCATCAGGGAAATCACCAACTATTATCCTGCACATTCGGAGGAAGATGCCGGCCTGGGCGGCAGGCCGCGGGCGGAACGTGTCCTGACACGACTTTCGCCGCAGCAGGAGCAGCTCTTTCGTATTCTTGAACTGGGCCAATTTGAGGCCAGTTAGTATATACAGGCATTCCGAAGCTCGAACCCAAGGAATCCATTGATAACACGCGACTTGCACCACTTTATCGCATTGGCCCTTGTGATAACCCGGAAACTCGCGCTAGGGGATTCCAGGGGCCGGATGGACCATGAGCGCCCGACGCCCGGAAAGGCGATCCGCTCTCCTTCCACCTCTCCGTCCACCCGCCACGAATCCATGACGGATCGGATGGCAATCGGCCTCGATCTCTCCTTTGCATGGCCCCGACGGGCGCCGACTAGGGTATCTTTACAACGGCTGCCACCTTGTCGCGAATCCGCTGATCTTGAATCTTGGGCAACATCGCGCGGAGAAGAGAGCGTGCGTATTGTGCCGAAGCCACATCATTGCTTTCTGCAGCTCGAATCATAGCTTCCATGGCCCTATCGCTGCCGATCCGCATCAACCCATTTATTGCGTAATAGTCTTCACCCTCGTCAACCAGGGCTTGAAGATATGGAATGGCCACGGGATCCTTGATATAGCTCAACTCTCTGGCCATCGCTGATCTCCGTGCCAACCACTTTTCCCCTTTCAAGCTGTTCAAGAGCATCCTGCATCGCCTTTCCAACACAGCCTCGTCTCGTGGAAGTATTTCAAATTCCAACACATTCTCCTTTGATATGACGGCGGAAAGGCGGGAATCCGCTTGTACAGGAAGAGTCAATCGTATTTCCACTCTGTAGCTGCCGGGACAGTCGAATTCATACCATTCATTGAGAATCATGCGCTGTGTATATGTTCTTTTCGGTTCCAATCGCACTAATCCCCCGCCGTCGATACCTTCCTCCTTGACGGGGCCGAGCGTGATCCTATGGCCGGCGGGATCGATGACCGTGAATTGAAACGCTTTCTTGCGATTGAATCCCAAGTCAAACAGAAGCGATTCATCGCCCACATTCACAATGCTGACATGGACGATGACGGGTTCGTGCAATGTAATTGGTGAAGCAAGGCGATACGATACGCTGAATTCGTCTAAGATATTCTGTTGGGAGAGCGCTAGGGCGCTATTAGATGCCAGGATAGCGATGTATATTGCTGAGATAGCCGCATGTAATGCCATGATTTCCTCCTAGGGCAGTATGTAAACAGATCGTGGCTCAGCATATTTTGTCTGAATGCACCGCCATGAAGCATCCTCATAAATTATGGAGCGCGTCAGGCGGCATGGACCTTCGATGGTTGTCCATTGGCCATTGTTGTAACAAGGGCATCTGAACTGGTACTTTTGATCACCCCAGTAGGTGGAGGCTCGGTATGGCTTTACGAATGATCCCGCGTTATAGTTATCGGTAAAGTAGTAGTTGGTAATGAAAATGGCGTCGCCAATTAGTGGATTGGGAGACGGGCTGGAGCCCCAGGGCGGCATGGGGGCAGGATACTCACCGCCCCAAGCGATCCACTCGCGAAATTGGCAGTTCCTCAAACTCTGCCAGTTGCCGGTGCTTGAGGTCCAGACATAGTTGATCTGGAGCCAGCCGTTGCCTCCGTCGTGCCAGTTTGCGGGTGCAAGGCCTGTAGGATATGCGCAGGGAACCCGGACCTGAGCGTAAATCACACCGATCCCAGCCAAAACGAGATCGTCGAGGCATATGGGATCAAAGGGTTCCCAGATGCCGGCGTCCGGGGAGTAAAGGGGATTGGAGACGTACCAGTAATATCCCAGGTCATACCACCAGGGATAGCAGATGTCATGGAAGTAAATCTTCAAATCGCAAATGCCGAAGAACTCATAGAGGGTGCCGTAATCGCCCTGCACGGAGACGTAGGCCGTCGCGCCTTCGCAGGACCAGCCTTCGTAGTCCGAATCGATGAGCTGGCCGTTCGCATACAGAAACCCTGAGATGGCAAAGTCAAAATAGTACTGTTCCTGATAGGAGCCCGAGATGTGCGTGGCGCCGTAGACGTCGATCTGCTCGGGATACTCGTCATACTGGATCCAGGTGTATGCCCAGACGGAGGCATAGAGACTGCCGGGCAACAGAAGGATCCCGAGGAGGAAAAGGCAAGGGAGCAAGCGTTTCACGGCGCATCGGCTGACAGAGGAATAGGAAGCGGGCGGTTTGGCAACGAGAGTCATGGGCTACCTCCGAATGGGCTGCCGGGAAGTCTCGGTCAGATAATCCTTGACGAGCGTGTCGAACGAAGCGAAGCGCGCTTCGCCGAAAGCATTCTTCAACGCCTCCCGCGCACGGAGGATGGCGTCATCCCTTTCGGCTTGCAGCGATGCCAGTATGGGTGGCGGCGTGGGGCGTCCGGAGACTGCAGTGTTCGCGCCCCCGGGAAACTTCGCGCGCTCCTGCTGAATTATTTCCCTGGCGCGAGCGTCGAGGCGGTTGACCTCTTTGAGGCAGCCGAAGGCGGCCTCGTGTACGATCCGGTCTTCATCCGGGTCGAGGCCGAGCCTGTTTGCAACGTAGAACCGCAGCCGGGTGCCGTCCTGGCCTTTTTGCTCGCGCGCGAGAGCCCTCTCTTGAAGATAGGCCACCCGTCTGAAAAAGATCTCGTAGTATTGAATGTCGGAGAGTTGCAGGCCGCCCTGGGATTGCCGCACGGCGACCGCCCCGGCGATGCCGCCGGGCGGCGTGCGGCCGCCTGCGGAAAAAGCGAGCAGCGAGGCGAGAACGGTAAATGCGACCGCGGTCCTTGTTTTCAATCTCATGGCTTTATCCTTGGCAGTACATCACTGCAAATCGATGCCCGGATTGCGAGAAGGCGCAACGCGGCCCGTGATCCCCAAAGGGAAGCGAGGCGAAGCCTCCATAGGATCAACCGGCATGGTGATCGCTCCTTGCCGATTTCGGCGACCCGCGATTATACCGGGCGTCGTTCATGGCGTGCGGCTTCGATACAGGTGGCGGACCGTGACGGGTCTTGCTGCCGTGCGCCAGCCAATCCGAATCACTCTTCCAGCAAGAAGTCAGCTCCAGCCCGTCTTGAGCTTGATGTTAACGGCATCAGAAAAGCGCAATCAAGGAAAAAAGGCATGCAGAACGTGCCAAAACGATGCAGAATGTGCCAAAAGTTTGCATTATGGGACATGGGATCCGCGAGGGCGCCTGAACTTGGAGGGGCACGCGCCTGCTTTGGA
>Ga0209102_1000993_pt1 | contig 16406 bp, 16 predicted proteins | sample ConPoolayeHmetaG_FD_185483 | JGI IMG/M metagenome (GOLD analysis project Ga0209102, IMG submission 185483) | Hot spring microbial mat communities from California, USA to study Microbial Dark Matter (Phase II) - Cone Pool mat layer H metaG... ...
TTAATAATGTCTGGCAGAGTTAACCGACGGTATGCCACCCCAAGAAAAATTGCTGCCACAGCTCCTATGGAAGCAGCTTCCGTGGGAGTAGCTATGCCAAAATATATAGTGAGCAGCACAGATAGTATAACTAAAATCAGAGGCAAAATATTAAAGGTGGCTTGCCACCTAGTAAGGTTTCCCAATGCCTCCAGAGGAATAGGAGGTGCCAATCTCGGATTAATTTGACAACGGATAATTATATAAAAAATAAAAATGGCCGCAGTCATTAGCCCAGGAAATATCCCTCCGGCAAACATGTGTCCGATTGATTGCTCGGTAATAATACAATACATAATCATAGGAACGCTAGGCGGAATCAGTATACCTAAGGCACCTCCGGCGGCTAAAGCTCCAACCGCTAATTTTTTTTCATACCCATATTTTTTTAGAGAAGGCATGGCTACGAGGCCTACGGCTGCCGCCGTAGCTACGCTCGTTCCGCTTATTGCAGAAAAAATAGCACAAGTAACAATCCCGACTGTATTAAGGCTTCCCGGAACTTTCCCCAACCATATTCCTAAACTGCGGAAGAGGTCGTCGTTGAACCTCGCCCTCTGGGCATAAAGAGCCATCATTATAAAAAGAGGGACACACGTAAGGGTAAAGCTATTTAAATGGTGGAAAAAGTACCCTGGCAAATCGAATAGAAGCTCGGTTTTTTTTGATAACATAAATAAGCTAGCTAATGATGTTATTAAAAGAGTAAACCCCACTGGTATTCCGAGCATCATGAGAACCAAAAGGCTTCCAAACATCATTATTCCGATTATGTACCATTCCATCATGCTTAAGGATCTCTTAAATTTCTTTCAAGCGCTGCCAAACCTGCCTTATTCTTGATAGGGTTTGTAAGCCGAATAAAAAAAATCCTACTGGGATTATAGCCATGATTGGCCAGAGCAAAAATTCTTGGACAGTTTCCGACCTCCAGCCACGAGAATAATATGTCCATGTAGTCAGAGTGCCGAAGTAGCAGACAAAAGCAATGCAAATTAGAAGAAGAGTGTAGCCCGTGAGACTTATATAATGTTGAATTCGTTTGGGAAAATGTATGTAGAGCATTTCCGCAGAGACATGAGATTCTAAGAGAGTAGCGAAGGGGAGGGCCAAAATACAATGAAAGATGTAAATGTACGCACTTACTTCATCTCGCCAGTCAATTGGATTCTTAAAAAGATATCGCGCAAAAACACCACAAAACACTAAAAATAAAAGAAACAAAGATAAAAACCCGGAAACATATCCAGACCATCGCGACAGCTTATCGATTAATTCCCAAAAGCTATTTTTTCTATTTGGAAAAGACATCAATCTATGCTTAGCCCATTATTAATGGGAGCATTAAATGTTTCGCTTTTTCCCTGTCAAAAAAACTTATAGGACGGCCCCGCCAAAATATTTACTTGCTATTTAACATTTTTTTCATTATTTTAGCAGCTCGGTAGGGATTGAAAACTCCACAATCGCATAGGCGCGATAGCTCAACTGCCGCGTTATCCAAGGATCGCTTTCCTTCGCGAACCTCCCCCAGAAGGTACTCTACAAGATCGGGCGAAACCATAGCATGACCACACATGGTAATGATTTCTAAAACTTCCTGCTTGGGTAGCTTTTCTACGGCACCTAAAGTCTCTAATGAGTTATTTACGGTGTGAGGTTTTAATCCAATAGAATGGCAACATTGAACCACATGGTCATACAGACCAGAAACTACTACCGAAATCCCTAGATCTTTCTCTTTCAATTCCTTCAAACATCCTAATAAATTTTCTCGATCAGTGAAGACTGCATGAGCTATACGTTGATTTTCTGCCGTCATTAACTTATCTATAGTCGTCCGATGACTGTTCCCGACACGGGCATTACCAAAATTCACTGTTTTGTAATGCGAAATAATTTCAAAAACCTGCTTCATCTTCTCTGAGGAACCTTCCAGATTATATCCGCGCGCGGGCATGACTAATAAAACATAATCTTCACTTAAACTTATTTCATCACCTCGTCGATGCAGCGTGTGTGTCATATACCCTCCTACATTCCAGGGCGACCGAGCCCCACATTAACTTTAGCATTCGGTCGAATTGTGAATCCTAATTTTCGCGCAATAGGTATGGTGGGAATGCTTCCATCTTCACCTACTCGCGAAATCATATCAATAGTAACTACTGTACTCAGTTTAGGAGTTAGTTCTTTAACTTTTTTTAAAACTTCTTCCAATTTTTCTAAAGGCACGATGAATTCAATAATAGCTGAGAGAACTTTTTCTGAAAGTATTTCCGGTCTTAATATTCCTTTATTTTTATCAATCATCAAAGCTGTAACCGGATTTTGAGGTTCAAATTGGACTCCCAGCGAAGCCAGTGCTTGCGCCATCAGCTGAACATCCTGAAATCGGGTTCCCACATTTGGCCTACCAAATTCTAAGCCTATACCCACGAAGCCGGGTTTAAACCTATTAGTAACATCATTGGTTTTCATCTCTTCTGTGCCGCGGCCACCAATATCAGTACTTGGATGGCGGATAAGAGGGTTACTAAACTCTTGCCTTACAGTTCTTGGCCAGGTTAATTCTGGTTGAAAAATAGCATCAGCAGGGCATATACCGGCCCGCAGACATACTCCACATTCTACGCATTCATCCTCAATCACCTCTCTAACTTCCTTTTGGGGATCCTCCCTAATTGCCCGGACAGTACAATAAGATTGACACGTTCCGCAATTTACACACTTTTCTGGATCAATCCTCATCCTCTTTCAAGCCTCCTTTCCCCCTTTTTAGTCAGATATTTTTGAAACAATGGGTAACACAGTGAAATCACAGAAAAAGCAATTAGCACTCCACTAATAGGTCGAGTTATTAATACGGTAGGATCGAAATTAGCAAGAAGCATAGCTCTGCGCAAGGAAACTTCGGCCAATTCTCCTAAAATCATTCCTAAAACTAAAGGCGCAAGGCCAAAATCTAATTTTTTCAATATATAACCGGCAAAGCCAAAGGCCAAAGCAACATAAACATCTGACATAGAATTATTTAAAGCATAAGAACCTATAACCGCAAAGAGAATAATAGCTGGACCGATCTTGTAATAAGGAAAATCCATTACTCTTACTAACAATTTTATTCCTATAATTCCCGCCAAAATGATCAAGATATTTGAGAAAAAATACCCAGCAAATATGGAATATACTAATTTGGGCTGTTGCATCATCATCATAGGGCCAGGTCGTACGCCATGAATTAAAAAAGCACCGATCATTACTGCCGTCACCGCACTCCCTGGAATCCCTAAAGTTAAAAGAGGAACCATCGCTCCTCCTGTAGCCGCATTATTCGCAGTTTCTGGAGCTGCTATACCTTCTAAAATGCCAGTCCCAAACTTCTCTGGATGCTTCGACCAACGGACAGCCTCACTATAACCAAAGAAAGCAGCGGTTGTAGCTCCTACGCCGGGTAGTATTCCCAAAAATGTGCCAATCAACCCTGAACGTAAGAAGGTCCATTTTAGGGATAAGATTTCTTTCCAAGAAGGAAGGCCAATTTTTACCTTCATTTGCTCTTGATAGCCTTTCCTTTTACCTTTATAAATCCCTTTTTCTACTTGTTCAAAAACTTCACTGATTGCGAAAAGGCCGATAACCGCAGGAATAAAAGTAATGCCCATAAGTAAGCCACTAACCCCAAAAGTAAAACGAGGTGTCCCAGATATGGGAGATGTTCCAAAAGTAGCTAAAAAAAGACCTATGGCTGCTGCTATAATGTTTTTTAAGACTGACTTACCCCCAATACCTGAACAAACACTTAAGCCCAATACTGCCATGGCAAAATATTCTGCCTCTCCGAATTGTAAAGCTACTTCGGAAAGAGGTACAGAAATCGCCACTAATAAAATAGTACTCATCAGGCCGCCCAGAGCTGAAGAAAGCATAGCTGTCCCTAATGCCTTCCCCGCTTGTCCTTTTTTAGCCATCTCATGCCCATCGAGAATCGTCATGATTGCTGGAGCTTCTCCAGGAATACGAAAAAGGATGGCCGTGATGGAGCCAGCGTAAGTGGAAGTACAATAAAGGGAGATCATTATCAACAGGCCAGTTATAGGTTCCATATTGAAAGTAAAAGGAATAATCAAGGCTACGGCCATTGGTCCGCCTAAACCAGGCAGAATACCAATAGCCAATCCAATAAGCATGCCCACAATCATGGCCAGGATATTAAACGGCTGTAAGACAGTAACAATTCCTATACCCAAAAGTTCTATCATTAGGAAAAGCCTTATTCAAGTTAATAAATATATGTGCTCAAAGTTTTGAAAATCCATATTCCTCGAGGTAAAGCGGAGTAAATTAAAAGACCAAAAATTAAATAAATAATGGCAGTCATTCCTAAAGAAAAAAAGAATATTCCAGAAAACTTTCGGTCGCCCATAATATATGAAAAAGCCATTAGAGATAAAAATGTAGAAAAAAGAAACCCCAGATAAGAAATGGAAATAATATATAAAACCAAAACAATCATTACAGCTGCTAAAGAAAATTTTGTCGAATGTGGCGATTTATCTTTTTCTTTGGGCTTCTCTCTAATAAAAAAGGTTCTGAGGAAAAGGATAGCTGATAGAGCAATAATAACTCCTAAAACTAATCTCGGCCAGAAAGAATCTCCCATTTGGTGGAATCCTTTAATTATTGGTAACTGACCGGCTAAACAATAAAAATAAAGGGAAATCCCAATAATAACCAAGGCGCTAATTCTATCAGCCATCTTTTCCCCCATTTCCTCACCTATTTCATAAAATCTTCATATAAAGGGGTATTCTTATTTTTTAATTTGATAAACTCCTGTGCGTTTAAAAAATTCCGTAGCCCTTTCTGCGTCTTTTTTCATAAATTCAGCAAAATCTTTTGAATTCAGATACCCTTTTCTCCAATCCAAAAAAGACTCTTTTTCATATTTTTTGTACGAAGGCGTATTTATAGCTGCTGTAAAAACCTCTTCTAAATAACGAACAATATCTTCAGGTACACCCTTCTTTACAACTATCCCTCTATAAATTCCTAATACTTCTTTAGCACCCATTTCCACAGTTGTAGGAACGTCAGGAAAAATAGGAACTCTATTTTCGGCAAATACGGCCACAGGGATAACTTTCTTACCCTCTATTAAAGAAAGCGCTGCTCCTGGCTCTTCTAACATAGCATCTGTATGGCCACCTAAAAGGGAAGCATGTTGTTGGCCTGCTTTATCAAAAGGAATTATTTTGGGCGTGATTCCCACGGCTCGGACAAAGGAATCAGCTATAAAAGCAGTGTATCCATGAGCTAATCCAACAACTCCCCAACTTTGCTGTCCAGGGCGGGCTTTGGCATCCGCAATCAATTCTTGAATATTTTTAAACTTCCCGCCAGCTTTAACCAAAAGCATCATTGTATCTAACTGAGCTCTAATTATCGGCTGAAAATCTGTATATTGATATTTAGTTGTCCCCAACAACCCTGCAGTAACAAGAACAGTGCTCGAGCCAGCCCAAATTGTATAACCATCTGCTGGCTGACTCTGCAGATATTCTAAGGCCACTACCCCTCCTGCTCCTGGTTTATTAACGACTACCATAGGAACTTTAACTATCTTTTTTGCTTCTTCCACCACAGCGCGAGCAAAAAGATCGCTACCCCCTCCCGCTCCATAACCAACTACGACTTCAATAGAGCGCGTAGGATAATTTTTTGGCTTTTCAATCGCCTTAACTGGAAAGGCTTTTATTAAACTGAAAACCATTAGGGAAAATATAGCTAATGCCCAAAATATTTTTTTTCTCATCGCTTTTCCCTCCTTTAAAAATTTTGCAAAATGTCCTATAAGAATTTGGAGACATTTTATTTTTATTATGACCCATCTGTCAACAATAATATGAAAAATAGCGCAACCCCCTTTTAAAATTAATTAGAGATTGAATCTTATTGAAGGAGGTGCCCCAAGATTTACAAGGTTGAGGCAGTGAATCATAAGTATTGTTCAATCACGGTGCGCCAAGGCGAGCATCACCTGCCCCATTCCTTACGTTAGCTTGCTGGCGTGGATTCTATTTAAAATTTCCGATAACGGCTGCGGACAAAAGAAGGGTGAGGCGAGGCCGAACATTTGGATGAGGGCGTAAGCCCGAACAATATGTCCGCTGTTAAGTGAGTGCGATGGTGCTGAGTCAACGAAATTGGAGAGAGGAGGGCAAAGGGTCTACCATTCCATATCTGCTTAAATTAAGTATCATTGTCAAACTCCAAGATTTCTATACGCTTCATTGTGCTCTGCAATTCTAATCAATTCCTACTTCCCCTTATTAATCAGAGTAAAAAATGTTTGATATATCAGGTAATATGTATAATAGTTGGAGACTTGAAAAAACAAGATATTCGGTTTTTGTATCCAATTGCCTAAGTCGGAATCGACTCGTTCTGAGACGCATTGCGTAAGCGAGTTATTTGAGCTGTTCGAGATAGTATGAGTCAAGCAGAATCAGCTTGATTATTTGGAGTTTCTCACCAGCCCCACTCGGAGATGGACCCGCGAGGGACCATCCCCACACAGAGCTTCATTTTCTTGTTTTTGATATCCACCAGATTGGCGAGCGGTATCTCCGGACGAAAAAGGAGGTAGAAGTAGGCTGGATCTGGCAGGACCAGAAGCGCCCGCAGGTTCGTCACCGGCGGTCTCTCCTCGAAGTCCTCCATCCCCCTCATCGTCTGAACACTCCGGAGTAGGGTCGTGGTCCCAAGGGCGTTGCGATCTTTGGAGATCTGCACGATATTGGCCACGGCGCCCCAGGGGCTCAGGTTGTTCTCCATGTCTGCATATACCTCGTGCACGATCTTCGCCAGCCCGGCAATGTTCTAATAGTAAAGCCAGCCCATGGGGCCAGCCGGACCATTTAGCTTGGCAGACTCTGCGTTCCCAATTAGAGCCAGGATCAGGACCAGCAGAAGTCCTATCATCAGCCAGTGTTTCACATGACCCTTGCGAATTTCCGTTTTCATTTTCTCTTTTCCTGCTCCTGAACCGATTTGCTTTGGGTGGCATGGACCGCCTTTTTCCATAAAGGATCATCGTTGGGTGCTTTGATAACCTATCCGGCGCCAGCATCTACATCGACAATGCCTCCCATACAAACGATCTCCAAACCCCGTTCGCGCATGGCCCGAAGGTAGGGTGTAATCCCAAGAGAATCGCCCAGATAGTGCCCCGTGAGGATCAGATTGCCCTTGGGATTCTTTCGAACCGTCTCCAGAGTCTCAGAGTCGCCATGCAACATGACAACCGTCGAAAAGCCCTTCTCCCAATAAAAATTAATGATGGGTGCGCCCGGAGCCGAAAGGGCCCCATGGACAAACACCGTTCTGTCTGCTGGCCTATCTTCCTCACCGATAAAAATGATAGGGGAGATGCCATACATTCGCCGGGTATACTCAGCCTCGGGCAGACTGCTAATGAGAGCCAATACGTCTCTTACCTTCCAGTCGGGGTTAACGGCAAAGGTCTCATCGATCATGCTTTGAAGGGTGCGCCGTCCGAGCTCGTCGCAGGGGTTGTGGATGTTTAGCAGAGGGAGGTTAAGAAACCTGGCGACATCCACTTCAAGGGTGGTTTGATTGGGCGATTCATGGGGAAGCATTCGAAACCGGGCATTCTTCATCCGCCACACCGTCCGGTCGATGAAATCACCCAAAGCAGGCACTGACTGTGACCTTGGAACTCCATGCAACTCCAGAAGATCAATGTGCCGCCGGTACACCTCCCCCCGGTCATAGAGTACGCCAATCGGATGGTGCCCCAAGACCGCGTCGAATCCCGACTGCTTGGCCAGGTGTAGTAGGCCGACATTCACATCCATAGCAAAAAGGAGTCGGCAAATGTTTTCTCCAGGTACATGGATACCCGAGTCGGGCGGGAGCTCCGAGAATCCCACCAAACGAAGCCCAATTTGGGCGATTTCCCATGTGCTTAACCCTTTGATTGGCAACCCTCCCTTCTCTATTGAATCGAGATTATAAGGAAGCAGGCAACCGGAGGTCCAGACTTGAATGGAATGATTAGCCAATTCAAGAATTCAAAGTGTTATTTTTTTCGCTAGCTACTGAATCCATCCTACCTGGCTCTTTTCTCGATCAACCCAATTTTTCTGCCGCCTTGCCTGTTGCTGGAAACCTTCTCCCTAATTATTTGACCTCTCTTTGGGATCAAATTTTATTCCCACCCCTAAAAAAGTCAAGAAAAATTTAGCCCCCAATTTTTTGCTGTTGTCCGAAACATTTTTCTCTTATATATAACCTATGGAAGCACCCTTTATTATCCGTGGACGCCAGAATACCCTCAAAGACCTGCCCATCATCCTATCCTTGAATCCAAACCTACTGGCAACGAGGGCGAAAGTTCTTCCCCCGGGAGTTATGCCGTCAGTGTCAGTGGTTCCAGCATAACGGAAACCTCAAAGACATGGCCGGTAGGAAAATCCTATTACGCCTGGAACGGATGGGCCTGATTCACCCCTTCCCAGGTGTTAGAATCCTAATTAATTCTGCAAATGCTTCAGAATCCTTAAGAATCCCTTTATTTAATCCGTCCATCTCATACTGACTGAACCTGACAAAAGTCCAGGAAAAGAGTTCAATCAAGGGAAATGAGGATGTGTGATGTGGATGTTGGCTGGAGCAGCTAAAGGAAAAACTGCTGTTTTTACCAAAGAAACTTATGGCTGTTGGGGTGGGGGCGTCCATATAATAGGGTTGAGATGCTGAGAAATATGCAAAGTTATTTGTGGAGTACTCAACGTGGCCCTAGAAAGTGAGAGCTTATTTTCAGCATCCTAAGGTGCGATATGTAGCCTAATATGCCAAACATTTTCCGCTCCCTTTAATAAGATACTATTGATTCTATGGGTATTTAAATTAGATTCATATTCCAACTATTTTTACAATATACTCTCTTTGTTTCCTGGCTTTGATGAAGATATCTCTTTCTTCCTAACCCTACCAACAATAATAAAAATCAAAAAGATAATACCCAAAATTATAAAAGTGGCCCCAATCGGAGTGGAAAAAAATACCCAAAAGCTTCCATTTCCTATAGTCAATGCATTAGCCATATTCATTTCGAGCATTGGTGCCAAAATAATCGAAACTAACATTGGAGATAGCGGAAAATCATATCGTCTCAAAAAGAAACCCACAATTCCAAAAAAGACAGAAATGCCCACATCCAATAAACTCAAACGAGTTGCATAAGAACCTATAAAACATAAAACACAAATAATTGGCATCAATATACTTTGCGGGACATCCATAACTCGAGCAAAAAATCGTGCTAAAGAAATCCCTATAATTCCCATCAAAATATTTGCAACTATAAATCCCCCAAATATGGGGTAAACAATATTTAAATGGTCTCTAAAAAGCATTGGTCCGACGGGTAGACCATGTAAAAGAAATCCGCCCAATAATATAGCTGTCGGAGCATCTCCTGGTATTCCTAATGTCATCATAGGGACCATTGCCCCGCCAGTAACACCATTATTTCCAGATTCAGGCGCAACCACACCTTCTATGACTCCAGTGCCAAACAATTCCGGGTTTTTGGAAGAACGCTTAGCTTCAGCATAGGCAACAAACGACGCTGTCTCAGGACCAATTCCTGGAATTATGCCGATCCCAACCCCAATAAATGTAGATTTTAGCAAAGTTCTTGAAATTTTTTTCATTACATTCCATCTTGGCAAAATATTTTTAATTACCTGGCGACCTTTTTTTATTGGGGATTGATAAAAGGCAATAAAATCATCAAATATTTGAGCAAGACCAAATAGCCCAATTGCTACAGGAATAAGGCCTAGACCAGCAGACAATGCCTCAAAGCCAAACGTGAATCTTGGTCCTCCTAAAATGGGTTCAATTCCAATCGTAGTACATAAAAAGCCTAATAAAATGGAAGTAAAGCCCTTTAAAAGAGACTTCCCAGAAAGAATTACTAATATAGAAAGCGCAAAAAAAGCTATGCCGAAATATTCTACTGGCCCAAACATTAGGGCTATTCGAGCAACTTGTGGAGATAAGAAGGTCATTATTAATGCGCTTATTAATCCAGCTATAGAAGAAGCAATACAAGCAAGACCCAAAGCCTGTCCTGCAAACCCCTTTTTTGCCAAAGCATGGCCATCAAATATAGTAGCTGCAGCTGCTGGAGTACCCGGAATTCCCATTAAAATTGCTGAAATTGAACCTCCGTAAACTCCGCCACAATAAATTCCCATTAGAGCAAGAAAAGACTGAACCGTTGGAAAATTAAATGTAAGAGGCAACAATAGAGCCACTCCCATTGTAACAGTTAGGCCAGGCAAAGCCCCAATAGTAATTCCCATTGTAACTGATGCAACGATAATCAATAAATTAATAGGTTTTAAAATTTCTGTAAATGCCCAAAAAAGAAGAGAAAAGTCCATTTCCAACCTTCTTAGTTAAAAAATGTTCCAAAAACCGGTAGGCAAAGGAAGAACTAAAACCCATTTAAATATGGCTTTTATAGCAAAGGTTACTGCAAGCGCAATTAATATCTTTTGAAATAAACTTCGGTTTCCTAATATGCTCATCAATACATATATAAATAAAACAGTGGCTAAACTCAAACCTACTATGATAATGCCTGCCAGGTATGATATAAGTAAAATAGTCAATATATAAAGGGGTCTAGAATTTGACATAACATCAGCTGTCGAGCCATTTGAACTCATAATTATAACTAAAAAACGTACAACATTTATTACTATAAGCGAAGCGGATATTAATCTCGGGAAAAATCCCGGCCCGATTATGTAAACATCCGCTTCCATCCCTCTGCTCAGTATCAAAAAAATGATGCCAATTGAAATAAAAATTACTGAATTACCTAATTCTTTTTTTCTAAATAAACTAATTTGCACTTTTACCTTTGAATAATTTAAATATTTAAAATCTATCTTGTCTTATTTTACTAAGATTATAAAATTTTTTCTTTTAGCGGAGGCCACAGAGATCTTCTTTCTTTTCAATAACATCAGGGCAAGAATATATTATTATTCTTAAGTAAATATAATGATTTGTTATTTCTAATTTTCATGCTGAGACTCATGGAGAGTAAACATGAATCTCAGCATGTTTATTGAACCCTAATTTAAAGTTAAGCCAAAAGAACTCGTATCTTCTTTACATATGCATTTACTTACTGTATTTAATCTTTATCTATTCTTTTTTGGCCATTCCCAAATCAGTAAGTACCTTAGTAACCCTAGCTTCATTTTCTTCTAAATATTTTTTAGTTTCCTCTGGACCATAAAATTTATCTGGAATTGAAATAACTTGCTTATCAAGGAGTTCTCTGAACTCAGGATCATTAAAGCATTTTTTTGAATAATCAAGAATGGTTTGAACTATTTCTTTCGCTAAACCTTTTGGACCACCTAGAACAAAGCTAACCCCCATTGCGATCTTGGGATATCCTAGTTCTGCAACGGTTGGGACATCTGGATGATGCGGATTTCTTTTTTCGCTAAAAAGCCCAAGCAATCTTAAGTCGCCGCTTTTTACAAAATTACTGGCTTCCATTATACCGATTGCACAAGCGTCTACATGACCTCCTAAAGCCGCTGTTCTCGCAGGAGCACCACCTTGCATATAGACATACTTGACCTTTGCTTTTTCAGAATTCAAGAGTAAAGCAATAGGCATATGCCAACAGCCTCCTTTCCCTATGCCCACTGCTACATTAAGTTTCTCTGGATTTGCTTTGGCATATTCTATAAATTCCTTAAGCGATTTAAATTGGGAATCTTTCTTAACAGCTAACACGGTATCGGCAAATGCTACCCTATTAAGTAGGGTAAAATCTTTAATAAGATTGTATTTGGTCATCCCTTGTACATAATAACCCTGGAAAGAATTAATCTCGAACATGCATAAAGTATATCCATCTGGCTTTGCCGATGCTGTTTGGGCTAAGCCAACAAGCCCTCCTCCACCAACAACATTAACAATCTGAACATTTACAGGAAAATATTTATGAGCATTTTTAAACAATGCCCGGGTGACCATATCGCATCCACCTCCAGCTGGCCATGGAACCAGAACAGTAATATCCCTCTCTGGATATTTACCACTATAAGAAATATGCGGCACAATGATAGTAGCGATGAAAATTATAACAGCCATTTCTATTAACCATGTATTTTTCGTCTTCATTTTAAACCTCCTTTTATTTTTTAAAGTTTTTAAATTTAATTGATTTCCATCTGAAGTTTGACTATACCTAATCTCGACCTTCTACATTACTATCCGCACTTTTTGCAATGATGTTATATCTTCTAAGGGGTTCCCTTGAACCCCCACTAAATCAGCATACTTACCGGGTTCTAAAGTGCCTACGTTTTCGGCCAGCCCAAGTTGCCGCTCTAATAGCTTGTTTAGCGCTGGATCCCATATCGACTAAATACTTCATTTCTTAGGCTTATTGTCCATGATGAGCGTCCGTACCCACAGCGAATTTAACGCCATTTTTGACTATTGCCTCCACCGTTGGTCTCACCTCTTCAACACAAGAATTTAGATTTTTCATTTCGTCAATTTTTAAAGAGTTTAATGGTGTATAATGATCAAATGTTAATCCATATTGGGCTTTAATTATCATCAACTATTTTGGAGAAGAATAATAATTATATAAGATATTTCTTCTAGCAAATATTTTTTCCCTATAACCATCTGTCTTTAAAATTTCTCGAATATATACCTTCTATACTAAAGGAATTGGCTTCTAAAAATTCGAGAGCAGAAATTTAAATTTCAAGTAACCATAGCTACTACTCTTGCTGGGGAAGCTTCAGCTCCAACTATTTTTAATGGAAAAGCAAATAATTGAACCCTTTTTTCCGTGATTTGGCTAAGATTACATAAATATTCAATGAGGTAAATTCCTTTTCTTAAAATAATATGATGGGTCGGAAGTTCAACTACCTTGGGATGACGCTGTGGAATTTCTCTAATAAAAAAGTCCTGAGGAAAATCAAAGCCTACAGCTTTAATGTTTTGATTAGCGAGCCAGATGGCAGCTTCTTCTGCTAAGTATGGAGATTCAGTCCAAAACTCTTTTGTATTGTAATCCCTTTGTCTATCCCAATTCGTCTTTAAGATTACGATATCACCATTTTCTATATGTACACCGGCCTTTTTGAGCATCTCTACATTAATTGCTTGATTAGGCCTTATGTCCTCCAGATTAATAATAGCTGCTGGGCCAATAAGATTCTCGAGGGGCACCTTTTCAATTGTTATACTTTTAGGAAGTATATGCAAAGGAGTGTCAATATGGGTGAAGGTATGCATGGAAATCTTGACCGCACAAGTTTGAAATTCATCTCCCCGGGCATGGCTTTGAATATATTCCAAATTTAAAGGCCACCGCCAATGATTTTGAATATTCATACTTAAGTCGATTATTTTCATTTTTTACCTCAACATTATCTTCCCACTAAATTGGGCAAATACAAAACCATTCCTGGCCAATAAATGCATAATAAAAGTACAACCAGCAAAGCAATAATAAAAGGTAAACTTTCTCGAATTACTCTTTCAACTTTATCTCCAGAGATTGCTGCTGTAACATACAATAGATAACCAATTGGAGGAGTTAATAGACCAATCATTAAATTGAGAACAGTAATTAGCCCAAAATGTACAGGGTGGATACCCAAGGAAGTCACTATTGGTAAAAAAATGGGTACAAAAATAATTAATCCGGCTAATGGATCCATAAACATACCCACTATTAAAAAGAAAATCATAAGTTCTAATAAGACGACATTAGGGTTTTTAGAGATAGAAAGGATTATCTCGCCGATTTTGTTTGCAATGTTCGATTGGGCAATTATCCAACCAAATAGATAGCTTACTCCAACAATAATCAAAATTGTTCCCGTTGAAACAACAGCTCCTTTAAATATTTTCCACAAATTTTTTATCGTCAATTCCTGGTAAAAAAAGAAGCCGATTATAATGCTATATAAAACAGCTATAGCACCTGCTTCTGTAGCTGTAAATACTCCCAGCAAAATGCCGCCTACAATGAGCACCGGCGATAATAAAGCTAAAAAAACGCGTATAGCAAGGCGGAGGATTTCAGATAATGGCAGGGATTTCCCTTTAGGATACCCGCGACGGATGGATATAAAATAAGCCACTCCCATTAAATAAATACCCATTATTAAACCTGGAAAAACTCCGGAGAGGAAAAGTTGACCGACAGAAACATTAGCAATCACTCCATAAAGGATCATGGGAATACTGGGAGGAATAATCGGCCCAATAGTAGCGGCGGCTGCGTTAATGGCCGCAGAAAAACCTCCTGGATATCCTGAACGGATCATAGAAGGAATCATGAATGAACCAATAGCGGCAGCATCAGCTACTGCTGACCCAGATATGCCGGCATAAATCATATTAGTGACTACGTTTACATGAGCAAGTCCTCCGCGAATTCCCCCTACTAACCCCTCGGAAAAACGAACAATCCTCTCAGTCATGCCAGCGCTATTCATGATTTCTCCAGCTAAAAAGAAAAAAGGTATTGCCAAAAGAGCAAAAGAGTCAGTTCCCCCAACAATATATTGAGGGATCATTTCCAAAGGGAGGCTGCGGTGAAAAATAATGATAGTTATTAAAGAAGAACAGCCAATAGAAAAAAACAGGGGTAACCCCAGGACAATAAGTGTTATCATTAATCCTAAAAGAGTTACAACTTCAATGGTCAAAATCTCTCCTTTTTTCAAAAAACCGTTTGAGGGTGTTCCGGAAATCAACAAGTAAAAAAATTACCATAAGTAAACCACCAATTACACTGGCCAAATAAGCATATTTGACAGAAATGGGGAATGTTACATAATACTCTTTGGCCATCATATTTACCAAAGATACGCCTTTTACTATCACGATAATTAAGAAAAAAAGCGCCAAAAGATTAGTGAATAATTTAATTATTTTGGGCCAGGGATTTGGTATGCGGTCCCTGATAAATTCAATTACCATGTGCTTTTTAGCTGGAATAGCCAAAGCTGCTCCAAGCCAAACAATCCAGATAAAAAGAAAGCGAGTAAATTCTTCGCTCCATACAAAGGGAATTTTTAATATATAACGAAATAATACCTGCAGGATAGTAATTACAGTGGCTAAAGCTAGAATGATGCCGGCTAAAGATTCTATCGTTTTCTCGAGGATTTTTAAAAAATGGTCCACTTCCCTTATATTCATTTACCGGCTGCAACTATTTTATTAATAGTTTCCCACCCGAACTTTGCGGCATAATCCTCCTGAACAGGTTTAATAACTATTTTAGCAAATGATTCGCGATTTGGTTCTTGTATAACTTGTAACCCCTTCTCTTGCATCTCTTTTAATAACTTACCTTCTAAATCTCGATTAAGCTTTCGGTGATAAATTGCTGCTTCTAGTAAAGCATCCAAAAGTACTTTTTGATGTGTTGGGGAAAGAGATTGAAATTTTTTAAGATTCATGGAAACTTCTGATACAGTATAAGCGTGCATAGTAATGGACATATATTTTTGAACTTCATAAAATTTTTGGCCATGAATCAATGTCGTTGGGTTCTCTTGCCCATCAACGGCTCCTGTTTTTAACGCCATATATACCTCTGTAAAAGGCATGGGAGTGGGTATTGCTCCAAGTAATTTAAAAGCAGCGACATGGGCAGGGTTAGGAGTTACCCTAATTTTCAATCCATTCATATCCGAAGCTTCTTTAACAGGGCGCTTAGAATTAGTCAAATTTCGGAAACCAATTTCCATAAATCCCAGCCCTTTCAAATTATGTTTTTCTAAACGGGAAAGTAATTCTTTGCCAATTGGGCCATCGAGAACCCTATAAGCGTGAGCAAAATCTTTAAAGAGGAAAGGTAAGTCAATCACATTTAACGAGGGCTCAAAGGTAGTATGAAAAGGATTACCAGTCATAGCAATATCTATAGAGCCCATACGCGCTCCCTGAAGGATCTGCGAGTCATTTCCTAATTGTCCAGCTGGATAGACGGCAATTTCGAGTTGGCCGTTGGTCTTTGCCTTCACTAATTCTGCGAATTTAAGAACTCCCTGATGCATCGTATCACTAATGCTCATGGTATGAGCAAATTTCAACTGCTCAGCTTTAGCGCTTAAAACCCAGGCAAAAGTAACGAGTATAAAAATCGTTAAAACTTTTTTGTTTATCAAAATCATTTTTCCCTCCTTAGGATATTTTCAATTAATTTTATTATGTCGTGAACTATATTTCAAGGCATTTTTAAGAGTAATGCC
>Ga0209102_1000997_pt1 | contig 16327 bp, 13 predicted proteins | sample ConPoolayeHmetaG_FD_185483 | JGI IMG/M metagenome (GOLD analysis project Ga0209102, IMG submission 185483) | Hot spring microbial mat communities from California, USA to study Microbial Dark Matter (Phase II) - Cone Pool mat layer H metaG... ...
CCGTACCGGTCGCGCCGCCCGGGGCTGATGCACGCGTGCGGGCACGACGGTCACGTCGCGTGCCTGCTTGGGGCGGCGGCGCTGTTGTGTGAGATGCGCGGCCGGCTGGCGGGGAATGTCAAGCTCATCTTCCAGCCCGGGGAGGAGGGGGCTGGGGGCGCGCGACACATGATCGCCGATGGGGTCCTGGAGCGGCCCCGGCTGGGGGCCATCGCCGCGCTGCACGTGGCGACCGAGGTCCCGGCGGGCGCGGTGGGGATCCGGCGGGGCTACGACACCGCGCAGACCGAGGACGTGCGCTTGGTGGTGCGAGGCCGCGCCGCGCACGCGGCGCGGCCGGACCAGGGGGTGGACGCGATCGCGGTGGCGAGCCAGGCGCTGGTGGCCGTGCAGCAGTTCGTCGCCCGGCACACGAATGCGGTGGACCGGAAGCTGGTGACCTTCGGGATCATCCGGGGCGGGACCCGCGCCAACGTCCTCGCTGACGAGCTGGAGCTGATCGGCACCATCCGGTCGCTCGAGCCGGAGGGGCGGGAGGCGGTGCTGGGGTTTCTGCGGCGGGACCTGCGTAAGCTCGTGGGTGCGATGGGGGGTAGGCTCCGGGTGGAGATCCAGCGGGAGGGGTATCCGCCGCTGGTGAACGACGACGGGGTGCTGGATGTGGTGCAGGAGGAGGCGGCGGCGATGCTGGGGCCGGAGAGAGTGGTGGAGGTGCCGAAGCCTAACCTGGGCGGAGAGGACTTCGCGTACTTCGTGCTGGCGGGGGTGCCGGGGGCGATGTTCCGCCTGGGCGTCCAGGATGAGGAGAAGGGCTTCATCTCCCCGGGGCACAGCTCACGGTTCGACTTCGACGATCGGCGGGTGCTGCCCATCGGCGCGGCGATGATGGCGGCGACGGCGGCGCGGCTGCTGGAGGAGGGGTGAGGCGGAGCCCCCAGGCGCGACCCCCCTGCTCGCCTGAGCCCTCTCGCGATTGTGGCCGCGGTGCTCGGGGCGACAGCCTTCGCTGCCGCCATGATGCTGCGAACCCTCCAGATCGCGAGGGCCCGGCGGACCGCCATGGCCTGCTAAGCTCGCTTGCTCCGCCTCCCTGAGAGCGATGGCGCAGAAGGAGCGCCGGGGCTCGGAGCGGAGGAATCTGCAAGCTGGCCATCTGCCCGCTTCGGCCATCATCTGGCGCGGCCGGGCCGCGAGGCGACCTCACTCGGGCTCCGCGATGACGCCCTTCTTCAGGATCACATTCGCGTACAGCGCGGTCTCACCGGTGGCGACCACCGCGAAGGCCTGGCGCGCACGTTCGTAAAAGGCGTTGCGCTCTATCTCGGTGAGCGCAACCTCCCGCCCCTCGGCGGCCGCGAGCAGGCGGCGGTACTCCTGCCAGATAGCTGGGGGACCTGGGTCGCCGGGGACCACGCCCATCACCACCGCGCTGTCTTCCACGTAGGTGTCCAGTGGGAGGAACCGCAGGATGGCCTCCAGCACCACCGGCACGCCGTGGCCGGGGATAACGACCAACCGCTGCGCGCAGGCGGCCGCCGGGAAATTCCCATCGGCGAGCACGATCTCATCGCCGTGCCCCATGCTCATCAACACGTGCATCAGCTCGGGCGAGATGACCGACGGAACACCCTTGAGCATCGGCGCCTCCCAGGCACAGCGTATTGCGTCTTCTCAGCAGCCCGTCTGCGGTGCACAGCCAACCTTCAGCATCGGAGTGGCATTCGCCCCGCGCGCCGAGACGCCTGCCTGGAGTGACACCGGGCAGGTCAGGGGCCGCGTCGTCGCCGGCCGCCACAGACAGGAGGCACCGTCGGCGGCGGCGTAGAGGGGGCGGAGACTGGGATGAGCTGTGGCAGCACGCTCGCGCCGGGTATGCAACCGGAGGGGCGGGACATGGTGGGGCAGGTGATCGGCACTGCGGGCACGGCAGGTCGGGCGCTATCCCATCTCCGCCTGAGCAGTTGCACCGCCGGCCCTGGGGGCGCCTGACCGGTGTACCTCAGGGGAGGGGGGAGAGGAGCGAATGGCAGATGAAGATCGGCGTGATGGATGAGGTGTTGGCGAAGCCGTGGTCGGAGGCCTTTGACGAGGCCGCGCGGCTGGGCTTCGACGGCGTGGAGCTGACGGTGCGCGCGGACGACTACGCTGGGTCCGAGGTCTGGAGCGCGGCCGGCCGGCGAGCGCTGCGGGAGCGGTGCGCCCGGGCGGGAGTGGGGGTGGCCTCGGTGTGTCTCTCGAGCGTCGCGGGGCTGATGACCCGGCCGGACACGCACGCGGCCGGGGTGCAGGCGGTGGCGGAGGCGCGGCGGTACTCGGACGAGATCGGCGCGGGGGTGGTCCTCTTCCCCATGATCAAGCACCAGGGCCAGAGCGAAGAGGAGGTGTTCGCGCTGTGGCGGGAGGGCCTGCGGGCCGCCCTGGAGAAGAGCGAGGGCTGCCAGGCGAAGATCGGGATGGAGAGCGTGGGCCGGCAGGGCCGGTCGGCGGAGCAGCAGTTGGCGGTGATCGAGGCGGTCGGCTCGCCCTACCTGGGCGTCTACTACGATGTGGGCAATGCCGACTACCAGGGCTTCGATGCGATCGCCGAACTGCTGCAGCTTGGGCGGCACGTGGTGCAGATCCACGTGAAGGAGATCGGGGCGGAGATGGGTGAGGGGAAGCTGGACTTTCCGGCGATCTTCGGGGCGATCCGGCAGATCGGCTACGACGGCTACTTGGTGTTGGAGACCGAGGCCGGCGACGACCCGGCGGGGAACGCCGCCCGCAACCTCGCCTTCGTGAAGGGGCTGCTCTAGCCGGGGCGAGAGAAGGGCACCGTGGTGCGCGAAGAGCCGTGGAGAGGCAGGCCGATCTCGCTCACCGATGCTGAGACTCAGCAGGGGCCCGCGTCACGGGGCAGTTGGCGCAAGCAGAAGCCTCAGACAACCGCGTTCTTCGCGCCCACCGGGCAGACCCGGATGCAGCCGCCTCCGCCGCAAGGGTAGTCGGGAGAGCAGCGCTCGAAGCTGGCGAGCTCGAACTCCCTGCCCACCATGGTGAAGGTGTGGAGTTCGCCGAAGCAGTCGGACCAGGTGGTGCGACAGGCGTCGCAGTCATCCCCCAGGCAGAGGGCCTCCTCGACCATGGGGTCGGGGTCCAGCTCGGCGGTGGTGATCACGGAGTTGAAGCGGACGCGGGGGCCGTACCTGGGGGTGAGGACGAGGTTGTTGCGGCCGAAGACGCCGAGGCCGGCCGCGACGGCGGCATGGCGGTGCGAGAAGGGGGCGTAGTAGCCGGGCACGCGGCTGGAGAGGTCGCCGGCGTCGTAGGTGACCGGGGTGGGCATGACGTCGTGTCCGGCCTCAGCGAGCCAGTAAGCGACCTGGTGGCCGATGATCTGCAGACACCAGTTGACGGTCTCGTAGTGAGTGCGACGGTAGTAGTGGGACTGGACATCGGGGAGCACATCAGACGGGATGAGCCTGCTCTCGGCGCATATCTCGCGCAGATCGAGGACGCTCTGGAAGAGGCGAACTCCCACGACTATGACAGAGCGGGCGCCGGGCAGTAGATCCGAGGGACGGTGTCCCACGGGGCCTTCGACGAAGCGCTCCACAGGGGCGATGCCCACCAGGTGCGCGCCTTGCTCTCGGGCGAAGGCCCTGACGTTTCGGCTCTCAGCCATGGCTGGCGGCCTCCTCTGCTCGATGCCCCGCGCTGTGCGGATACCCATCCGCCCCCAGGGCTCTCGCGGCGCTACCACCCGTGCTATTCTCTCCCCTCGCACGTCTACCTACTGCGCTGGCGAAGCGTCGCCCGGCTCGCGGACCAGACCACCCGCGCTACCCCCCAGGAGCTCCGATCCGGGGTGAAGCTGCGCCTCGCGCGTGGAAAGAACAGGTGAGGGCTCGGGTCTCGTGCACAGGCGCTCCTGGCATCTCCTGCTCCTGCTGGCAGCCGCCCTGGCGACTGCGCCGGCGGCCGCTGGGGGCGGCGATGGCGAGTTCGCCGCCATAGACGCTCACGCCCTTGCCGCACCGCCCTGGGCCGCAACCTCCGTCACCGCCCTGGCCAGCTATCTGGCCGAGCCAGCGGCGGATGACCGGGGTAAGGCGCGTGCCATCTTCCGCTGGATCACCGCCAACATCGCCTACGATCCGGCCCTGCGTGAGGAGGTCTTGCGCCCCGAGGACGTGCTAGAGCGCCGCCGCGCGGTCTGCTCCGGGTACGCGGCTCTGTTCAAGGCGCTGGCGGAGGCGGCCGGGCTGGAGGCGGAGATCATCCACGGGCATGCGAAGGCAGCCGGATACCAGGCGGGGCGAGGAATGGAGGCGTCGTTCGAACATGCCTGGAATGCGGTGAGGATAGGGGGCGAATGGGCCCTCCTCGACTGCACCTGGGGCGCCGGATGGCTGGATGGCGCCGGCCGTTTCGCTCCCCGTTTCACAGATCACTACTTCCTGACCCCTCCGGAGGTCTTTGCGGATGACCACTTCCCTCACGATGTGCGCTGGCAGTTGCTCGAGCGCCCGATCTCGCGAGAGGAGTACCTGAGGCGAGTGCAGCGGCGCCCGGCCTTCTTCGAGCAGCGGCTGCGCCTGGTGGGCCAGCATTGGGCCCGTATGGAGACAGACGGCTCGGTGTCGCTGACCATCGACGCGCCGGAGGACACGATCCTCACCGCCTGCCTGTTTCGGGGCGGACGGGAGGTTGACACACGCTACACCTTCACCCAGCGAGAGCGGGACGGGTTCGTGGTCCGTGCGCTCATGCCAGAGAGAGGAGAGTACCTGCTGCGGGTCTACGCCGCGGAGAAGAGCCTGCCCAACGGAGAGTTGGACTGGGCGTTGGAGTACGCGATCAGGTCCCGCGGCGGGACGAAGTCGAGCCCGTTCCCGAGGACCTACGGCGCCTTCCTCGTGCACAACTGCCGCCTGGAGACGCCTCTCGCAGGGGTCCTGCGCACACACACAGCGGTCCCCTTCTCGATTATCGTTCCGGGCGCCAAGGATGTGGTTGTGATGGGCGATGGGGCAGCCGAACGCCTGAGCGCGCGGGGCGGCGGGCGGTTCGCCGGCGATGCTCGGGTGGGCGAGGGGGATGTGATCGTGCTGGCCAGGTTCTCTGACGGCACACGCTATGAGGGGCTGCTGGGATACCGGGCGGCTCGCACACCGCGCTGAGGCATCCCCGGCTTCCGGGCCTCACCCGACGAAGCGGGCAGATCTGTCGGGTGAGGCCGTCGGGCGGCACCCATCGGCGCCACGTGGGGGAGGCTAACGTCGGAAGGGGTGTCCTCGGCCGCCCAGTGTGACCCCGACGGCCCGGGGCCGCGGCATACAGGCGGTGGCGAAGGTGCGGGGGGCGTGTCGGCGAAGGCACGGCGACGCGGCCGCGCCTCTGCCTGAACCGGGGCCGGCCGCGCATCCGTCTCTGAGGGAGGCAGCCAATGCCGCCAGACCACGGGCCGCGCAAGGTGCTCGTCGGCGCCACGATGTTCAACATGTTCGGCGACTACCCGGGCCTGGAGGTACGGCTCGACGAGCTGGGCGGCCTGATCGGCGAGATGGCGGCGCAGGCGTCGGAGCAGCACGGCGGGGCCCGCCTCGATCTGGCCGCGCTTCCCGAGTGCGCGGTGAACGGCGGCCTGAGCGGTCCCGCCGCGGAGGTTGCGTTCCCGCTGGAGGGGCGGGTGCAGGAGGTGATCGGCGGCAGGGCGCGGGACCACGGCTGCTACGTCGTCCTGCCGCTGGTCCTCGCCGAGGATGGGCAGGCCGGCGTCTTCACCAACGCGGCGGTGCTGCTGGATCGCAGCGGTGAGGTCGCGGGCATCTACCGCAAGGTGCACCTGGCCCCAGGCCCAGGGCCGGAGGAACTGGAGGGCGGCCTCACGGGGGGAGACCACTTCCCCGTCTTCGAGTGCGACTTCGGGCGGGTCGGAGTGCAGATCTGCTACGACATGGCCTTCCACGACGGCTGGGAGGTGCTGGCTCGCAAGGGCGCCGAGATCGTGGTCTGGCCCTCTCAGTGGGCGGGGCAGATCAACGCCTCCGCCCGCGCGCTCCGACACGGGTACTTCGTGCTCTCCAGCACCTGGAACAACAACGCCTGCCTCGTTGACCCCACCGGTCACGTGATCCGGGAGATCCGAGAGGACGGCGTCTTCGTGGAGCAGGTGGACCTCGACTATGTGCTCATCCACTGGCAGCCGGCCCTCAACGAGGGCAAGGTCTTCGACGAGGCCTACGGCGCGCGTGCCGGCTACCGTTACGACCCGAACGAGAACACCGGCATCTTCTGGTCGAACGACCCGGAGACGCCGATCCGGGAGATGGTGCGCGCCCTCGGCCTGGAGACCTGGCCGGACCAGATAGCCCGCAGCCGCGCCCTGCAGGACCGGCTCCGCGGCCGGCCGCCGCGGCTCGACTGAGCCTGCCCCTACCCGCGCTCCAGACCAAGCAGGCGGCGGGCGTTTCCGGATAGGATCTGCAGCTTCGCCTCCTCCGGGATCTGCGCCCCTAGCACCCGGCCGAGCTGGTGGGACATGTTGAGCGGGAGGTCATCGGCGCCCCAGACGATCCGCTCGAGGGGGACGTGCTCGAAGAGCGTCTCCACCGCGCGGTAGGTGGCCATGCTGGTGCAGAGCTCCAGGTAGGCGTGCTCTACCTCGTGCGCGATGCGGATATGGTGCTCGACCTGCTGCGCGCCGGCGTGGGCGAGGAGGAAGCGCACCCCCGGGTAGCGCTTCGCCAGCACTGGAACATCATCCAGACCGGCCTGCCCACCATAGCAGTGCAGCAGCACCGGCAGCCGCCGCTCGTGGGCGATCTCGAAGGCCGGGGCATAGCCCGGATAGACGTAGTCGTAGCCCATGAGTACCAGCATCTTGAGGCCGACGAAGCCCTGGGCAAGACGCCGCTGCACTTCCGCCTCGACAGCCTGCGGGGCCCCCGGCCAGACATAGACGTAGCCCAGCAGCCGATCGGGGTGCCGGCGCATCGCGCGGTAGGTAAGCTCATTGCACGCCTCCATGCGGAAGCCCCCGTAGGCCAGGGAGCTCACCACGGAGACCGCGACGCCAGACTGGTCCATGGCACGCACGAGGCTGTCGGCCGGGTCTTGCCCCCAGGGGACGCATCCCGAGAAGAGGTGGGCGTGCATGTCAACGATCTCGTAGTCGGCCAGCGACTCGCCCCTCCGGCCCTTCTCCAGGAGTGTCGTCATCGCCGAATCCCCTGGATCAGCCGGTCCAGGTTCCCGGCGCCGATGCAGTGCTTGTCCCCTTCGCTGAGCTCGGCGTAGGTGAGCATGGTGACCGAGGCCGTGGGCTCCGCGTAGGGGAAGCCGGTTCCGAACAAGAGCCGCGAGGCGCCGACGCGGCCGGCCATGGACTCGAGGCCGAGGTGCACGCTATAGGGGCTGCCGACGGCCAGGTAGACATTGGGGAAGGCCTGCATCAGGGACACCAACATCCGCTGGGTGCGGTACCCCAGGTGGAACATGATGATCGGCAGCTGCGGGTGCCGCTGCGCGATGTCGGCCACGGCCTCGAAGCCGAGGACCGAGTGCCGACAGAGCACGGGGATCCGCTGCTGCTCAAGTACATGAAGCAGTCTGCCCGCGCACCACTCCGCCGGGCTCCAGCCGTCCACCCCTGGCCGGAGGGCGACCGCCCCGCTGCCGCGGTCAAGCGCCTCCTCAACCTGCTCCTCCTCCGACGGCACGTCGCCGTGCCCTTGAGGCAGCACCGTGGGACAGGGCACCAGAGAGGGATGCTGGGCGCAGGTCGCATAGAGCAGTCGGTTCGAGTACATGGGGTCGCTGTCCATTTCCTCGAAGTCGGTGCGCACGAGGGCGCGGGCGATGGACAGGCGCGCCATATGGTCGAGTAGCTCCTCGGCCGAGGGCACCCAGGGCTGGCCCGGCCGGCCGCCACCGAAGCCGGCCTGGGCGTCGAACAGCTCAACGAGTGGGTCGCTGGTGGCGCCGTCGGCCACTGGGCCTCTCCCATGCGATGGTCGTTCGCATGGCGGGAGCGTTCTGCGCGGGAGGCGGGCACACCTCTGGAGGACCCAGGCGGCCGGCCGGAGAACGCCTGGGCCCAACCCCCGGTGAGGAGCGCCTGGTGCTGACCCTGGAGAACGAAGGCATGTCGCTGCAGATGGCCGAGGATTACTCCTCGGTCTTCCTCCTCGACCGCCGGCGCGGGACGACCTGGCGGTTGGACACGAACCGGACGGGCTATCGTCGAGAGGCCTCGGGCCCGCAGGAGCCGCTCCGCGGCGGCTGCGTCACCCGGGAGGGGGACGCGCTGTTGGCCACCTTCAGGCTTCCCGAGGGGGGAATCGCGTACCGGTGGCGACTGGGGGCGGATCACGTTGAGGTGGAGCTGATGGCCGAGGCGCCGGGCATCGAGTGCATCACCCTGCCGGGCGCCTTCGCCCCGGTGGGCGAGTCGCTCGAGCTGGCACTGCCCATCTACCAGGGCGTGCTGATCCGGCAGGAGACGGCCGCCTACGAGGCCCGCGGCACCTCCGGCGGGCACGGCTCCTTCAGCATGGCGATGGCGGGCCTCCTCGCCGAGCGCGGCGGCCTGCTCGTCGCGGAGGGCAGCATCGCGAACTGGGCGGGGGTGTACGGGGCCGACGCGGCCGGGCTCTACTTCACGTTCGAGCAGTCACGCTGCCCGGTCGAGGGCTGGGCGCGGCACAGTGTGGGGCTGTACCCGACCGATGCCACCGTGGCGGCCGTCTGCAGGCAGTTCCGCGCCCATCTCGAGGAGCGGAGGGCGATCGTTACCTGGGAGGAGAAGATCGCGCGGAAGCCGATCCTGAGCCAACTCTTCGGGGGGCTGATGGCCTTCACGGGGTACAATCGCGCGCCGGGGCTGGACTACGCGGCCTGCGTGCGCCGGCTAAGGGACTACGGCTTCTCCTCCCTCCTCCTCTACCCTGTGCGCATGTGCCACTACTCACTGGACTTCAGGATGGGCGGCGACGACCCGGTGTGGCTCACAGATGAGGAGATCGCCGCGGTGAAGGCGATCCCGGGGGCGATGGTGGCCCCCTGGGGCTGGGTCTTCGAGGCGCTGGACGACGGCAGCGAGGCGCGGCGCGGGATCTTCCGCCGCGACCGCGAGGGAGACATAACGCCCAACTGGCAGATTGACGAGTACCGATGGTACCCGGTCTGCACCCCCTATCAGCGCGCGCATGTCATGCCGCGCTTCGCCGGCGACATGCAGGCCATGGACTGGATCCACTTCGATGTCAACGCCACGCGGCCGCCGACGCCCTGCTTCAGTGAGGAGCACGCCCTGCACGGACACCGACCACTTGGGAGGCAGGCGGATGTGCGGCACGTGCAGGAGCTCCTGGGCCCCGATACCGTCGGCAACCGCATCGTCTCCAGCGAGGGTTTCGTAGGGCACTACACCGCGCAGTACGATATCGGATCAACCAAGATGGTGCCGGGGCCGAACCTGGCGACCAAGACGCCGGTGCCGATGACGATGCTGGTGTTCCACGACTGCTGTGTCCACGACTGGTGGGAGCTGCACAACTACAACGAGACGCCGGGCTGGCCCATGAAGGAAGCCCGTCAGGGCTTCGGACTTGTCGGATCGGGCCGGCCGGCGCTGAAGGCCGCCCTGGACGCGCTGTACGGCTGCCCGCCGAACGTTTTCCCCTTCGGCCGGCAGTACGCGTGGGTTAGCTGGGAGACCCGCGAGACGTTTTCGTACACGGTCAGCCTGGACGACCCAGCAGTGCAGGAGGCCCTGAGGGAGGCGCTGCCGGTGGCCAGGCTCCACGGGCAGATCGGTCGGCAGCAGATGACGGACTTTCGGTTCCTCAGTGAGGATCGTGCGCTTCAGGCGACGCGCTTCTCCGACGGCACGGAGGTGGTCACGAACCTCGGCCGGGAGCCGCGAGAGGTCGCGGGGTACGGTCTGCTTCCGGGGGCCAGCTGGCGCGCCCGTCGCACTTAGCGGCGCCGCGGTTTGGACTGTTCTGTCACTTGGCGGCCGAGGACGCCATGGTCGAGGATGAGAGGACGGGCGCAAGCCGAGGTTCCTGTCCCGGCGCCGGCGGCAGCCCGCGGGCCATCGCCATCGCCCTGGCGCTGATCGTCCTGCTCATCCTGGCGGGCTTCTATCTCGAGCTGGTCACCAACCTGGTGTACAACTACAACACCATCGTGCCGCCGGTGGCGCCCCTGGGCGCGCTGTTCGTGCTGGCTGCGCTGAACCCACTGCTGGCCAGACGGCGACGGAGTCTCAGCCGCCGGGAGCTGCTGACGACCTATGTCCTGACGACGGTGGGCGCGCCACTCATGGCGCACGGTACGGTGATGTGGTTCCTGTCTTCGCCCGGCATAGGATGGCGGTACTATGCCCGCGTTGCCCCCCACTGGGAGCCGGCCTTCTTCGACCTCGTCCCGACCTGGTTCTCCCCCACGGAGACGGTCGCCGTGGACGGCTTCTTCCTCGGGAACACGCCGGTGCCGTGGGCGGCCTGGGCGATGCCGCTCGCCGCCTGGACAGGCTTCTTCGCGGCGCTGTTCCTGGCCAATCTGTTCCTGATGCTGCTCCTGCAGCGGCGATGGATAACGGAGGAGCGCCTGACCTTCCCGATCGCGCAGATCCCGCTCGAGACGGTGGCGGGCGGGGAGGCGGCCGCGCGACTGCCGGCAGCGAGGATGTTCTGGATCGGGCTGGCGGCCGCAGCGCTGCTGTGCCTGCAGGATGACCTGCCCAGCATCTGGCCTGCACTGCCCCGCCTCCCTCTCTGGGGGCTGCGCGTGATGGAGTGGCGACAGGTCGGGCCGCTCGCCGGTCTGGGCGACATCTGGCTCACCATCATGCCCTGGACGATCGCCCTCGCCTATCTGGTGCCGAAGGACCTCTCGTTCTCAGGCTGGTTCTTCTATGTGGTGCGGGTCCTGCTGTGCACCATCGCCATCGCTGCCGGCGCCACGCCCCGCAGGCCCGAGGAATGGCGGGATACCAGCTTCCCCGCGCCGGAGTACCAGGGCGGCGGGGCGGTGATCGCGCTGGGCCTGCTCGCCCTGTGGGCCGGTCGCCACCACCTGTACTGCGCGGTGCGCAGCGCGCTGGCGCGGCGATCGGCAACCACGGAGGCGGAGCCTACTGCCAGCCCGTGGGTGGTACTCGGGCTGGCGCTTGCGGTGACGTACCTGGTGGTGTTCTGCGCCTGGGCCGGATCGCGGCTGGTGGTGGCGGCAGCGCTGATCGGGCTCATTCTTTTCTACCATATGGTCTGGGGGCGGCTGCGGGCGGAGAACGGGATGAGCTTCATTGCCTTTCCGCTCTCCGTCAACGACATGCTCACTCGCCCACTGGGGACGGCCGCCTTCCGGCCTGCGGAGATGATGATGATCACGGCGACCCGCTGGGCCTACTGGCCGGGCTGGGGGGAGACCTGCGAGGTGGTCACGGGGGCCTCGCTGGACGGCCTCAAGATCGCGGAGGCGGCGCGCATCGGCCAGCGGCGGCTGGCGGCACTGATGGTCGGGGCTTTCGTGTTCGCGCTGGCGGTGAGCATCGCAGTCGCCCTCTCCGGCAGTTACCATTACGGCTTCCAGAACCTGTACCAGAGAGGGGGGTGGTTGGAGTCCTCGGTGCAAGGCGGCGGGGCGCGCATCTACGATTCGCTCGCAAACCCCAGCGGACCCAGCGGGTCGGCCTTCGTCGCCCTGGGCTCTGGGGTGGGGCTCACCTTCGCGCTAAGCGCCATGCGCATGCGCTTCTGGTGGTGGCCCCTGCACCCCGTCGGATACCTGGTGGCGAACGTCTGGGGCTCCCAGTGGTGGTGGTGCCCGCTCTTCATTGGGTGGGCGTTGAAGACCCTGGTGGTTCGCTACGGCGGCCTTCGCCTGTACCAGAAGACGGTGCCGATGGCGATCGGAGCGATCGTGGGCAATCAGCTCTCCGACCTGATTTGGCCCCTTGTGCTGTGGCTCGCACGGAGGTGAAGGCAGGCAGCGCACCCGCGGTGGATCCGCAGGGCCAGTGCTGAGCGCGCATCGGCGGCGCGTGCCTACCGCATGGAGCGAGGCGACGCCGCCTGGGCCGGTCAGCGGCTGCGGGAGCGGGTCCAGGAAATGGCGCTGGCTCCGGAGCGCCTGGAGGTGGAGATCACCTACCGCATCCCGGAGCCAATTATGAATGGCGTGGTAGCGGGGGCGTGCTATGGAGCCATTCATAATGCGCTGGCGGCGTGGCTAGTCAGGCGGTGGGCGTTGCCGAGGCGAGGAAAGCGCTGCCGCTTGGGATGACGCGCACTTTGTCATCCCGGTCACGACGCGTGGCGGCCACGTGGGCGCCTGTCAGAAAAGGGCGGGCGCGAGCACCAGGCTGGAGGGCTGCTCGCCACCCGCCAGTCCCTGGAGGACTCGCTCATACGTCAAGGCAAGCTTATGGAAGATGAACGTGGGATCTTGAGGCACACGCTCAAGCCACCAGAAGGCCGAGGTTAGCACACTCTTATAGCCCCTTGCATTAGGAATGGACCAGCCCCTCGGCCCAGAACGCCCGGAATGCACCTGTGCGCCCCCACAGCGCAAGGCCTGTTCCTTTCCGTTCGCAAAGCTCAATAGCATAGGCCTCCACGCACGCCGCCAGAGGGGCGAGCATCTGGCGGTGAACCACTCGCCCTTCGTGGACGAGTTGATTACGCGTTCGCTTCACGGCATAGAGCTCCCGCTCAATCCTCGAGCGAATGCGCCGCAGTTCGGCCTGTGCCGTTTCGGGCTGGGCGTACATCTCCTGCGCTACCAGCAGCCTGACTCGGAGTTCCGTCGGAACGTCGCTACCGGCAAGCTTTCGCAGACGGTTGACAAGCGCGTGGTAGTCTACTCCCCTGTGCCTCCTATCCCAAACGTCGGTGAGTGTCTCCCCTGGGTCCTGGCCTTCGCGCGATGCCCACTGGACGAGGTCGCGAGATAAGTCGAGGAGAAAACGCCTGGTGGCGAAGTCGAAAGCGAGCGCGCGGCTCATGACGCCGACCATAGCGTCTTCTCCTTCCGCCATGCGTGGTGCGTGGCCGAGGAGTTGTTCGAGCCCGACCCAGTGCTCCAGAAGGCGATCCTCGTGGTACTCACTTTCCGCCGACCGCAGGTAGGCACGTAGCGCACGCTGAACCTTCGGCCATCCCTCCGCGTGCCGCGACACCAGCGTGACCCATTCGGTCATGGGCCGCGCCCCGGACGTGTCCAACAACAGCGGGGGGCCGAAGCAGAGCTCGTCCCACTCACGCGAGCGGTATACCCACCAGTCCTGGGCGGGAAAACGCTGGTAGATACCAACAAGGCACTCTGCTGTACCACATGAGCGAGAGGTCACGGATTGGCTTATCCCTCGGTAACGCAGCAAGGCGAGCGCGTCGAGCAGATCGGCTTCAGAAGCCATGACGGCGGCGCTCCAGTCAAGCGCGCTAACCTCCACCGTCGCAACCGGGCCGGACATCAGTGCTGCCACCGACTCCCTCTTGAATACCGGATCCGTATCGGTCGGGCCAGTTAGCCCCAGAGCCTCTCTTGCACGTGCCCCTGCCGGCCAGAAGACAACCCTGCCGACCTGCATCGGCCGGAGGTCCGCCTCGTTGGTGGCCCCTTCATCACCCTCGGGGCATGACACCGTGTTGCTCCCAAGCGCCCACACCACGACGTATCCTCGAAGTGAGGGATACGCCAGAGGGTTGAAGAAGTAATCGAGAGGATTACCGCCACGCGTCGGATCGAAATCACGCAGGCGTAGGGGCCGATCTGCCAAATAACCAATGCTGAAGCCGCCCCGTAGCGCGTCGCACGCGAGTGAACCCATGCACCAGTCAATCTCGCAGGCGGCAGTGGCTACCTGCTCCGACTCAGGTCGCTCTAACATCCCCAGACGTTGCCTGACAGCGGACGCAGCTGCCTGCACACGGAAGCTCGATGACAGGGTCGCTGAGAAGTTCACGGCAATGTCTCTCAGAGCAAGCAGATCGCGCGGAGGTGAGTCTGATACCTTCTCCCTGCGACCATGCTCCAGGGCCAAGTCAATCCGCTGGCGCAGCTCTTGTGCGGAAGCGCCAAGGGCCTCTCTCTGGAGTACCGGGTCCTCATTCAGAACCTCGAGGCAGTGCCGCAGGATGCTGGTAACGTGACTGGCTAGAGCGCGAACGTCTCGTCGTCTCTTCCCTCCAGCATCCCACGCCTCAACCTGGACGGCAAGGTCTGCCAGCAGAGAGCCCAGGCTACACGCCGAGTGGCGTAGCTCTTGCGGCGTGCGCGGGTCCATGAGTTCGGCCCACCGGGCAGGAACGTAAGGGTGCAGGCCGTGCGTGGGTTGTCCCCCAAGGCGCAGAGTGATCATCTCTCATACCTCCGAATGGCGATAGGTCGCAGGATACTTGGCAGACTTGCCCTCAGCGTCCCGCGGGCTGGTCCGCCAATGAGCCAGGCCGGCTGTTCAGGTAACTCTTCAGCAGTGCCTTGAACACCCGGCCGTGGTTGGGGACTTTCAGGTGGAGGAGTTCGTGGACGATAGCTTCCGCGCGGAAGGCGGCGGGCTGCTTGGGCAGGTCGGCGTCGAAGGTCAGGCGGCCGCGGCTGGAGCAACTTGCCCACTTGCGTTTCATGGGGCGCACGTGGAGTTCGCGGTGGGTCACGCCGAGCCGCCGCGCCCAGGCCGCTACCTCAGCGAAGGTTGTAGTGTCAGCTGAACCCATGCCAGCATGCAGGATCATCGCCGTTCCTCGGGCACGAACGAGGGGTGATGGGCACGAAGCCAGGCCAGCACGTCGTCTCTGAGTTTCTCGGCAAGCGCCAGCATTTCATTGGCCTCCGCCTCAGAGGTGGTGTAGGCGCGCTCGTACCAGGCGCGGTGGCGCTGACGCCGAAACCGCTCCAGGGTGCGAATGTCCTCGGCCTCCCAGCCGATGGTGAACTCCAAGGACTCGATGACGCGCACGTGGTGGGCTTCGCGCACGGGTCGGTAGCCGCTGGCGGCCAATGCCGCAGTAGCGCACTGCAGCGCGGCATTGTAGGCTATCGTCAGCCGCGCGTCGGCGCTCAGCCCAGGCGTGCACGCATCGCGCAGGTCTCGCTCAGCGACCACGAGCAGAGCGGCGATTTCCTGCCGACTTGGCTTGTGCTCTCGCAGCCATCCCTGCTCGCGCCATTCGCTCAAGGACATCAGTATCTCCAACCACGAAAAGTTTCGGCTCCGCCATGACGGTGGTCAGGAAATGGTGGCCGCTTGCCAGTTTCTCCCTGAACTCGGCTTCGGGATAGACCGTGGCGTTGACCTCGCGCCCCAGTGTTTCCTCGGCCCCATGCAATGGCGTCACCAGGTCGCGCATAGAGACACTGCCGATGATCATCAGGTCAACGTCGCTGCCAGAGACTTCCTCACCCTTGGCCATGGACCCGTACACGAAGGCCACGTCAATGCCTGGGACTCCCGCGAGCGCGGCTCGGAGCACATCCACCAAGCCCACGGTCTTCAGGACAATCGAACGAAGCTCAGAATAGATGGGGCAAGCGGTGTTGGCGCGGTAGTAAGCGCGCCGGGCTTCGATTCGGCGTTCGAGGATGCCGGCGGTGACCAGCGCGCGCAACTCGTCATGCACCGTCGCTGGCGACAGACCAACCCGTCGGGCAATCTCCCGCAAGTGCCACTCCCGGCTGGCGTCGGCCAGCAGCAACCCCAGGATCGCCCGCCGCGCCGTCGGCCACAGAGTCTCGGCTAGCCCATTCTGCTTGTGTCCTACTCGTGTTCGCATATCACTAACAATTGTACGGTTTTTCCGAACGGGTGTCAAGGGATTGCGTTACTGCCGCGCTGCCGCCAGCCAGTCGAGCGCGCCTGGCGTCTGCCGCCAAGCGGCGAGGGCGTCGGCGGCGTAGGCGATGGCCTCGTCCTCGTCGCCGAAGCCGACGACGTCAGGCAGGACTCGCGGCAGGCGCTTGCGGCCCAGGAGGTAGGCCGGCACGTGCTTGTTGTACTCCAGCGCTTTCTTGAGGCGGCGGCGCGCCCCGGCGCTATCGCCCTCCCGGCGGAAGACCAGCAGCGCCCAGTTGTAGAGCCAGGTCGCGGTGCCGTCGTCTTCGTACTGCTTGAGAAGACGCTCCGCTTCGTCGTCGCGGTTCAGTTCCAGCAAGCAATCGAGGAGCACATCGCGGATGCCCTGGTTGTCGTTGGGGTTCAGGCGCAACATGCCCTGGTAGTGGGCGACGGCAGCCTCTCGCTCTCCTGCTTCCCAGAGGCATTGCGCCAGGCCGGCCCGGGCGCGCATGTAAGGCCGGGGCTCCAGGAGGCCCCAGAAGTGCCCGGCGTTCTTCTTGA
>Ga0209102_1000998_pt1 | contig 16298 bp, 18 predicted proteins | sample ConPoolayeHmetaG_FD_185483 | JGI IMG/M metagenome (GOLD analysis project Ga0209102, IMG submission 185483) | Hot spring microbial mat communities from California, USA to study Microbial Dark Matter (Phase II) - Cone Pool mat layer H metaG... ...
CATATTTCTTAACAACTTCTTTTTATAATTTTAACCGATATTTTCTAAAAGGCAACCTTATTTGGGGGAAAAATAAATAACCTTTAAAAATACCTAACCAGCGGGTCAGGATGCCCTCTTCTTTCCCAAATTCATAGTCGAGTTTTGGTTCATATTTTCCAGGCGATACCGTGCCCGCATCATCGGTGGCAAAAGGTCTTGCTGCAAAGAGATGGGCAATGAAGCCGATTATCATCCAGGCTATTACTTTTGTTGTTTTTCTCACAATGCCTCCTTAAAACAAAAAGGTCAGTACCTGTTTTGGATTTTTCTTCAAAGCTTAATATCTTTGCGACCGATGGTCCGGGGATATCCGCATCTAAAATTCCAACCTTTACACCGAGTTTGCTTGGCCGACCGCAATATTCACGACAACAAAACTTTTACCAACACCACCCTTATTAGAAAGAACCAGAATCTGTGCCGTATTTCTTTCCGGTCTTTTCCCTGAACTCAGATTTTGCCTCTTCTTTTTAGCGTATCTTTTGGGCTGAGCGGTTTAACCTCTTTCTTTTCCACATCATAAACAGAAATATAATTCATTTCTTGGAAATATTCTTTTATCTTATCTATCTCCTTCTTGGACAATGGCTTTACCTTACAGGGTCTTAATGGGGTATTTATTTGAATCTCATCGGGACTTATTTCTTTGGCGAATTGCGATAATTCTTCCGCATAATTTTTATTGGCAGCAACGAACATCATCTGCAAGGCAAACTTATTTTTATAAACCTTTCGGAACTTTTTTATTCCATCTAAGATAAGATTAAATGTTAATCCTTTTACTGGTCGGTTGATTTTTTCCAATAATTTTTGAGAACCGGCATCCAATTTTACTAACACCGAATCGGCAATCAATAAGTCTTTAATAACATCTTCTCTAAAAAGTAAACTGGAATTAGTTATCACGGCTATCTTCTCATTGCGCAATTTTTTCATTGTCTCAAACATCTCTCCTAAATTCTTCGCCAATGTCGGTTCACCCCTTCCGGAAAATGTTATGTAATCAATCTTTATTTTCGGTAAAGACATCATTTCCTTTACCACTTCATCGGTTGGAACATATATTTTTCTTTCGCTTGTTAAATTTTTGGTTTCGCCCAGTTGGCAGTAGATACAGTTAAAACTACATATCTTTTCCTTATCCGAAATCGGGTCAATACCAAGGGAAATACCCAGCCGCCAGGAAAAAACCGGACCATAGAGATATTTTAACCCTTTTTCTTGCATATATCCCTGCGTATGATTTGCTTATTGGTAAATTATTTCAAATCTATAGTTTTATTTTACATATTTTTTAACTAAAAGTCAATGCGCGGTGGCGATAGAGCAAAATGATCCAAACCCTTTATCTCATCCATTCCAATATCAAAAGCATATTAAAAAATCTGTTTTCATGCCTTGACTTTGGAAGAGGGGGGCTTATAATCTCTTATGCGAATTGGGATTTTTATTGCTTTGGTGATTGTTTTGGTCTCTTTTATTTTTGGGGTGGTTATTTATCCCCGAATGCCCGCCCGGATGGCCTCCCACTGGAATATTAGGAATGAGGTTGATGGCCACATCTCCCGTTTCTGGGGTGTTTTCCTGATGCCTCTAATCTCTCTTGGTCTCTTTTTCCTCTTTCTCATCATTCCCGTCATCGACCCTTTGCGCGAGAATATCAAGAAGTTCCAGAGATACTTTGACCTCTTTATTATCTTCTTCCTTCTCTTTCTTCTTTACCTCTACCTCTTAACGATTTTCTGGAATTTGGGATTTTCTTTCCGGATGTCCCGGATGCTTCTCCCGGCATTCTCCCTTCTCTTTTTCTATTGTGGGATCCTTATCGAGAAGGCGAAAAGAAATTGGTTCATTGGCATAAGAACCCCCTGGACTTTAAGTAACGAAGTGGTCTGGGAGAAGACCCATAAGATTGGCGGAAAGTTATTTAAGATTACGGGTATTATTGCTCTCTTTGGCTTCTTATTTCCCAATTATGCCTTTTATTTGGTGATTATCCCAATTTTAGGAGTTACGCTCTTTACTTTCTTCTATTCTTATTTTCTCTACCAAAAGGCAAATTTAGAAAAGGAGAGATGATATGGATGAGATAATCCGAAGAGAAAGGTTAAAGAATTTGTTTCGGGAATTGCACAAAGGAAGGGACATTACGGAATTGAAAGAGAAGTTTGCCCTTCTCTTGCCAGAGGTCTCAGCCGAGGATATCGCCCGGGTGGAGGAGGAGTTGATTAAAGAAGGCATCCCCCGAGAGAAGATTCAGGAGGTCTGTAGTATCCATTTAGCGCTATTAAAAGAAAAATTAGCGGAGAAAAAGGAAGAGGTTCCCGTAGAGCATCCCATCGGCACCCTTTTAACTGAGCATAAGATGATGTTAGAAATGGCGGAAAGATTAAAGGGTTTAGTGAGCGGATTAGAAAAAGAAGAGGCCGAAAAGATATGGGAAGAGATGTCCCATATTGCCCATCACTTCCAGGACTCAGAGAAGCACTACCTAAGGGAGGAAAATGTCCTCTTCCCTTATTTGGAAAAACACGGCATAACCGAACCACCAAAGATTATGTGGATGGAACACGATAAGATAAGGGAGGCGAAGAAGAGATTCTATAAGGCATTGGCGGAAAAGGATAAAAAGACACTGAAATTGGTTGCCGGGGAGATTTTTGAACTCTTAAATAGTCATTTCTATAAGGAGAATAATATCCTCTTTCCCACCGCCTTAAAGGTAATTAGCGAAAGAGAATTTCAGGAGATCAAAAAGGGATTTACCGAGATTGGCTACTGCTGTTTCACTCCGGTTGGGGAAGAAAAAGAGAATGTTAGCGAAGAGAAAAAAGAGGCGCTTCCGGGAATAATTCAGTTTGAGACCGGTGAGTTTAAGTTAGAAGAACTATCCGCGGTCTTAAATACCGTTCCTTTTGACATCACCTTTGTTAATAAAGACGATGAGGTTAGATATTTCAATTCCACAAAGGAGCGGATATTTGTCCGCACCAAAGCGGTCTTGGGGCGAAAGGTGCAGCAATGCCATCCGCCGAAAAGTATCCACATTGTCGAAAAGATTCTTACCGCCTTCAAAAAAGGGGAAAGGGATGTAGCGGAATTCTGGATTCCGCTGGAAGGGAAGTTAGTCCATATCCGCTACTTTGCGGTTCGGGATAAAGATGGAAAATATTTAGGCACACTGGAAGTCACCCAAGATATTACCGAAATAAAAAAGATAGAAGGAGAAAAAAGACTCTTAGATTGGGAGTAATTTCTTCCCTTTCTCTTTTTTGTAGTTATCTAATCTTCCGGATAGGCCTCTTCGTCTTTCTTTATCACATAGGGTAGCGCCCAAGCTGATGAATTGTATAAGGCACTGGAATCGCCGAACAGTGTCCGCCAGCCAATAAAGTCAATCGCTGCTGGACGCACAACCGCCGTTTGTATTGGTTCATTACTGATAATCCAGGTTCGTTCAAAGGTATTAGACGAGGTCTTATAGAATGGTTCGCGTTTTCGGTCACCTTTCGGGCCGCGGTGTAAGAATATCCAGCCGGAATCGGTATCAAAACTAATCGTAACCAAGACCCGGACCGTATCCTCGGGGCGGAATGTTGGGAGTTGGTCTTTTGTTAGTAATGTATCCGAGGTTGTTATCTCAAAGACCCGGCCACTCGGTTTTGCCTCGGTTCGGAATTTTTCAATTTTCAGAAGTGATGACGCATCTACCGTAGTAATTGCCTTGGGTGTAATCTTTCTTACCTTCCACCCTTTCTTTCCTTTTGTCAGATAGACTTGGGAATAACTGGAGTCAAAAATCGGACGGACATAGATTGGCGGCGGTAGAGAATCTTTGATATTGACAACAAAGAAACGACCGGATATTCGGGCGGTGATTGTTGCCAGAGCGGTTGTATCCGGATATCCGGGGTAAGCCGGAATTCTCACTCTAATATACCTCTCAACGCTGTCCACTTTGCGCCGGAATTTAACCCAAGGGATAGTTAGAGAATCAATTATTCCGCCGGCTGAAGAAAAGAACCCAGGCGAGGTATCGCTTTCATCCAATGCCTTATCAAATTCTTTTCCGGTATAGAGGGACGTCTCAACAACCTTCTTCACCTCCTCTTCTTCATTGACAATTCCTTTCTGACAGAAGAAGAGAAGGCTGGTTATCAAAAGAAAGACTATCTTTTTCGCCATCTTTTCTCCCGGATATCTTTCAAAAGTCTCCTAATCCGGCCTTCAAACTTCTCCTGGAAGATTAAGAACCGGGCAAACTGTTCCGGAGAGAGGATTGATTCAATCTCTTTTCTTATAGTCTCTTCTTTTTCGCGAAACTTCTTTTCTAATTCTTTTAGTTCCGTTATCTTCTTCTTCAACTCCTCCGGTTTCACCCTTTTGGTTAAGAGTTCCGCCAATTCACCGAGTTTTTTCAATCGGGCCTTTTCAAAATCCTCCCTCATCTCCCGGATGCCCCGGAGTTTCGGAAAGAGTTTAGCGGTCTGGTCTTCATTTAATTTCAACTCCTCGGTGAGGCGCCACAATCTAATCGTCTCAATCGCCTCAACCGGCTCTCTTCGCTCTGGGGGTAAAAACTCCTCTTCTTCAGCCAGCGGTGGTTTTAGGGGCTTCGGTGGTGGTTCCTGAGCCAATAAGAGGCAAGATGCCAGGACCAAGATGATAGTTTTTACTAATGTCTTTCTCTCTTTCATATTTCACCTCCACTGATTAACTCATTTATTATTGCCTTTCTCTCTTTTTCTTCTAATAGTTGAAAGACCTTCTCATAAGGGATTTCTTTTAATAACTCCTCTTCTAACTTCCCGAAATCAATTTCTATCTCCGCCCCGAGTTTTTCCTTTATATACTCCGCCTCTTGTTGGGCAAGGTTTTCTAGAAGGTCATAATAAGAAACCTTGACCGGAATGGTGATTGTGGCTGGTCTCGGGCGGAAGAGAAAGAAGAGAATAAGGGTGGTAATCCCAACCGGTAATAATGCCCATCGCCAGGATAACCCCTTATGCTTATTAAAAACCCGGCGGCGGAAGTCAGAAAAAAGATTGGAGAAGTTAATCTCTTCTTCTCCTTCGGGGAGATTCTTTAACAACTCCTTCAAACCTCTTAACTCCCTTAATTCTCTCTGGCAATTGACACAGACCTCTAAGTGGCGCTGAAATCCTTCCTTTTCTTCTTCGGAAAGGATTCCTTCCAAGTAGAATAGCACCTTTTCTTTTTGACAGCCTCTCATAGCCATCGCTTTAAGAAATTCCGCATCTTTTCTACGGCGTGAAAATAGGTTGACTTAACCGTCCCCTCTTTTAGGTTGAGACATTGGGCAATCTCTTTTATCTTTACCCCCTCATATTGGCGCATTATGAACACCACCTTCTCTTGGGGTGAGAGTCGGGATAGAGCATCTTCAATCTCTTTCTTTAATATTTCTTCTCGGTAGTTTTCTATCGGGTCTTTACCAGAAAGAACTACCGCCTCTTTCCGGGGAATGACCTTTTTTCGTTTTTTTAAGAAAGAAAGCCCTTGATTCAGGCAGATGCGATATAAATAGGTATAAAAAGAAGACTCGCCCCGAAATTTTTTAATACTCCGCCACCCCCGAATAAATGTATCCTGAGTCAATTCGTAGGCATCCTCCCGATTCCCAAGTAACCGGAAGGCGAGGTTATAAATCTTCTGGTAATTAGCTTGCATCAGCATCTCAAAACTCCGTTCGTCGCCAATTTTCGCCTTAATGAGCAGTTCCTTTTCATTCTCACACATTATTTAGACAAGAAATAAGTCAAAAAGGTTTATTGCGACTTATTGATATTAAATAGTTCAACGACTGTCGGAACGGAAAGGAGGAAGACAAAGGGGAATGTCTCACAATAAGCCCGCATCTCATCCAAAAAGCCGAAAAATAAAGCAAAGGTAACTAAAGGAACCCAGGTAATGAGAAGCCCGGTCCGGAGAAAAAATGGCTTTTCATTCCAATGATACCGGACCAAACTAAAAAATAGGGCGAAGATAATGAGAAAATAGATTAAGCGAAAAGGTCTAAATATCAATTGTAGGTTGTAGTCCAGTAAGTGAAATTCCACAAAAGAACCTGGATTAACCTTAAAAATATTGGTAATGAAGACCCGGGCCACTGTCCAGAGAACGAGTTGGAGAGAGAGATGTCCGATTAGCCGCCAATCCAACTTCGGCGACCTAAGATTCTCAATAAGAAAAACCCCAAGAAGTAAAATTGAAGTCTCCTTATTCACAGCGGAGAAAAGAAAGACGATATAGAACAATAAATATTTTCTGGTCGCAATGAGCGTAATGGCCAGGGTGAATAAGAAAAGGGTGCTCGGGTCATATAGGTAAAAGTAGTGCCGAAAAAATAACGGGAGACTCAACAACCCACCAACCGGGGCAAAATCGGCAACAAACGGCGGAAGATTGTAGAATAATCTGAGCGAATACCGTAAAAGAAAGGCCAAACCCAAAAAGCAACCAAAGATAAGAACTAAGGCAATTAAATACTCATACATATATTTATCTTCCACCTTATCCTCAATTATCTTTCTGATGAATGTCCGGGAACTAATGAACTGGATAATTTTTTCCTTCATTCTCTCCGGGGTAATTCCGGCAATAATCCTCACAGTAATTGGCAATAGCGCCCGATAGACATAAGGCTTATTGGCTCGGCCGTAGACCATATCGGGAAAGGCGGAATGTTTACCCTCCTCAATTTCCGGATGGGTAATGAGAACCAATAAAATAATACCACTGGTTATGGCATAAAATAACCAGATTAAAAGTCTTTGCCCAAAGGTTTTATCAAATACCATAATTAATCTTTATAACGTTTTCGTTTGATTGGGAGATATTAAAAGGTCAATTTATGAAGATGTCAATCTTGGAATATTTAGGCTGTCCACCGGGCAAAAAACGGGGAGCAACGGATATTGTGCCCTTCGGTAATAGAATCCTTTTTTTTAACTCTCGCTCAATACTCTGGCACCAAAAAGAGAGAATTTCTTCCTTAGGCGAATAGACAAATACGGTAATTTCTCTCTTAAAGTTCTCCTTTATCAGGTTTGCCGCCTCGTCTAATATCTCAAAGGCCTGGGGGGTTAATTCGGAGGAGGTCTCCTTAAAAATCTCCCGGGCGGATATTGATATTACCTTCTTTCCCTTCTCTTCATAAAATAGACCAGAGATTTTCCGCGCCTCCCCTAAAATCTCTGTCTCGTTTCCCAGGGCATCGTAGGCATAGAAGGCAAAGGAATAAACTTCACCCGGGGCGATAATCTCTCCATTATCCTTTCGGCCATCCCAGACGATTGTGCCCGGAGGCATTCCTTCACCTTTGGCCTGTTTCACTACCGAACCACTCCCGTCGTAAATTACTAACCGCCAGTGGGCAACGGTCTTTTCAAATTGAGGGAATAAAACCAAGACATTACCGTAAATAAATTTTCTTTTAACCGGCACCCTTAAATAATTGGCTGAGATAAAAAGGGAAGGGATGGTCAAAGAGTCCACAGAATAATATAACCTTTCGTCATAGATATAACTGGTGGGCTTTATCCTTTCTTCAATTAAGAAAAAAGGATTTAGTGGTGGGACAACAAAAAGTTTTTTCTCCTCAATCAAATAAGGCCTTTCGCCTCTTATCACCTCCTCGCCGATTTCATAAGGGCGCTTTCCTTTCAATGTATCGGTCGTCTCAGGTTTTGTCTTTAAGGTATCAACGATTGGCTTTGGGGTTTTTAGTGTCTCGGCTGAGGTCTTTCTTTTCTGGGTATCTTGGTCCTGCCCAAACAGAAAAGACCACAAGATAAAGAGAAAAACTACTATCGGTTCTTTCCTCATTTTTTATAGCAATTCAAAGCGAATAGTGACAAGCCCCCATTGCACTTCTCTCTTCACATTTTCGGCCAGGGGGGCAAATTTCCAACCCTTTAAGGCTTGACTTACCGCCTCGTCTAAATCCGGATAACCACAACTCTCCACAATCTCTATATTATCTTTCACATCACCCTCCGGAGTTACCCAGACTCGGATGACAATTGCCCCTGATATCCCCTTTTTTAAAGCCCACTCTGGATAACGGGGCAAAATCTTTCTTAATATCTTCCTCTCGCTTATCGGACCACAGAGGGTTATCGTCCCTGGCTTTGTCTCCGCAGGCAAAATCTTTATTTCTTCGGTTGGTTTTCTTTCAATAATCTTCTCCCTCTTTGGTTCAATTGGTCTTGTCTCCAACTTTATCGGTGGCTCTTCTAAGATACCAGGATAACCGGTGATGCCCAAATTACTACTACCCCGTCGGGGGCCGAGGGTGAGCGGAACCGGTGCCTCTTTGAGAATCTCTTCGGTCGTCTTCGTTAGCCCTTTAATCTTATCCGCAATCCTTATCGCCCCTAATTCTTCGCCGGTCTCAAATTTTGCGATGTCAATTTTTGCCTGAGAGCGTTCAAATTTTTTGGTGAGGTCATAAACCATTTCCTCCTGGCTACCACCACTGGATACCGAAACTGGTGCCGACGGGATACTGGGACCTATTGCCTCTTTGGGTGGGGCAAGAACCTTAGTTACTTCGGGCCGGTAGGTCGGGTCAATTAGACTCACCTCTTTTATCTCCTCATAAGAAATTAGCTGCTCACGAAAGGAACTAAATAAAAAAAAGAGGAGACAATGGATAAATATTGAAATAAAGATTGCCACTTCGGTGCTGGATAGTTTTCTCATCTCTTCTTTGTCGCACAGGCTACCCTTTTCGCTCCGGCCTCTTTGGCAATGGTAAGGAGATCTAAGACATCATCATATAAAACCTCTTTATCGGCCCGGACGACGACTAAGCGATAGGGGTCTTCGGATAAAAGGATTTCTATCTCTTCTCCCAGTTCTTCTTTCTCTATCGGTTTGTCCTGGAGATATAACTTTTCCTCCCGGGTGAGGGCAATAGAGATATCGTCCTCGGTCTTTCTCTCGGCGGTATGGGCCATTGGCACATTGACTTTGGTCCTGGTGTGACTCATCACCATCGGGGCAATAGTAATCATCATAATCACCAAGAGTAATCCGACACAAGCCATCGGCATTATATCAATATTGGCAATACCGCTCTTCATTTTTCTCTCCTTTTTAAGAGGCAGAGTTCTTTTGCCCCCAACCTCTTTGCCATATCTAAAATCCCCACCACCTTATCATACTTCACCCCCGGTTCGGCACTTATGATAACCTTCTTTTCTAAACTCCTGGCCAGAAGGAGAGGCAAGAATTCTTCTAACTTCTTTATCTCTACCTTTTCTTCGTTTAAGAAAACCCCACCGTCTCTGGTCAAAAAGATATTCACCTTCACATCACTCACCACCGCGGTTGTGGTCTTTGTTACCTTGGGTGTCGAGACAAAAATCCCTGATTCAAAGAAAAATGGTAAAGCAACAATAAACCCAATAACTAAGCATAGGGCAATATCAACCAGAGAGGTAATGATTAGCCCCTCTTTGTGAAAAGTCGGTCGGATTCTCTTTTTTCTCATTAGAACTTCCAATATTCTTCTACCTTCTCTACCTTTTCCGCCTCTTTGAAGATTTCCCTTTTCTCCGTTGGCCGGGAGTAAATAGCAACAATTACTCGCTCGCCGAAACTCTCCAGTTGCATAGTGATATCATTTGCCTTCTTGGTGAAATAGTTATAGAAGAAAAGAGAAGGTATACCAATAAATAGCCCAAAGGCGGTAGTAATTAACGCCTCGGCAATCCCAGCCGAGACAACCGCTGGACCACCCGAACCGGTTATGGCGATATTGTGAAAAGCTTTTATCAAGCCAGTCACCGTTCCTAAAAGTCCTAAGAGGGTTGCCCCATTGGCAACTGTCCCCAATCCGCTTAGATACCGCTCGTATTTAATCCGTTCCTCCATAATTGAGCTATAAAAGAGGTTAGAGACGGCATCCGGTGAGAGGTTTAGATTATCTAAGGCTAATAAAATCATTCTCCCTAAGGGATTCTTTACCCCTTCGGCATATCGTTTTGCTTCTTTGTAATTATCATTTTTCAGATAGGTGAGGAGGTCCTTCTCTTGCCGCGGATTTATTTGGTTTTTAAAAAAATACCACCACCGCTCAATAACTACGGTCAAAGCGGCAATTGAGCAGAGAAGGAGAAGAATCATTACGACACTGTTCTTAAATATCTGAAATAAAGGCTGTCCTAAAATCATTTTCTCCTCCTGTTTTGAATTTTCCCCAAGCCCCTTCGGGGAAGTATAACTCAGAACTCAAAACATAAAACGCAAAACATAACTTTGAATCCGGAACTTTGAGATTTGGATTCTTTTTCATTCTTTCCCTAACCGCTTTTTACAGAGTTCAATATTTCTTTGCGCACTCTCTTTTAATTCACCGGTGGGGAATGAATCAATGACTACCTGAAAGAAATCCTCTGCCCTTTGATATTCTCCCAGATTAAATAGAGTGGTCGCCAGATTAAAATAGGCCGCCTCTCTTGCCGAATGGTTGGGAAAGTAATGCAAAAATTTCTCATAACTCTTTTTCGCCTCGTCCCATCTCTTCATATCGGTATAGGTCTGGGCGATTAAGAGACAGGCGTCACCGGCCACTTCCTTTTTCGGAAAATTGACAACAACCAACTGCATCTTCTCAATTGCCTTTTCGTATTCCTTTTCCGCCAAGAGTTTCTTGGCCTGGTCTAAAAGGAGTTCGCCAGTATACTCCGACTCCGGGAATTTATCAAGAAATTCCTTTAAGAGCGAAGTATCTTCCTCCCCAGCCTTATAATAGGTCATCTCCAAGGCTTTTCTCACCCCAGGTGTCTGGATATCCTCAGGAAAGAGGTTTAGGAATTTAAGATACTCTTGGATGGCCGCGCGGTAGTTTTTTTCGTTATAATAACTCTGGGCGATGAGCGCCTGGGAAGGGGCGGCAAAGGGGCTGGTGCTAAACCGTTGGACGACAAATCGAAAAAGCCCCCTGGCCTGGTCGTATTCCTTTGCCTTGAAATAGACATCACCGGCCCGAAACCCGGCTTCGGCGCTCCGGGGTGAAAAGGGATATTTCTCTAACATCTTCTGCCAGTGCTCCACCGCTTGTCCATAATAACGCATGAAGTAATAACAAAATCCGGCATAAAAGTGGCTTAGCTCTTGGGCAAGACTGTTCTGGGGAAATTCTTCAATTAAACCTTCAAAAATATCCAGCGCCTTCTCATAATCCCGAGTATTAAAGTAAGAATAGGCTAATCCAAGAAGGGCATTGATTGTGAATAGGGTATCCCGGGGTAAGGACTTGTAGAGATTTTCAAAAAGGGGTATGGCTTCTTTCCAGCGGGAGACCGAATAAAGGCAATAGGCCTTTCCTAATCGGCCGTAAGGGGATTTGGTTAAGTCGTAGTAAAACTCCGCCTCAGCATATCTCCCGAGATAATAATAAGACTCACCCAAAAGGAGGTATATCTCTTCTTCAACCTTTTCGCCTCTTGATTTTAAGTAACGCTCGACCATAGCAATGCCTCGCTCCAAGTCTTCAGGATGAAAAGGGCTGGTGGTTCTTAATCCACCAGGGTGTCCCTGATTGCCTGGGGTAAGCAGATTTTTATTCAGGAGGCTTGTGAGAAGTAAACTGGCGGCTTTATCTTTAAGCCGGCTGTCGGCTGGTTTTGTCAGGACTCGCTCACAGGCGCTAACTACTTCGTCATACTTCCCAAGTTGAAATGAGATAGTGGCGATGAAGTAGTCACTAATCCCGGAAAGTTCCTTTTCTGAGAAGATATTTTTAAGTTGCTCAGTGGTTAAAATGGTTGCCACCGTATCTTCTTTTAAGAGGAGGGTATAAGGGAGAGAGAGATTAGCCAGAAGTGCTACCTTGGTCTTTGGATAATTGCTGCGCGTCTTTTGAAAAAAATTGAGTGCCTCCTGGTATTTCCCCAGTCCTAAATAGGCGACACCCAAAAAATAATTTGCCTGAGCGGCTAAATAATTGTTGGGGTGTTTAATTAAGGGGCGGAGATTAAAAATCGCCTCCTCATATTCCTTCACCGCTAAGAGAGAGGTGCCATAAAAATATAAGATATAATCATAAAGCGCTGCCGGACCATCTTTGAAAAGGCGAGCAAACACGACCCTGGCGCCCTCGTAGTCACCATTGATATAGAGGGCAACACCCGAGAAGAATTCGGCATAGCGGGCCAGAAGGGTATTGGGAACAGCATTGGCTACTTCCTTTAAGATAGAAATTGCCTCAATCGGTTTCCCTAAAAATGCCTTTGCCTTGCCACAAAAATATTTTCCTTCCAAGATATTTACCTTATCCAAACGGGCGACCGCTAATTGGTAGTCACCCTGAAAATAATGCAAGAGACCGTAGGCAAAATTTATCCTTTCGTCTTCTTTATAGATTGGGGAAAGAGATAGTTCTTTCAGGGCTCGTTCGGCCGACTTAAAATCAGATAGGATGATACAGGTGAGGGCATAACCATACAAAGCCTCCGGTTTTAAGTAATCCGGACCGCCCTTCTTGAAAAGAAGATACTCAAATTCCCTTTTTGCCCGGTTAAAATCCCCGGAAAGTATTAAAACCTCAGCCAAAGAATAACGAATTTCCGCTCCGTATTCTGAGTTCCCGTAATCAGAAAGGAGGGCAGAAAAGACCCTCACCGCCTTTTTATATTCCCCTTCCCTCAGCGCGCGCCGACCTTGATTATACCTTTGGGCTAAGTCCTCAATCTTTTTTTGGGGCAGAGCGGCAAAAGAGATAAGATATAAAAGACTACCGATAATTCCGTATCCTGCATTCCGCATTCTGTTCATATTCTATCTTATCTTTATCCTTCCTTTTGGACCGGTCGTCTTCACTTGACAGAGAAAACCGGAATTCTGGAAAGAAACATTATCGCTATCAACTAAGGTAACTTCATAATAATATTTACCGTCACCAACTAATCGCCCGGCTTCGTCCAGACCGTCCCAGGTTAACCGAGTTGGTGGTTCTTCCCAGCCGGAGTAGTTTCTTAAAACCTCACCTAATTCATTCTTAATTAAGAGTTGCCAGCGCTTAATCTTTCTTTTGGCGGCATATTTCAGATTCATTGCTAAGAGATTTTCTAAGACCCCGGGTTGAGGGACGAAGAGCCGAGGAAAACCCTCAACCCAAACGCGAAATCCCCCAAACTTAATTGAGAGACCCAACTTATGAGTGGGCAGTAAAATAAAATTTGACTGGTAATGGACCAGTAGGGCATAGTCAACGGTAAGGGAAGATTTATTCCAGGCAAAGCCGGTCCCTATCCCAAGGCTCAACTCTCTTTTATCCAGACCAATCCGGTGGATTAAAGAATTTTTGATTAATTCAAACTCTATCCCAAGATGCGGGTCAAGATATTCTATTCCCTTTTCTTCTTGGAAAAGTGAGGGGCGGAAGAGGAAATCAGAGAGAACCTTTACCCGCTCTTGATAGGTCCGCCAACAAAAGCCCAACCGAAAGGTCCGGGGATAGACCTCGGGCGGTGATAAGGATTTTTCTCTCTCTTCCCCTAGGTCTAATAAGTTGATACTCGGTTCTAAGAGATTTTGGAGAAAGAAGCCGGCGGATAAAAAAGAGAAGGGTTTGAAGAAAAGTCCAACATCCGAACCGAATCCGACATCACTATAAACATACATCGCCTTGCCGATAAATTTTAGATTCATCCCGAGTCCTAAGAAAGAGAAGGGGGAATAGGCATAGGAGAAGATATAGGCATTCTCCGAAAAGAAATATCGTCCATATTGATAGTTCTCCGGGGTGCGGGAATCTATCTTTTCACTCCCAAAGTTTATAAAAGAGATACCAAAACTCCCGAAATATTTGGTGGGCAGAGAGTAACCGATATACTCCATCCTCGCCCCGTACAGGGTAAAATGGGAAAGACGAACCTCCTGCGTAAGTGACTGAAAGAGCCCGGCCGGGTTAAAATAACAAGCCTCCTGGTCATCGGCTAAACCACAGAAAGTCTTACCCAGGGCTAAACTCCGAGGTGTTACCCCGTAATTCAAAAATGCCCCCGGTTCACTACCCGGGAAGCCGAAGGCACTAAATAGATAAACAAAAAACAGAAAACCGATAGAGCGTAAAGGATGAGGTATAACCCGTGGTGCGTTTACCATATCACCCCTATTGTCCAACCTCTATCAATTACCTTTCCGGTATGGGCAATCCCAATAATCCGAATATGGTAAATCCCGGAGGCAACCCTTCTCCCTTGTTTATCGGTTCCATCCCAGGTAATCTTATTGACGCCGGCCCTTGCCCCCATCTCCTGTTTTTTAATTAACCGCTCGTAGACTGGATTTCCAAAGGGGTCATAGATAAGAAATTTTACATCCACCGCTCGCGCTAAGTGATACATTATCGTTGTCCAATTCTGATTAATGGTGCCAAAGGGGTTAGGGAAGGCAATGAGGTTTCCCCGGGCGACCTCTTGGTCGCCGACTTCAACCCAGAGTGAAAATCTCCCCTCAAGCGCATCGGCGCGCACCGCGATGGAATCCCGTTCCGAAACTTGCTCCCTTAAATTTGAGACCGGGCAGATAAAAATTGCCCGACCGATGCCTGTGGAGTCGGTAATAATCTCTACTGAGTCATTTAGTTCCTGCGTCTCTTTCTCCTTAAAGCGCCCACTACCTTTTATTACCTTAAATTTAACTACCTTATAAGGAATTGGTGCGCCGCTAGCATCAAAGACCTGAATTTCAATTTCTTTCTCGGCTCCGGCATAAATTGTATCTTCTTTTATTGGGAGACGGATCTGTGCCGCCTTTGGGAAAATTTTCAACCGGCAGCGATAACTCTCAAAGTTCTTGGTCTTGCCCCAGAGATTTTGATTTTCACCCGAAGAGTTAAAGGAGACAAAAAGGGTGGCACTATCGTGGAGAGGCGCACTCTTTGGGTAATAAGAGAAGGGATATTCCGAGAATAGTTCAACCGAATCGTTGCCGCTCGTTGGGTTATACATCGTATCAATACAATAGACCTTTACCGGAAATGTGTCACCAACAAACTGGGGAAGAGGATTGCCTCGCTTCCCCGGTGTCATCCAGGATGAGCGCGCCGTGTCTCCGAATAGCATCTCCTCTCCGGGTAGAAGAAGTAGAATCCCCTGATAAGCACCCGGGTTAACTAAAAAATTGGAGGAGACATCGGAATATTGGGGACTTGAGGCAAAAATCACCCTCTTGCCCCGGGAACGAGGGGTAAATGAGAAATCTGCCTTTCCCGAAACTATATAAAGAAGCGGCGGATAGATAGCAAAGGTATCAGAAGAAGATATGGTTAAGGTGCAAGACTGGGTCTTGACCACATTAAAATGTTTATCAACTAAATAAACGCTTACGGAGAAGGATTGACCAGCGGTCTGGGGATAAGGAGAAGGCGGGTTGTAAGGGGGGCTGTAGCGACCAGAAGGTGAACCGGGATAAAGCGTTTCGCCGGGCAGGATGACAAGAAACCTCTTCGGAAAGTTGGGAAAGAAAGGAATGGAATCGGTCATACCTTGAATTGTCCCATCGGTGGCGATGAGTCGTAGTCTACAAGCCTTGGTTACAAAAGCGCGGGTGCGGACTTCGCCAAAACGAAAGTCTAAAAGCGACGGATAGACATAAGACCAGAAATCATCTTGGGAAGTCTTCAAGAGCGCCCGTCCATTATAATTAGAATCTATCTGACCATTACTGAGTAAGGCGACAATATGGAGGTCAAACGAATCGCCCGCAATACCACCAGCCTGCGGATAATCCCGGAATTCAAAACGGACAGGAGTTGACAGTCCAAGATGAAAGAAAAAGAGGATTAAAATAAAATAGATTAGTTCAATACCACTTCGTTCTCTTATGCCCTTCCTGCCTTCTAAGAAAAAACCCATATAATATATTTTACCTGATTTTCTTAATAAGTCAAGATCTCAGCAGTTCCCTTTTTGCGTTTTGTGCTTTATTAGAAATATCAGTTGACTGATATTTATCTTTGCTTGCCTTCTAAACATCAGATGTAATTAACAAAATTTATGCCAAGGCGGTAATTCTTTTCTTTTGGTAATTAAAATTCCGGGAAACACTTTGAGCCGATTTTTACTCTATATTTAGATATGGGAAATAGGTTAATTTTATTAAGTATAGTTAAATCAATGACTTATATTTTATACTGGGGAGGTAAAAATGAGATAAGATAATAACTAATTAAAAAGACCTAACTCCTTTTATCTGCGACTAAGCCACCCAGCACCGAA
>Ga0209102_1001000_pt1 | contig 16279 bp, 13 predicted proteins | sample ConPoolayeHmetaG_FD_185483 | JGI IMG/M metagenome (GOLD analysis project Ga0209102, IMG submission 185483) | Hot spring microbial mat communities from California, USA to study Microbial Dark Matter (Phase II) - Cone Pool mat layer H metaG... ...
GAACTGCTTCAAGCAGCTAGAAGCACTCGGGCAGAACCCTTGGGGGTGTTGAGCCCCCGGGATGGATTCTGAAGCATGCTTCGCGCGTCTCACCCGGGGAGAGGTCGACGCGTATCCCGCGTAGACCAGTTTCGTCGAAAACTGTTCCAAGCGGGACGAGGTCTGAAATAGGCCCGTTGTTCCTGATCCTAATCTTCAGCGTGTAGGGCTCGCCTGGTGCAACGCTCCACCTGTCGGTTTTAAACTCGTGTTCAATCCTTGCCGCAATCTTCCTCTCAACGTTGAGGATTGTTTGAAGCCTAATGTCCTCGGAGGAGGCTCCCACCATTATTCTAAACTCCCCGGGTTCAACAATCCTCCTCATGTTCTCACCCAGGAAGGCAAGGTCGTCGGCAGTCAGGTTGAAGACTATTCTCCTGGTTTCCCCGGGTTTCAGCCTCACCCTCTGGAATCCTTTAAGCTCCTTAACCGGTCTGGCGACGCTTGCCACAGGATCCTGAACGTAAAGCTGGACAACCTCATCCCCCTCCCTGTCGCCGACGTTCGTAACGTCGAGGCTTATTTCAAACGGTCCTTCCCCGCTACGCGCGTCAACCCTCATGTTGCTGTATTCGAACCTCGTGTAGCTTAAGCCGTGTCCAAACGGGAAGAGTGGTTTCCCAGTCATGTCGACATAGTCGTAGCCCCTGCCAGTCGGCTTATGATTATAGTAGAGCGGGAGCTGCCCCACGTAAACCGGCCAGGTGAACGGGAGCCTGCCCGAGGGACTATAGTCTCCGAAGAGAGCCTCGGCTATAGCGTTCCCACCCTCCTGGCCCGGGTACCATGCTTGAACCAGCGCACCCACCTTTTTAATCCATTCTCCCGTGACCGCGCTCCCAGTCATGAGGACGACTATCGTCGGAGTCCCTGTTTCAACAATCTTCTCAATCATTACTTCCTGGAGCCTCGGCAGGTTGAGGACAGCCCTGTCCCTCCCCTCTCCCTCCACGACCTCGGCGAAGAAAACCGCGACGTCTGATTTCCCCGCCAGCCTCACAGCCTCCACTACCTCCGGGGTGGACTCGTCCACATGGTCCCAGAGGAGGAACGCAGCAGCGTCGCCCAGATGCTCATAGTACTCTATCTTAACATCATACTTCCTTCCTTTTTCAAGCCTGACTGTAACAGTGTCCATGGTAACACCCCTGTCGCGCCAGGAGTCGACGAGAAGCCTGCCGTCCAGCCAGAACCTTACCCCGTCGTCAGTAGCCAGACAGATTTCAAACACCCCTGTCTTAGGCGGGGTTAAAACCCCTGTCCAGCGGACTGAAAAATCATCCGGAGGAAGCCTCGGGTCGGGCGAGCCTGCTCCCCAGTTGAAACACACCTGCTTGTCAATCCTTTTGAAAACGGGTTTCCCGTTTAAACCAGGGTTGTCGAAGTATTCTCCCCTGAGACCCCGGTTTTTCTCCCTGGGCCCGGGAGCCAGGAACCTTGAGGGTATTGGAACATACTTGCCTACGCATGGCGAGCATTTAGCATGGTGTATCTTTGTCCCAGGCCCGGCTTTCCTCTTTATTCCTTCAAGAGGGGTGACTGCGTACCGTGGAATAGTGCTGTAGCCGCCTAGCTTAACGCTGTCTGAAGCAGGCCCCAGGACCGCTATCGAGCGTGTCTTCTCCCTGTTTAAAGGAAGCGTATTATTCTCGTTTTTAAGAAGAACTATGGATTCTCTTGCTGCTTGAAGAGCCAGCTGAACATGCTGCTCGCAGTTGCAGAGTTTCTCAGCCTCCTCAGGGTCTGTGAAAGGCTTGTCGAAAAGCCCTATTAGGAACTTCGCCCTCAAGACTCTTCTAACAGCCTCGTCTAAAACCTCCATGCGTATCATGTTTCCCCCAGCCGTTTTCGCAAGCGGCTCCCCGTAGACATGCGTCTCGGGAAGCTCTACCTCCAGCCCGGCTTCAAGCGCCTGCTTAGCGGCTTCCTCCAGCGTCGCGGCAACATGGTGGTTGAAGAATATTCCTGCGACTGAGCCGTAGTCTGAGACGACGAAGCCCTGGAAGCCCCATTCATGCCTGAGAACATCGGTGAGGAGCCACTTGTTGCTTGAACACGGGACTCCGTCTAGAGAATTGTACGCGGCCATGATGGAGAGCGCGCCAGCCTTCACGCACGCCTTGAAGCCTGGGAAATAGACTTCCCTGAGAATCCTCTCTGAGAAATGGATCTCGTTGCTGTCTCTCCCACCATCCCCAACGAAGTTGGCGGCGAAATGCTTCGGAGTCGCTACAACCCCTTCTTCAAACATAGCCTTGCAGAATAATGAGCCCATTTCCGAGGTCAGGAACGGGTCTTCACCGTAGCTCTCCTCAGTCCTCCCAGCCCTAACATCCCTCGCTATGTTGACGACGGGGGAGAGACACTGGTGTATACCCCTGCTCCTGGTTTCCCTCGCAATCGCCTTGGAAACCCTGTACATGAGCTCCCTGTCCCAGGTTGCCGCCAGGGCTATCGCCTGGGGGAAGCTTGTTGAAAACTTCGCCACGCAGCCGTGTAGACACTCGTCGTGAATAATCACGGGTATTCCTAAACGGGTTTTCTCAACAGCTTCAACCTGGTATTGGTTCGCCTTTTCAGCCCCCTCCTTAGCCGGCAGCCCCCTGGTTACGTGCGTCAGGTTGCCCACACCCCCCTCCGGCATCTGCCTGCTGGACCTCAGCTGGGCAAGCTTCTCCTGAAGCGTCATCCTGCTGAGAAGGTCTTCAACCCTCTTCTCAACAGGCAGGCCCGGGTCTTCATAAGGGTCTTTAACACCGTTCTTGTTGAAGTCTATCCAGTCCTCATGGTAAATCTCGCTGTTGCTAACGTCCGGCGGAACATAATAGTTCCTCTTCTGCACGGACATTTGGGTTAAACACGTTTTTGAAGCTTTTAAGGCTTTAAAAGTTCGGGAATCGGGTTGAAGAAGGAGTCACCTCAGCTTCCCGCCGAGCCTTTTCAAAACGCTCTCCGTCTTAACACGAATCTCCCCCGGGTCCTCGTCCCTCGGGAAGTAGACCCGGAGGGTGACGCTTTTGAACCCGCTTGGAATCTGCTCCCCAACGTATGTTTCAAGAACCTCTATTCTGGAGGCTTCAGGCATGAATTTTTCAAGAATCTCTCTGCAGAACTCGTGTTCAAAACCCGTTGGGAGCATTACGGAGAAGTCTAGGCTCGTCTCGCCGAAGAAGCTTCTCCTAGTCTCCATCGTAGCCTTCTCGTCTAGAAGCATCGCGTTGAAGAGGCTTAGGCTAACCGTCTTCTTCCTGCTCTCCTCTATTTCAATCCTGTCGGCTGAGACGCTTCTGAGAACCCCGATGTGGATCCTCCCCGTCTGAACGTTTTCAAGGCAGACCCTCCTCCCGACTAGGCTCTCCAGAATATTCTTCTCCCTCAGCATTGTTGAAACCATTCTGTCCGATATTGAGAGGAGCGTCGTGGAGGATTCTGTGGAGGCGAAGTGTCTGCAGGATGAAGCCACGTTTTCAACAATCCCTTTAACGTTCTTAGCCTTGGTTTCAACGTAGAGGTTGACGGCTTGAGTTATGAACGCTTCCTGGACGTCTAGCACATGCGGGTTGTGAACCTGGAGCTGCGCGTAAAGCTCAGGGTTCTGGCAGATAACCCTGTAGACGATCGGGAGGAGAGCGTTGTAAACAGGGCTTGAAAACCTTCTGGTCTGCTTCAAGTCGACATTCATATCCCTTATTACGCCGGCGAAAACCATGCTTGCGAAATGCGTCAGGCCCTGGACGATGCTGACCATCCTGTCATGGTTCTGAACAGTTGTTTCAACAACCTCAGCCCCCTTCTCCTCGAGGAAACGCTTAACCAGGCTGAACCATCTCCCGGTTCTAACGGGTATGAGTATTACAACCTGGCCCTTGACGCTCCTAACCCTGGGTCCGAACATCGGGTGTATGCTCACCAGCTCAACACCCGGGGGAGCGTGCTTCAGCATTGCTGAAACAGCCTCCGTCTTAACCGAGGCGACGTCGATCAGGAGCGAGCCCTGCTTCATGCACGGGGCTACTTCAGCAATAACTCTCGGAGTCGCTTCAACCGGCACTGAGACTATGACGACGTCTGATTCTGAAGCAGCCTTCCTATTATCCTTCTCATACTCGATCCTCATCGTCTCAACCATTCTGGAGGCCTCGATCTCATCAGGGTCGGCGACAGTGACCTGCACGCCCCCCGCCTGCTGAAGCTGGCTGACTATCCACTTCCCCATTGAGCCGCAGCCGCCTACTACCGTTATCCTCATCCGTATTTTCAAGCCTGCCGCCGGTATTTTTGTCTTAACCCCTGCCTGCTGCTTACCGTCCTTGAAGCCCAGCAGCTGCTATTGAAGCCTGTAGAGAAATATTTTGTGAACATGCTCCCCGCCTGAAGGCAGCGCCACTGTTTTCAACGGCTCGAGTTTTTCAAGAGGATGGTCGTGGATAATTATCCTAGCCCCCTTCCTACACTCGTCGAGTATTTTCAAGGATAGTCTTTTAACAATCGGTGGGAAAGGGTATGCGTAGACCACGCTGAACCTTGATAAATCCACCTGGAAAAGATCTGCGTAGACGAGGTCCACCATGTGGCTTAAGCCAGCGTTTCTCACTCTCCTCCTGGCTGCTTCAATAAGACGAGGGTCAATCTCCAGGCCTACGCTGAAAACCCCGTATTTTTCAGCAGCCCTGACGAGCACGGCGCCGTCTCCGCAGCCCAGGTCGACCAGAACATCCCTCCAGCATGGTTCAGCCAGCTGCAGCGCGGCGTCGACTACTTGAACAGGGCTCTGCGAATAAGGGTAGTCGGCGAGCATTCTTGAAACAATGCTAAGCCTCTCCTCCCTCCCGATCCAGGATGATTCTCCAAGCATTTTTGAGAACAATTGCTTAAACCCGTTGGGAAAGGTTTAAAGTTAACTTTCCACCGGTTGGGTCTGGATGAGGATAATAGTGTTTGAAGACTATGCGGCCCGCGGCTTCGAGCCGCTGGCCCTGACCCGCGGGGTTTTCGACCTCAGGCTGGGTCTTTTCACTCTGGCTGAGCGGGTTAAGCACTTCATGCAGGTTGAGCAGGTTGATTTCCTGGCTAGGAGCCATATTGCTGAACACATTAGGCTGAGGAAGAGGGCTAGGGCTAACGAGCCTGAGGCTGTTGACGACGAGACTGTTTTCGTAAACGGGCTCCTGGTTTTCAACAGCGAGCTGCGCAGCATCGCTCAGAAAATCAGGCCTGAGACGGTTGTGGCGAGAGAGGGCAGGATTGTTCTAGCAAGGTTCAGCGAGGCCAGGGCTAGGGAGGTGGCGGCGCTGCTGACGGATGCTCCCGGCGTCGAAGCCTCGAGAAGAGTCTTGGAGAAAGCGTTTGAGAAGACGGAGTACGGGGGTGACGCTCTCCTAACAAGCCCCTGGGAGATTGTTGAGAGGAATGCTCTGCAGATTATCGACGACTACGAGACCATGCCTAGGCTCAGGCTCAGGATACCGCCTGAGGCGACCCTGATAGGCAGGAGGAGGAACGTTTACGTCGGCAGGGATACTGAGATCGACCCGTACGTGACCCTGGACACGGTGAACGGCCCGATATACGTCGGCGAGGGCTGTGAGATACGTGCCGGCAGCTTCATAGAGGGCCCCGCGTACATTGGGCCGGGGACAGTTATACATCCTTCTTCAGTAATCAGGGGCGGCTCGAACATTGGGCCTGCCTGCAGAATAGGCGGGGAGGTTGAGGCCACGGTAATACACGGGTATGTTGACAAGCAGCACGCAGGCTTCCTGGGGCATGCTTACGTGGGCGAATGGGTTGAGCTCGGACCCTTGTTCGCGAACTCTGGAAGCAGGGTTGGCGCGCGCCCGGGCTTCGGCGGAATCATCTCCGACCATGTTAAGGCCTCGGCTGGAACAATCGTCCACCATGGGGGGAGCATCGGCGTCGCTTCCCGGGTGGACGGGCATGTCTGGGAGAACGTGCCGTCCTTCGTTTTCTACGCTAAAACCAGCGGGCAGCCTGTTTGCGAGGTTAGTGTTGAAGAGGCTTTGAAATCAGCGAGGAGGGCGGCTTCCCTGCGCGAGGTGGAGTTCACGCCGGCTGACGAGCAGCTGCTCAGAAGGGTTTTCGAGCTTACGCGGGGCGAGCGGGGGATGCTTGAGCCCTGCGGAGGAAGGTTTGACTAGGCTCTTCCGCCGCCGGTTTCCTGAAAAGTCTTAAGAAGCGTGTTCACATCGTTTTCGTCGAGCCTCCAGCCTGCTGCGCCAGCGTTCTCAACAATCCTCTCCGGCTTTGAAGCCCTCGGTATTGGGAAGACCATCCTGCTCCTGTTGAAGAGCCAGTTGAGAGCAATCTGGGCGGGCGTCTTACCCCCGTGTTTCTCGCCGATTTCCCTGAGGACCCTCTGCAGCCCGCCTCCAGGCTTGGCGAGCGCGCCGTGGGCCAGGGGACGGTACGCGAGCACCGCTATACTGTTCTGCTCGCAGTACGGCAGCAGGTCCTTCTCAATCCTCCTGACCGCAAGGCTGTATTCAACCTGGTTGGAGGCAATCTCATGTCTTGGAAGCGCTTCCTGCGCCCTTTTCAAAAGCTCGAGTGGAAAGTTGCTAACGCCTATGTGCCTAATCTTCCCCTCGTCAACCAGCCTGCTCATCGCCCGCATGGTTTCCTCAACCGGCACAGAGGGGTTTGGCCAGTGAACCTGGTATAGGTCGATGCAGGAGCACTCCAGCCTCCTGAGACTGTTTTCAGCAGCCTTCAAAACCTTCTCGTAGCGGAGGTGCGTCAGCCAGACTTTTGAAGCTATGAACAGCTCGTCTCTTTTAAAGCCTTTTAAAGCCTCTGCAACCAGCCTCTCAGTCTCGTAGACCTCAGCGGTGTCGATAAGGTTTATTCCGAGCTCAACACCCTTCCTCAACGCGGCTATCTTCAAGCCCCTGCCCCTGTGTAGGCGCAGAAGCCTCGCCAGAACAATGTACGCGGGATCATAGTAGGTTCCCATTCCTATTACTGAAGCCTTGAAACCGGTTTTCCCGAACTCGCGGTACTCCAACCCGGTGGACCCGTTTTCCACGAGAAATCTTAAGCATTACGGTGGTGGGGGTTGAGCCTTTTCCAACCTGGGCCACATACCTTTTGCAATTAGGGAAAGACTTAACTCCACGCCCCGCCCACCTGGCTCCGTGAGGATCTCGCTAACCGGGAGAAGCGTCCTCGTCATTGTGGATGTTCAGAACGACTTCCTGCCGGGTGGAGCCCTGCCTGTTCCAGACGGGGATTCAGTAATAGGGCCGTTGAACAAGTATATCAGTCTCTTCACAGGCAGCGGCCTACCGGTTTTCGCCACAAGGGACTGGCATCCCAGGGAGCACGTGAGCTTCAACACTAGGGGCGGGCCCTGGCCGCCTCACTGCGTGCAGAACACTTGGGGCGCTGAGATATCGAGCATGCTCAGCCTTCCTTCAAGCGTCAGGATTATAGACAAGGCTTTCTCACCGGATAGGGACGCTTACTCCGGCTTCCAGGAGACTATTCTAGACCTTGAGCTTCGCAGGCTCGGCGCCAGGAGGCTTTTCATCGGCGGTCTTGCCACGGACTACTGTGTCAAGGCTACTGTGCTGGATTCAATCGACCTCGGCTTCGAAACTATTCTATTGCTTGACGCTGTTAAAGGGGTTGATGCTCACCCTGGTGACGGTGAGAAAGCGGTTAGGGAGATGGTTTTGAAAGGGGCGATAGGCGTTACGCTGAGCGACATCCTGCTTTACGGGGAGCCTAATCCTTCTTCTCGGACAAGAGTTTCCTAACCAGCTGTCTGCCCAGCTCCATTATTTTATCGCTCACCCCAACCGGGTAGGGCTCCGGGTTCCTAATCCTCTTATGCTGCTCCGGAAGCTTTTCAAGCTCCATCCTAGCCTTCTCCCTTATCTCGTCGAGCCTCGGAAGCCTGTAGACGAGCCTGCCGTCCTTGAAGACTTGGATAAGCCTCCTCTCCCCTTCAAGATCCTCGTCGCAGAGCCCAACCATGTCTTTAACGTACTTCCCCTCCTTCTCAACCCTGTAAACCTGCTTCGCACCCGGAAGGGTTGCCTTCTCACCCTCGGCGATCTTCATCCTTGGAACAAGCCTGCCGTCCTCCTCGCTTTCAACAAGCTTGTAAACCATGTCTGTCTTAGGAGCGTCGTCAGACGTCACTAGGGACGAGCCTACTCCGAAAACATCTATCTGCGCACCCCTGTTCAAGTAGTCTTCAATAACGTACTCGTCGAGACCGCTGCTCACAAATATCTTGGTCGCGTTGAACCCTGCTTCATCCAGGATCCTCCTAGCCTCTTTGCTTAGGCTCAGCATGTCTCCAGAGTCCATTCTAACGCCCTTAAGCTCCTTCCTCCCAGTCAGCTCCTCAACCGCTTCAATCGCGTTCCTGACGCCGCGCAGAGTATCATAAGTGTCTACGAGCAGAACAGTATCAGTCCCCCATGTTTTCAACCAGGCTTTGAAAGCCTCCTTCTCGCTCGGGAAGGCTTCAACATAGGAGTGCGCCATCGTCCCGTAGACAGGTATCCCGTACTTCTTGCCGGCTAGAACGTTAGACGTCCCGACGCAGCCGCCGATGTAGCTTGCCCTCGCCGCCTTAAGCCCAGCGTCTACGCCGTGGGCCCTCCTGGAGCCGAAGTCAACCACCTGCCTGCCCCTGGCTGAGTTGACGATTCTCGAGGCCTTCGTCGCTACCAGTGTTTGAAAATTAACAGTGTTTATCACGAAGGTTTCGAAGAACTGTGCCTCCATTATGGGCGCGGTGACCCTTATTATCGGCTCGTTCTGGAAGACCAGCTCGCCCTCGGGAAGCGCCCAAACATCCCCGGTGAACCTTATTCTCGACAGGGCTTTCAGAAAGCCTTTTTCAAACCCTTTCTCCGCGAGAAACTCCAGGTCCTCCTTCTCAAACCTGAAGCCTAACAAATAGTTGCAAACGTCTTCCAGCCCCGCCGCTATCAAGTAGCCCCGGTTCGGAGGAAGCCTCCTGACGAAAAGCTCGAAAGTGGCTTTAACGTTCCCGGTTTTAAAATACGCTTGAGCCATCGAAACCTCGTAGAGATCCGTGAAGAGCGCTAGGCTCCTCTCCATAACGTATAGTAATTTAAGAAAGCTCTAGATAAGTCTTAATTCTGAATATTTCATAATCTAAGGGTGTTTTTCAGCCGGAATCATCCCGAAACCCTGTCTTGGGCTTAACCCTGGTTGAAGCCCGTGGCTGCACTGCGGTTGAAGAGGCTTAACGCCTCCAAGTAGGCTTGCAGGGCTTCAGCCCTATCCCTAGCGCCCCTGACTATGCTTGAACCGTATTTCAGCAAGCATACTTCAACAGTGCCGCGTAGCGTGAGCGTGACCCCCAGCCTGAACGCTTTCTCCACCCTGAGCCCCGGGGATTCTGAGGGAAGCCTAGTGAAGTCAAGCTGGAAGAGACTCCTCGGGGAAACCGTGAAGCATGCTCCACCCCCTGCTGCACGAGCCTCTTCAACAGTGAAGCCTTCCCCCGCCTCCTTTAAGCCCGGCGGCTGCTTCCCGCCGCAGGTTTCACACGAGTCTGAACGGCTTAAGCCGACGGATTCGATGAGAAGGCTTCTAAGGTCGATGAAAAGCAGTCTACCGGCTAGCGACGGCTTAGCGCCGGTGATTATCTTCACAGCCTCCGAAACCTGTATGCTAGCAACCATCGTGACGACGGAGGGGTGTACTCCTACTGTAGCGCACGTTGCCGAGGGCTCCTGCCGAGGCAGGAAGCAGTCTAGACACGGGGTCTCCCCGGGAATTATTGTCGAAGCGTTCCCGAACATTTCTACGGCTGCTCCGAACAAGTATGGCTTCCCGTGTTTGACGCACGCCCTGTTCACGATTCTCCTGGCTGCTAGACTATCCAGGCCGTCTAGAACAATATCCATGTCTTCAACAACTTTCTCAGCATTATGCTCGCCGACTGAAAGCGGGAGCGCCTCAACCCTCACGTCAGGGTTTATCCTCCTAACCCTGTTTTCAGCAGCCTCAACCTTAGGCATGCCGAGAGAGTCAACGTCGTAGAGGCTCTGCCTGTGAAGGTTGACTCTTTCAACCAGGTCTCGGTCAACTATTCTAAGCAGTCCAACACCCATTCCTGCGAGCTGCGCCACTATCGCGGACCCGAGTCCACCGACGCCGATGACGCAGACCCTCGCCCTCCTTATTTTCTCCTGCCCGCTTACGCCTATGTCTCTCAGAGCAATCTGCCTCGAGTATGTCTCCAGCTCCTCCCGGGACAGTTCGCGAAGCATGCTGGGGAAACGCTTCGCCGCCTAATAAGAGTATAACCGGTTTTAACGCTTAAATCTTCCGCGTGCTGCTTCCTCAAGATGGAGGTTGAGAAGCGGGCCCCGGTGTTTCCAGCCGGGAGAGGGGGGAACCTGCTTAGGCTCGTCGGGCTGCTTAGGCCGCACGTTAAGCTGCTCACCCTGTACATTGTTCTTTCAATCGTCTCCGCAGCAATAGGCCTGGTTCCGCCGTACGTCAGCAAGATGATAACGGATCAGGTTTTGATTCCGATGCGGAATCCTGTGCTGCTGGTGCAGCTGGCTGGCCTGCTGATCGGGCTTTACGTTTTAAACATCGCGGTCTCCGCCGCAGCCGGCTACTTGGCTGAGGTTCTTCACAACAGGGTTGTCCTAAGCCTTCAGAAACGCATTTACTCCCACATGGTGACCCTGAGCCTAGACTTCTTCGACCAGAGTCAAACCGGGGATCTCGTGGCGAAAATCTTCGCCTACACGAGGCAGATCCAGTCGTTCCTCATAGACGGCCTCCAATCCGTAATGGTTAACGTTCTGATGCTGGTGTGCACCCTGATAATAGTTTTCACGATGAACCCTAGGCTCGCCCTAGCCGCGCTCACCCCGGTTCCGATAATAATCCTCGGAACATGGGCCTATGAGAAGAGGGTTCGCTTCGCGTTCCTCAGGGTTTGGAAGGTTACTTCAAACTTCATGTCCTACGTTACTTCAGTGCTCTCCTCAATAGTTCTCGTAAAGATACTTGGGATTGAGAACATTGAGAACAACAGGTTTCAAAAGTACGCGGGGGACATTTACGACGCGCAGATAAACCTGGCTAAGGTTAACGTGCAGTATTTCCCGATTATGAATTTCTCGCTAACCCTTGCTTCAACTCTGATCATGCTGTTCGGCGGCTTCATGGTTTTAAACGGTGAGGCGACGGTTGGGACGATAGTTGCCTTCCTAGGCTACGTGGCGCAGGTCTACACTCCGATCCGGAGCCTAAGCCAGATGACAACCATCTACGTGCAGGCTGAAACCGCTTACGAGAAGATTCTTGAGGTTTTAAACATGGAGCCCTCCGTGAAGGAGGATGAGAACCCTGTTGACAAGAGCATAGAGGGGAGCATAAGGGTTGAAAACGTGTATTTCGCCTACTCTGAGAAACCGGTTCTTAAAGGTGTTTCCCTAAGTGTTGACAGGGGTGAGGTGGTCGGCATAGTGGGGCCGAACGGCTCAGGCAAGACGACGCTCGTGAGGCTTCTCACCAGGCTCTACGACCCCGGCGAGGGCAGGATTCTTTACGACGGGGTTGACCTGAGGAAGCTTAAGCTGAGCACTTTCAGAAGCCAGGTTGCAATGGTTTCGCAGGAGCCTCTTCTCCTCCCGGGTTCAATCGCCCTAAACATTGTCCACGGGTGTAACGAGGCTTCCCCGATAGATGTGCTAGCAGCCTCGAAAATAAGCCGTGCCCACGGGTTCGTCATGACGCTTCCACTAGCCTACGACACGGATATTGGTGAAGCGGGGAGGAGGCTCTCCGGGGGGCAGAAGCAGATGGTGTGCATAGCTAGAGCGCTCGTGAGGAGGCCGCGCGTGCTTTTCCTAGACGAGTCTACTTCAAACATCGCTGTAGACCTTGAGGAGGATATTGTGAAGGGTGTTTTAAGCCATCTGCCTGATTCAACGATAATCCTGGTTTCCCACCGCCCGACTCTGTCGAAGTATGTGAACAGGATGGTGGAGGTTTACGACGGGACTGTTGTGAACGAGTTTAACGGTCTCCTCGGGGAGAGGCCTACGCCTGGTGACGCTGGCCGCGTGGCTTTAATAGACCCGGCTGGCGTGAAGATTAGCTGTGAAAACAATTCTCTGAAGGTTTCAACCCGGGAGGGCTATGCTTTGCGCAACGTTAGCGCGAGACTACCCTTCCCGGTTTCCTACCCGAACATGATTATACTTTACGACGAGAAGGGGGATGAGCTCGGCGTCACAGAGGATTATAGGAGGCTTGACGCGGAGAGCAGGAGCGCGGTAGCCGGCTACCTCACTAGGAAGTATAACGTGGCGCGGATAAAAAGGATTGTTGAAATCCTGCCCGTGGGCAGGGGGAGGAGGAGTGCTAACGTCATTATTGTTTTCGAGGATGAGAACGGGAACATTAGGAGGGAGGCTGTTCTGCCGAGCACTATTGTCGTCCAGGGGAGCAGGCTGTCCATCTTAACCTTCAGCGGGATCTACGTTGCTGATTTAACGAGGCTGGACAGGAGTACGCGTCTAGGATTGTTGTCGCTCGCGGTTGAGGCGGAAGCATTATGGAGCCCTGTTGAGTCTTGAAGCGTTGAAACGATGCTCACCGGGGAATACTATTACCCTGAGTAATTAGAAGCAGCTGGTTTAACACGCTTCCCGTAAAGGTTTTTATGATTCAGCCGGTTCCCGGCGGCTCGGGTGATTAAAAAAGGATGGGTGAGTCCCTTAGGACGATAGAGCAGGTGAACGAGAAAATATCCAGGGGCGACGTCACCGTTTTAACCGCTGAAGAGTTTGCGAGGCTTGCGGAAAGCTCGGGTCTTGAAAGGGCTGCGAGAGAAGTCGACGTTGTTACGACGGGGACTTTCGGAGCCATGTGCAGCTCCGGCGCCTTCCTGAACTTCGGGCACGCAGACCCGCCTATAAAGATGACTAGAGCCTGGTTGAACGATGTCCCCGTCTACAAGGGTCTGGCCGCGGTAGACGGGTATATTGGTGCAGCAGCCTACAGCGAGACCAGGGGGATTGAGTATGGCGGGGGACACGTTATAGAGGATCTTGTAAGCGGGAGGGAGCTTGTCTTGAAGGGAGAGGGCTACGGGACCGACTGCTATCCTAGGAGACGCGTTGAAACCGTTGTGAGAATAGATGATTTGAACCAGGCGGTTCTAGTGAACCCTCGGAACGCTTACCAGAGGTATTTTGCCGCTACGAATTCAAGCGACAGGACGCTCTACACATACCTTGGGACGCTTCTGCCGGACTATGGTAACGTTGGCTTCTCAGGCTCAGGGGAGCTGAGCCCGCTTTACAAGGATAGGGATCTTGAGACGATAGGCGTTGGGACAAGAATATTCCTCGGCGGGGGAGTGGGTTACGTTATAGGAGAGGGAACCCAGCATTATCCTTCTAAAAACTTGTCGACGATAATGGTCGCCGGGGATTTGAAGAAGATGAGCCCCAGCTTTCTAAAGGGGGCTACGTTCTACAAGTATGGCGCGACGCTCTACGTTGGCGTCGGGATACCGATACCCTTGGTCAACATGAATGTTGCCAGGAACGCTGCCACCCCGGATGAGCAGATTTTCACGGAGCTCATTGACTACAGCGTGCCCTCCGTAAACAGGCCGGTTTTAAAGAGGGTTAGCTACTGGGAGCTTAAGCGGGGCAGGGTTGAGGTTAACGGTAGGACTGTGAAAGCGGGAAGCATGTCGAGCATCAGGAAGGCCAGGGAGGTTGCTGAAACCCTTAAGAAATGGATTATGGAGGGCGGCTTCCTTCTCACTAGGCCAGTCGCCCCGTTAAGCAGGGAAAGCGTGCCGAAAACAATGCCTCTCAGGAGGTATGAGCCCAGGGTTTCGGAGCTTATGAAGACAGGCATTCCGACTGCGAGGCTCACTGACACTATTAGAGACGTCTCCATGAAAATGGTTAGGGAGAGCGTTGACCATGTTCCGGTGGTGGACGGGGAGAACAGGCTTCTAGGCATTGTGACGACGTGGGATATTGCTAAGGCTGTCGCCGCTAACGCTGAAAGGCTTGAGGCGATAATGACTAGGAACGTTATAGTCGCGAAGCCTTATGAGACTATCGACATGGTTGCTAAAAGAATGGAGCAGCATGACATCACTGGGCTGCCCGTGGTTGACGACGATAACCGTGTGCTCGGGCTTATTACGAGCGCAGACCTCTCCAGGCTTTTGAAGACTCCTGAAGGAGGTGTTGTCGTTGAAGGTCAGGCTTGAACTCAAGTATTCCCCGGCTCACGTTAACAAGCCGATTCTCTCCAGGGCGATTCTCGAGTCAGGAGTACTCGTCAACATTCTAAACGCTAGGCTGACTGCCTCCGAGGGGCTGATGACTATCGAGATGGATGCTGACGAGAAGGCTGTTTCGAAGATTACTGAAATACTGAGGTCGAGCGGCGTCCAGATTAAGGAGATACCTAGGTATGTTGAGATCGATAGGGGCAAGTGTGTCGACTGCGGAGCGTGCACCAGCGTCTGCCCCACGGATGCTTTAACGCTTAACCATGAGGCTAGGCTTACTCTAAACGAGGAGAAGTGCGTGCTCTGCGGAAACTGTTTGAAAGCATGCCCGGTTAAGGCGGTGACGCTCTACAGGTGAAGGGTCAAACAGTCCTCGCGTTTAGAAACGGTCTCTTCTACATGAGGACTAGATACAGGGAGGCGGACCTTCTTTTAGCGTGCGAGCAGGCTTCCCTGTTAAGCACCGGTTTAAAAGGATTCATAGAGGCGAGGGAGACTGTTCAGACCTATGTTGAGAAACACCCAGAGTTCCTCTACAGTCTTGAGCCGGTTAAGCCCGACGAGGAGGCTCCGGGCGTGGCTGCGGCAGCCATGGAAGCCTCGGTAAAAGCGGGTGTCGGGCCGATGGCTGCGCTCCCAGGCGCGCTTGCCGACACGGTTCTGCAAGCCATGCTTAAACACGGAGCTAAGACCGTGATCGTTGAAAACGGCGGGGAGGTTTCCATGAGGATAAGCAGGGAAGCCCTTATTGGAGTTTACACGGGGAGGGAGCTTAACCTTGGGCTTATTCTCGACGGCTCCCGGGGAGCAATAGGAGTGTCCACGAGCTCCAGCAGCGTGAGCCACGCTCTCTCCCTGGGGAATGCTGACGCCGCTGTTGTTGTCGCTGAGAACGCTGCGCTCGCCGACGCGGTTTCAACCCGCGTGGGAAACAGTGTGAAATCGGGTTGCAGAGAATCCTTGGAGGAGGCTGTTAAGCTGGCTCTTTCAATAAGAGGCGTGGAGGGGTGTGTCGTCTACTCCGGGGGGATGCTCGGCTTCGGCGGCTGCGTGAAGCCTGTTGTGCTTAAGGCGAGCCGCTCCGAGGTTTTCGAGAGAATGATGCTTAAGGGACCGGTTTACGACTTCCTCCTGCACGTCTAGCAGGCTTAACAAGCGTTTGCCCCATCCCCGCTGGCTTGGAGCGCTGCTAACGCTAACTTTTTAAACCTGTTTAAACCTTTTCCTCAAGATGCCTGCCGCAACTATTCCCCCGGAGTTCGCGTGGATTGTTCCAGTCGTCGTCCCGTTCATCATTGGGCTTCTAGTAGGCCTCATTATTAAGCGCGCCGTAACGCTCGTGCTGGCCCTCCTTATACTAATCATAATACTCGTGGCCACGGGCTACGTTAGCCTGACTTTCCAAGACCTTTTCGACAGGGCTATGGAGCTTCTGCCGAAGGTGGTTGAGCTGGGCGGAAGCCTTCAAAACGTGCTTCCATACTCTTCAGCAACCTTCCTAATCGGGCTGCTGCTCGGGCTTTGGAAGGGGTAGGGAGGGTGGAAACGTTTCAAAAAGGCTTCTCGCACACCGCCTTGATTCTAAACCGTTCACGCTGTTGAAGCCCCGGAGCCCCTTGACTCAACGTATTTCTTAATTATTCCCAGCACTGTTTCACCCTTCTGCCTCAGGGTCTCCCTGGTCTGGGCAATGCTGTGGGGTGAGGCGATTACCTTCTCGTGGCGTGCAAGCTTTTCAGAAGAGTTGTTAACCAGAGGCGGCTGATGGTGGAAAACGTCCAGGGCGGCGCCGGCAAGCCTGCCCGTGTCCAGCGCTTTAAGCAACGCTTCCTCATCCACAATGCCGCCCCTAGCGGTGTTTATCAGGAAGGCGCCTTTCTTAACAGCAGCCAGCTCGCGCTCGCCGATCAAGCCCCTGGTCTCATCAGTCAGTGGAACATGTAT
>Ga0209102_1001002_pt1 | contig 16258 bp, 13 predicted proteins | sample ConPoolayeHmetaG_FD_185483 | JGI IMG/M metagenome (GOLD analysis project Ga0209102, IMG submission 185483) | Hot spring microbial mat communities from California, USA to study Microbial Dark Matter (Phase II) - Cone Pool mat layer H metaG... ...
GTAATACAGAGGATCTTAGAGGAGAACAACCTTCAAGGTAAGGAGTTACTCGTCATAGGAGATGGACCGGTTGAAATAAGAAATGCAAAATCTAGCGGGGCGATAGCGCTTGGAGTAGCAACTGATGAGGTGAATAGATCTGGATTGAATTCTCACAAGAGAAAACGACTGATCGACGCTGGTGCTGATTTGATAATACCGGACTTTACAAGGTATAAAGACATAATTGCATTTCTTTTTAGAAATTGTCTTCAGAAATATGCAAAGCGAGATATTAAGTTGACGCTAAAATTGACCTAAATCCATTTCTCACGAGGATGTAGAGAAAGTTAAAATCGTATTAATCGGTTAACCCCCGTATAAGCAAACAATTAGATTCTTTTCCTGATAAATCGCCTCAACTTTTTATTAGTTTGGTTGTTAAATCTATTCTAAGAACCTAAACATGAAAGTTAAATAAGAATTCCTTAAAAACGTGATGCATACTTCCATAAATTCAGTAGTTCACATAACAAGAGATTTTAAAAAATGTCTTTTTAGGATCAATTTCACTAGGATTGTATATTCAGTTCCTACAGAACTAGCTATGAATACGTTCTATATCGGCTTTTTTTTCAATGCAGGCTTCAAACATCACTTCAATTCTCTAAGATGACTCTCCTCATGCAGAAGCGTAGGTGAGAGGTAATCCTCAGTTGAGGGTGTTTAACTATAGACAACATCAGCATCACCTGTTTTTTTTAATAGAATATCAAAATCGATTACCTCACTAAACTCGCAGATATATTCGATGATCACACTTAGATTACTTTCTGTAAGTTCTGAACCGTTTTTATTTCTCAATCAACACTGCCATACCTAGATAGGGAACTTCATCTTCTAGCTCTACCGTGATTCCGCCGTTCCAGCTAGTTTGCTTAGCAGAGACAGGTTCTGGCTTAGCCATCGGTCGTAATATATAAGTCTCCTTTATATGTTTGCTTCCTTGAATCCTTGCTATAGGCGAAGATGAATCGGCAGATCCATTTAAGATTACTACTCGTCTTCCATCGCCGATAAAATCTATAGGCATTAAATATGCCCCTCCTGTAACCATCACAGGTTTGAAATCTGAACCTGCAAGAAACTCAACTAACTTTTGCAGAAGAATTTGCCGATGGAAACTTTTTGTCCACGCGTTTTCTTCGCTGCCTAGGGGAAAAGCCGATACTGCTATTCGACCTCCGAGATCATTTTGGAAAACTGTCAAAGCGGCGCTACAACGTTTTCCTTCAGCTGTGATTAGGCTCGTCCACTCTGTAGCTTGAGGTGTAGGTTGTAATCTGGCAACCCGTTTGAAGCGATTACTATTCATACGAAAACCCTTAGGAAGCCCGCAGGCTGGATTGGCAGCCTTCTCCATGGAATAATTAAATTCCTCCCTATCCCACCAACCTTCAATCTCAACGCCGGTCCATTGGTCGAAACCCCTCTCTTGCATAATCGCGGCTGCTTCTGCGTCAAGCCATAACCCCTCTCAAGGAAAGTTTCTAGCTCTTCATCAGTCCAAGCCCATACGCCGTTACCAAAGAGGGCATTTACTTTGCTTGGACGCATTTGAACTGCGACGCCGAAACGGTTCAATAGTCTAGCTGCACTCACCATATTCACATAAAGTTCATCCATGGAAACGCCTTTCTCTGTGTGGACGTACATGGCTGAGTCAGGGTGCCACGGTATGCCAACGCCCTGCGTCTGTAGCGTTGAAGGAAAACGCTCAGCCAACTAGTCCAGAGATGGGCGAGAATAGTCTAGGAGAGCTCCGATTTCAGGATATTCTGATGGAGTAACCCCTGAAAATGGAAAGAGATCCAATAATAAAGCGTCGCAACCATGAAGTTGGGCTAATGCCATATGAATCCATGTGTAACTGTTTGACTTCGAGAAAGAGGTGAATGGAGAGTTCTCTATCTCTGGCTCAACAATAACGCTGGATTGACGGACACTTTTTTGCATATCAAGCAACGCGGAAGAATCTGCTAAGTCTCGACCGTTCCCCTCTAAATAACCAGCGAAGTGAGGACGGTGAGCTGCTCTTCCTGAGATAGATATTGCGTCAAACAATTGCGTCCAGTTTCGTCCCTCGATCGAGTGCTTTTCAGGTCGAGAACTCATGAGCCCTAAAATTGATTCTCTTGGCATAGCAGCTATAACGGCTTCTCGGATGCTTTGTGCAACTTCGAGTTGAGCTTCCCTCCAAGTTGTCAGCCATTCTCTGCGCCAAGGATGAGATGAACCTGGTCTAAGAATGTTCTCGACGATGCTTTTGCGGTCAGTCTTTAAGCCGACTCTTCTTTCGAACCGTTCAATCATGAGGTTACTGAAGTCTCCACCCTAGTCTAGGGGAGCATGGTTATGATATCTAAAATCGTCCTCTATCCATAGTATACGAAATCCCAATTTTGCAAACTTGCCATAATAGTCACAGATGTATTTCTTCCATTCTGGACAAGCGAAGGACGCGGTTGCCTTCGCTTCTTTTCCTGAAGGCGAAACCATTGGTGTAAATTTTCGTTCTTTGGGGAAGCGTCGACCGCGATCACAATGGAGAACAGTTGCCCACGGGTTAAGACTTACAGAGACCCCAGCCTCTTCCAGCATATTTTTAGCATATTTTGTGGTTTCGAACCACAATTCCATATCAGCATCTGACAGCGGACCGTTGTTCCACTCCTCCGCCGCAACAAATAAGACAACCTCTTCTATACCATGTGCTAGACAAAAAGTTACCAGATCCTTTGTTCTTCTGTCAAGATCTACGCCTGGAACCAGCTGAAAACGTAGGTGGTAATGGCAACGACCTAAGTTTTCAGAAGTTTTCCTCATCATGAATTTTCAATAATCTAATTTGTTTATAAGATTTCCCATTCAACCCTTTCGGTGCTGTTCTAAGCTATTGAATGATTTGTTGTGGATAGAAGTGCTCTTTAAATAATTAGCCTTCGAAATAGACTAAGCTTGGTTTCTAGGCAGCAGTAGTCTATCTTCTCCTCAAAACAAGTCCTTCTAGACATCATCATTTAGTGATTGCGAAACACAGAAACGCTTGGAAACTGCGCTTACAAGCATAAAATTTTGTATGCGTTTCTTCTTTCGGATAGATAATACTTTCTACTGTACGCTACAAAATTCCATGCGGCTCCCTCAAGACCACGAATTTACATTTTCTTGTGCCAAGAATGTTTGTTAAACACCAAAGCTAATATGCGCACAAGACATTAAGCATCGTCAAGTATTCTGTGACCATTATATGCTCGTCATACCTAACAATTATCTTTAAACCTTTTCTCTTAACCACTTCAGTTTCTCAGTAATCTCCCTTTCTCCTTCGCCTGACTCTTTTTCATGTTTTTTAGATAATATCTCCCCTTATGACCTTGCCTTCTCTGTATTCGCGCCAGATCTTTTCAAACCATCCTTCGGGAGTCGGGATTGGCTTGACTTTTATCCATTCAGTTTTAACACCTATTTTCTCGTCAAGCCATACCTCACAGATTTTATCCATAAGCGAATTGTCGTAAGGTTTGAAGCGCCATTCTGGTTCTAGCTTCTCTAGTGGGCACACGCCTTTCGGATCTAGGACTATATATGAGCCCCGGCTTCCTCCACCTTTCTCTAAATACTCTCGGAATGATTCGAGATATACAATATGTGTCAGTGTTAGCTCCATTACTTCAAGTGCATCTAGCAGCTCCCGCCTTGAGGATAAGACAAGACGGTATTTTAGATTGTCCCTCAGCTTATATGCTTCGTTCAGAGCTTGCCTTATTCCTTTCATACTCCGGATATGGGCAGCATAGTTTGTCATGCGCTCTTGAATCTCACTTCTTATCTCTTCAATGGCTCTTGATCTTGGATCAATATTTTCTGTAAGTCTGCACATGATCTTGATAATTTTCCCAAGTTTTGGTGTGATCATTTCGAGAAACGTCTCTATTGCAGGTGGCGGACTATTATACCTTGCTGCGATAAATTGCGCCGCTCGGTATCCTCCAACTTGTCCAGCGTTAAGTGCAGATCCGCCTGGCCTATAAACTCCATGTGTTCCGTTAACTTCGCCTATGGGAAAGAGATGCTTTATGTTCGACTCCCACCACATATTTCCAGAAAGTCCACCGTTATTGTGCTGTGCGCAGACATCTATCTCTAGCGGTTCCTTGGTTAGGTCTATTCCGTTGTCCGCATATAGTTTTACGGCTTGCGGGTTCATCTTTAGGAGTCTATCGATCGGCGTACCAAACAGCGCGTCAGACTTCTCCAAGTATTCATAGGCCTCCTTTTCCAGATCCTCAAACCTGAAGTCCGTAATATTTCTTCTGAAATCCATAAAGACTCTTCTTCCAAGTTTGACTGTTTCACGGTAGACTAGAAGGTCTATCAGCGAAGAGCCGTAGTTCTGGATTTTTCTCGCGTCGAATGGCCATTGATATCCTTTCAGAAATATGCATGTTGCAAGCTTACCTAATGACGGGAAAAATTCATTCAAGAATTCCCTCTCGTCGCATCCGTCTTTATCAGTCGATATGTATCTGGGTATGACTTGCTGATAAGTTCCTGAAACATTCCACTTGAACTTTACTGAAGCTAGCCCATATTGCCATTCAGTCAGGTTTCTTCCTCTTGCACCGATCTCAAATGCCAATCCCGTACTTCCTCTTTGCGCTTTCGGATATACTGACGCCTTATAAAGGGCTGCCGGTCCACCTGTCGCAAGGACAAGGTTGGTGCAGTTAAATAGCACCATACCGTAGTCTTCGGATTCAACCATCACTCTGTTCAGGCAGAGTAGCCCAACAACCCTATCCCCATGTCTAAATAGCGATACTGCCTCATGCTTATCAAAGATTGGTATCCCATTCGCCTTGACCTTTCTAAGGAGACACTCATGCATATAGTAGGAAGTGAGCGGGCCGGCTGAAGTTCCACGTTGCTTAGGATCATGATCTGTCTTGTAGCCAACATACGAGCCGAACTCATCATGCGGGAAGGGCACGCCTAATGAGACCAAATGGAAGAACTCCTGGATTGATAGAGTCGCCTCAATTAAGGCTATATCGCCATGCATGCATCCTCCTGAAAAGAGTGCCTGAGCCATCTCGTATGGGCTGTCACCAGTCTTACCGACCAATGAAAGGCGATAGAATGTCTGTTTGTCAGATCCAGCATTCCTCGAAGTTCCGCCATAGACATTCTCGGTCACTATTGCAATATCTTTCTGCCCGCTTTCATACAAGTGAACTGCACAGTTTAACCCCGCCGCTCCACTTCCAAGTATGACAGTGTTTAGAGAAAAAACCGGTATCTTGAATCCCATTATTTCGACTTTTTCCTTTTCCATAGCGTTACCCTCAGAGCCTTAGGTGGAAGCCTCATCCATATAAGACTTCTACAGCTAAAAAGGAAAAATATCCTTATGCAACTTCTACTTCCTAAAGCCATGAAATGCATAAAAGAAGTATGCATAGTTCCAAAAAAGTATAAGGCTTCAAAATCCTATCTATATTACCTGCTTAAACAACCAGCAATCCATTATCTTCTAAAACAGCAATTTGGAGAGATCAGCCCAAGAATCGGGTTTGATGCACGAAAAAGTTGAGGTCCAGGATTCAAAAGAAGAACAAAACTTCATAGTTGACAAGATCAAGGAAGAGGAAAAGAAGAGAACCGAATTAATCGAGAAAATAAACCAGTGCGACCAAGCCTTGCTTACTTTTGTAGGAAGCATGATTCCCAGACTTGAAACCCATGAAGTAAGAATTTCTAAAGAAGATTATTGATTATATAGTGGATGTTTATGCTTTTACCAACCCGAAATGGACAACCCAAATAAGCAACCCTATATTAGACAGAATCGCCCTAATATTGTCACCGACCCGTTTTGACCAACCATAATTGACCAGCCTTATCTTGACCAGAACCATTGAGGAAACCCTTTTCTAGTTGACGACAATTTTTATTATAAAGAGGCTTCTATTTGAGAAGCAATCTTAGCAGTGATATACTTGGTGTCTGAGCTTAACTGGCTTCAATGGATAATAGCCTTGGCTACATCTTTTTCCATAGGATTGACCAAGACTGGGATTCCGGGGCTGAGCATCTTGTTTATACCTTTGATGGCTGAGGTTTTTCCAGCCAAAGCCTCAACAGGAATTGTTCTTCCATTGCTGATGTTCGCCGATGTCTTCGCAGTAGCCTATTACCGAAGTCATGCTGTTTGGTCTCACCTTCTTAGACTTTTACCTTGGACTACACTTGGTATAGTGATAGGATTTTTTGTAATGGACAAAATTAGTGACTCTCAATTGAAGCCAATAATAGGCACCATAATTTTAGTAATACTAGTGATTAGCTTCTGGTTCAATAATGGTCAGAAGAAAGTCTTATTCTTACCCCAAAACCGATGGTTTGCTGTTGGAATGGGAGTAGCTGCTGGTATAACGACGATGATGGCTAACGCTGCTGGAACAATAGTCTCAATCTACTTCTTAACTATGAAAATTCCAAAGACTGAATTCATCGGCACAAGTGCATGGTACTTTTTTCTGCTCAACTGGTTCAAGGTGCCATTCAGCTCGAGCCTTGGCCTCATAACGGCTGATTCGCTTCTATTAGACTTTATAGTTTTTCCAGCAGTCGCCGCAGGCGCATTGCTAGGCATAGTGTTCCTCAGACGGATACCTGAAAAGAAATTTAGAGTCATCGTACAAGCCCTTGCAGCAATAGCGGCAATAAAGCTTTTTCTCTGACCGTGCATTCAATGAAAATTTTGTGGCAATCGCTGTGCTCAAGGTTTTTATCTAAGAAATGTAGGGTGCTTTACACAAATTTTCCCGATTTAAATGGGATTCAGCAGTCCACTTCTGGTTAAGATATGATAATTTGCATTCTGTTGAACAAGTAAAGCAATTTTTTTCTATCTACCATCGAATTGATATTTCAATTGATTTTTTAATCATGCACTAATTTGAGTTTGGGAATACTTTAAATCTTTGGCAACAGTTTCTCTATATTGAGATGATTATTTGGTGGAAATTAAGGCTTACGTCTTATGTAAGGTTCATTCCGGCACCGAAAGAGAAGTGTGCAACATGATAACCCAATATTCTAATGTTTCAGAAGCTGCTATATTGTATGGCGAATATGATGTAATAGTTGTTTTAAAAGCCAATACCTTGCAACAGCTGGATTTCATAATTGACAAAATACGTATGATACCCAGCATCACATTCACATCAACTGTAATTGTAGGAAAGAAATACAAAGAAAACGGGGCAATTTCAATAGGCAAATCTTAATTCAAAATCTTTCATCAGTGTTTCTAGCATGCTTTATCCGCGTAACTTAAAAATTAGTATAAATACGGTGGCATGTTGGCCTCGGAAAAGAGATTGTTCATTGATAAATTTGAAACTACATTTCTATTAATCTTCGTTTTTTACATTATTGTATTGACTATCAATATAATGGTGCACGTAGCAAGTATTTATACTGCCCCAAGTTTAAAAGAAGACCTTGCATCTTCATTAAAAACACCTTGGGGAATTGTAACATCTCTCTTTGTTCATTCAGACACTCCCCATTTAATTAACAACATGGTGGCCTTATTCCTTTTTCTTTTGTTGCTGCTTTCTCTAAATTTATTGTACTCGAAAAATGAACTCAAATCACAGATTATGAATTCGATCATTACGATTTTTTCAATTCCCATATTATTAAATGCTATTTGGGCAATCTGTCATCCGGAGATTAAAGTCTACGGTTCTTCGGGGATAGTTTATGCTCTACAAGGCGTATGTTTTGGTTTCTCATTTTTGAATTCATTAAAGATTCGAAAAATTCGATGGATATCTCGCGTCGAAAAAAGACATCTATTATTAATTTTTTTGTTCAACATAATAGTTTTTACAATTTTTATAATTGGGTTTATAGTTTCACCAATAGAAATTCTTAGAGATAAGGATGAAGCGACTGTTTGGCTTCATGGTTTTTCTTTCTTTTTTGGTTTCATTACAGTTATTATGCTTTTCATGTTACATATATTAAATTATATACAAAAATAAAAAGTCTTGCATATTCAGATTATAAAACTCTGAGTAACTTTCTATCTTAAATGAAATAAGAGGATTTTCAATTTGATATAACAACGTTTTCCATAATATAAAAAATCTTATATTCAACATAGTCGATATGGGTTTTACGTGAATATAAAATGAAAGGAAAGAAAATTGCATTATCTTTTCTATTAGTTCTATTCGTTGCAACATTAGTTCCAGTAAAAACATATGCTCAAGAAGTTCCATATGGACCTTGGATAGACCAAATCACTTTCCAAGCTGAAGCAGATCAGTCCCGTGTCTTAAGTATGCTCGAAAACAACGAAATCCAAATGTATCTGTCAGACATTAACGACGCAGATGTTTTTGCCAGTGTAAAAACATCCACGAAAGTAGGATATAGCATGTCTTATGGATTGTATTACGATTTAACATTCAACCCATATGGAGATTTAACGAACCCAACCTTTGCTGATGGCAGACTTAATCCTTTCTGTGACCCTAAGATAAGAGAAGCAATGAACATACTTATTGACCGAAATTACATTGCTGAGGAACTGCTGCGAGGCATGGCTAAACCAAAATTGTTCTGTCTAACATCTGCATTTCCAGAATATGGAAAACTAGCAGATATCCTCATGACTCTAGAAGCGAAATATAGCTATAATTTTGATGAGGCTAAACGCATTATTTTCGAAAGAATGGTTGAGTTAGGCGCAGTTTACAGTGAAGGAACATGGACATACAATGGCAATCCAGTAACAATAAAAATGATAATTAGAGTGGACGATCCCGCGCGAACAAAAATAGGAAACTATGTCGGCGATCAGCTTAAACTTCTCGGATTCACGGTGGAACGGTCATATAGAACAAGCCGGGAAGCTTCACCAATTTGGAGGGCAGTTTCGGTACCTCTCTCTCAAGGAGCCTTCTCAATATACACTGGAGGTTGGATAACAACAGCTGTTGATAGAGACTCTTCAAGCAACTTTGCCTTCTTCTATACACCACGTGGCGCAGGCACAGGTCCATTGTGGCTGGGATATAAACCAGACCCAATATTCCAAGAAGTAGCCTATAGACTATCTGACTCTGACTGGAGCACTTTTGAGGAAAGACAAGCTTTAATGGCGCAAGCAGCTGAGCTATCTTTGAAGGATTCTGCAAGAATCTTTGTTGTTGACCAAGTGATTCCATACGTATACAGAAACGAAATTCAGGTTGCATCTGACCTTGCAAGCGGATTGTTTGCAAACGCAATAAGCTCAAGAACAATAAGATATGCTGGTACAACAGGAGGAACCGTTAAAGCTGCTGCTCGAGAGGTACTTGTTGATCCGTGGAACTGGATTGCTGGAACCAACTGGGCTATGGATGCAAACTTAATACTTCCAACAGTCGACAGCGAATACATTAACAATCCATATACTGGATTGCCAATGGCAAACAGAGTTGAGAGCGTCACTGTAGATGTTCTTACAGGTACACAAATTATTGCTAGTAGCCCGTGGTTAACTCTCAATTTCGTTGACAGTATTCCGGTCCCGACTGATGCTTGGTATGAATGGGATTCTGCTAACCAGCAAGTAGTCACTGCACCATCAGGTCTTACTGCACTGGCAAAGGTCACTGTAAACTATGGCGATATCTTAGGAAAAGTAAAGTACCATGATGGTTCTGTGATGACTCTTGCAGACTGGGTTCTCACGTGGGCACTTGACTTTGAAAGAAATGATCCAAATAGTGTATTTTACGATGCCTCGTCTGCACCTAACTTTGAACTCTTCAAAACATTATTCAAAGGATGGAAGATAGTTTCCACGAATCCTTTCGTCATCGAAATATACCTTGACTATCAAGCTTTAGAGGCAGAGTTCATCTTCACAAGAGCTGTTACGCTGACTCAGATCGACTCGCCAACATGGGGTCTCGGTCAATTCTGGCCAAGCATGCCATGGCACGTAAAAGCAATAGGCATGTTAGCTGAAGAAAAAGGACTGCTGGCATTCTCCGCTGATAAAGCATCTAGCACTGGCGTTGAATGGATGAGCTACATTGGTGGACCAAGCATATCTATATTACACAACATGCTGACGGAAGCGCTAGCTACTGGCTATGTACCCTTTGAAAAATTCGCTGATGATTATGTTACTGCTGAAGAAGTCACTGAAAGATATACCAAACTTCAAGACTGGTATGAACAACACAATCACTTCTGGGTGGCAAATGGGCCATTTTACTTGGGCACTGTTGACTTTACAGGTCACGTTGCTGTAATTGGCGCGTTTAGAGACTACACTTACAAGGCAGACAGATGGTCATATTTGGCTTCACCACCTATCCCAGAATCTTCGGTTCAAGTTCCAACAAACGTTGTTCCAGGTTTGGAAGCTCAATTCATTCTGTCTTTGACAAGTCAAGGAACGGCATATCCGAACGACAGAATTGACTTCGTAAAATATGTAATAATTGATTCAACAGGTGTAACTAAAGCTTCAGGCTCTGCAACAGCTACAGATGCAGGAAAATGGACAGTTAGCTTAACAGGTACAGAAACTGCAGCATTGCTTCCTGGAACCTACACTCTTGTCACAATAGCATTGAGCAAAGACGTAGGTGTTCCTGGAATTGCGAGAACACCATTTATAGTGATTCCTGAATTGAGCTACTTCCAGACATTGCTGTCACAGACAAGAGCAGACCTAAGCGCGAGTGTATCCTCTCTTGAATCCTCTCTGTCTACCCGCATTACTTCGCTTGAAGGAGCTGTCAATGCGACGCAAACAACAATGTATGCTGCAATCGGAATTGCAGTAGTAGCATTGCTCATAGCAGTGTACGCCATAATTAAAAAGTAGAGGTAACCTCTCTACATCCCTTCTTTTTTTAAAAAAAAGACTTTAACAGTGTATAGATTTAAATTCAATTACTATTAAATTCCAGAAAGATTTCTCAATGTTTATATAGAAGAAATTAAAAAGAAGGCAAGAAGGTTTCCCAGATGGCAGCGAAAGACTTAGTCAAGTTCGTTGCAAAGAGAGCGATTACGATTTTAATTGTCATCATTATTGCAGCTTATTTAACGATACTTATCGCCAATATGGGTGGTTATGTTGACGAGATCATGAAAAGCGAGATCATCTTAAGTGTCACAACGCGATTTCAAAATGACCCTGCGTTCAAAAACTATCCTCAAGAACTTCGGGACAAACTGATTAACGAAACTATTATGGTAGAATTTAAACGAATTGGGCTTGATCAGCCATTTATTATAAGAAGCTTTATTTATCTTAAAAACGGGTTGACGCTGGATCTAGGGAGAGCACTTTTTTTGACAAGTGATAGTGGATCTAGAATGGTAAAAAACATCATACTGGAAAGAGTTCCACAAACCATCATGCTTTTTACTACTGCAACGTTGATCAACTTTTTCCTAAGCTTATTCATAGGCCTCTATCTTTCAAGACACCACGGAAGTTTTCTTGATAAGTTATTTATTGCTGGAGCTCCTACATCAGTTATACCTGGATGGTTCTATGGAATTTTTCTGATAATAATTTTCGCTGCGTATTTTAATGTTCTGCCATACGGTGGCTATATAGATGTTCCTCCTCCTACCACTCAGCTGGATTATACTCTTAGTGTACTTAAACACATGATTCTTCCGCTAGCCTCATGGATAATATCAGCCTTTTTTCTAGGAGCCTATAGCAATAGAACCTTTTTTTTAATATTTTCAACTGAGGATTACGTAGAAGCAGCTCGTGCTAAAGGTGTGCCACCTAGGCAAATTGAGACAAAATACATTCTTCGACCTTCTCTTCCACCAATTGTTACTTCACTTGCTCTTGGCTTAGTGAACTCTTGGAGCGGAGCAATGATTACTGAAACTGTCTTCAATTGGCGAGGATTAGGACTGCTTACTTATGCTGCGATTAGCGCTACAGATACGCCCGTAATAATCGGAGTAACGATAATCTACGCTTATTTGCTAGGAGCAACCGTGTTACTTTTGGATATAATTTATGGATTTATTGATCCACGAATAAAAATGGGGAGGACTAGCTGATATAAATGTCGTCAGAAGGATATGAATTCACATTAAAAAGTACAATAAAAGATCTATTGACATATAAGTCAGGCATTTTCGGAGCCCTTTTCCTAATACTGTTATTGGCAATATCAGTATACGCCATTGTAGCCTTACCATATGATGAAACCGTAAGATTGTGGAGAGGTGAAGGCGGCGTTTGGCTTGAGAATCCCAGAAATGCTCAACCGTACTGGGTGAAGTATCTTGGACAAAATCTACCTGAAACAATAAAAAGAGACTCAACTCAGCCAGAATTAGGAGGAACGGTAAAAATTGTTACTCCAATCCCTCAAACTGATATGAAGCTTGCTCGAATCTCTTTTACATTTGATTTTTCGTATGACGGCTTTCCAAGCGAAATAAATATCTTCTTTTCAGCGAAATATAATGGAAGTGCTCCGCTATTAAATATCTATTGGGTTAAACCCAGCGGAACGGAAATTAGACTTCTAACCTATATTCCAAGAAGCCAAGAAGACAAACTATATTTGTCTGTTAATCAACAAGCCGCTAATGCGCTTAGTCTATACCTAAATAGCGTCCTTGGAAAAAGTCCCTCTATTCCTCTGCCAATTGAATATTCATTATTTGCTGTTGAAGACTCGTCGATGAATAGCTCAGCGACAGCAAAACCTCTTAAAGGAACGTACAGGCTATACATTGATGGCACACTCTTTGGGAAAGACTCTGACATCGATGCAAAACTAATCGTATATGGTAGAGTCTACGGTATGGCAGGAACAGATAACCAAAGAAGAGACTTAACGATAGCGTTGCTATGGGGAACGCCTATCGCTCTCGCCTTCGGGTTAACAGCCTCGGCTACAATAACCTTTCTTGAATTGCTGTTAGCTACAATTAGCGGGTATTACGGAGGAAAAATCGATTCCGTCATACAAAGAATTACCGAAATATACATGATTCTTCCTTTTCTACCTATTCTGATTATGGTGTCAACATTTTATAAGTTGGACTTGCTTGTTCTTATCTTAGTCGTAATAGCACTAAGCATTTTTGGAGGAGGAATAAAAAGCACAAGAGCACTTGTCATGCAAATAAAAGAATACCCATACATAGAGGCAGCAAAAGCATACGGCGCTAGCTCAAAAAGAATAGTTTTCCTTTACATTATACCAAAAATATTGCCACCGGTAATTCCGACACTCATAGCTTCTGTGCCCTCTTACGTCTTCCTCGAAGCTGCGCTGGCAATCTTAGGACTCGGAATTCCAAACTTGCCCTCATGGGGTAAAGTCATAAACGAAAGCTTTAACGCAGGAGCCTTATACAAAGGCTATTATTATTGGGTTCTTGAACCGGCATTTATGCTGATTCTAACGGCTCTTGCCTTTTCTTTTCTTGGTTTTGCGCTGGATAAAATTGTGAATCCAAAACTTAGAGAGGTCTAGGTAACTGGTGAAAACCTTGGCAGAGAACATCCTTGAATGTAAAAACCTAGTTTTACATTATTCAACTAGAAAGGGCGTGGTAAAAGCAGTTAACGATGTTACATTTAGTTTGCAAAAAAGCGAATCATTAGCATTGGTAGGCGAGTCTGGATGTGGAAAAAGTTCACTCGCGAAAGCTATCATTAGATTACTGCCAAGGAACATAGAAAAATATTCTGGTCAAATTTTAGTCAATGGCCAAGACACAATGACGCTTAGTGAAAAAGAGTTCCGAGAAGAAATTAGATGGAAGAAAATTTCAATGGTTTTTCAAGGAGCAATGAACTCTCTAAATCCTGTGCTTAAGGTGGGTTACCAGGTTGCGGAACCTTTATTAATCCATGAAAAAATGAAAAAGCATAAAGCCTTAGAAAAGGCTAAAGAAGCCTTATCTATTGTTGGTATTCACGAATCTTTTGTTGAAAGATACCCGTTTGAGCTTAGTGGCGGAATGAAACAAAGAGTAGTCATAGCTATGGCTCTAGTTACGAATCCTTCGATCCTTATTCTTGATGAACCCACATCAGCTTTAGACGTCATAACACAAGCAAATATCATGAACCTCCTTAAAAGACTGAAAAAGGAAAGGGGATTAAGTTACTTTTTCATAACGCATGATATAGCGTTAAGCAGCGAATTGGCTGACAAAATTGCTGTCATGTACGCTGGTGAAATCCAAGAAATTGCATCTGCTGATATTTTTTACAAAAAGGCAACCCATCCTTATTCTCAAAAGCTTATGGCAAGTGTACCAACTCTCAGAATAGATAAAAAACCCGAATTCATCGTTGGATCACCGCCAAGCCTAATTAATCCGCCATCAGGATGTAAATTCCATCCACGTTGCACTTTAGCTTTTTACAAATGTACAAAAGAAAGCCCTCCACTTTCTGACCTTGGATCAGGGCATTTAGTAAAATGCTGGTTGTTTGAGGAACATAAGGAAGCAGAACGATATGAACGAAGAACTACTTAGGGTCAGCGGACTTAAAAAATATTTCGAGATGAGGAAAGGGATTTTTTCCAGTCCTATTTACGTCAGAGCAGTCGATAACGTAAGCTTCTCACTAGGAAAAGGAGAAGCAATTTCACTTGTTGGCGAATCGGGAAGCGGAAAAACCACTCTTGGCAAAACATTATTAAGACTTTATAAACCCACTGAAGGCCAAATCATAGTTAAAGGGAAAGACATAACCTATGTTGATACAAAGGAACTGATGTGGTATCGGAGAGTAACATCAATCATCGAACAAGACCCTTATGGAGCGCTACCGTCATTTTTCACAATATATAGAATCCTTGAAGAACCCCTACTTATACATAAATTTGGAAATTCGAATGAGAGACAAAAAAGAATTTGCGAGGTTCTTGAAAAAGTAAGATTGACACCAATTGAAGATTTTGCGCAAAAGTACCCTCATATGTTAAGCGGAGGACAACTACAAAGAGTCGCAATAGCGAGAGCTCTTACACTCAACCCAGAACTCGTAATTGCCGACGAACCAGTTTCAATGTTGGATGCGTCCGTTAGGATCGAAATTTTAACCCTTTTGAAAGAACTTCAAGAAACCTTAGGTATAAGTTTCATTTATATTACTCACGACTTGACAACAACGAAATATTTCTCAGAAAGATTGTTCATTATGTATGCTGGAAAAATAGTGGAGTCTGGAAAAATGTTTGAAGTTATTCATAATCCCCAGCATCCTTACACTGAGGCTCTTCTGAAAGCAATACCCGATCCTGATGCAGAAAACAGAAAGATTCTTAGAGATATTCCGCCAGGAGAGCCTCCAAATCTGGTTAATCCCCCAATGGGATGTAGGTTTCATCCAAGGTGCCCATATAAAATGGATATCTGCGAAAAAGAAGAGCCCCTTAGTTTTGAACTTGAACCTAAGCATATTTCACTTTGTTGGCTTCACAACAACAGGAAATGACAGTTGTTCATACACTAAAGTTTTTTGTAGCTGGTTCTAAGTCGACGCCAGTTAGCAAGAAATTTATGGTTATAAATGAAGATAAAAAACCTCAAATAACTGGTTAGACACAGTGAAAGTCCAATAATAATCTGTAATTAGAGCGATGTTAGGGGTTGTAAGCTGGTATGCCCTGTCGGTTTAGTGTAATCATTCCAGTCTACCGAGAATCAGATCTTCTGGAGGCATTGCTTGACGATCTAATAGAAAATAAGTATGAAAATAAGGAAATTGTGGCTGTGGTTGATGAACCGACGGAAAAGAGCTTATTTTTGGCAAACAAATATTCGAAAAAAGCTCGTTTTGTGTTAAATGGGGAAAGAAAAGGAAAAGCTAATGTGCTTAACGAGGTTGTTGAAGATGCAAAAGGCGACATTTTATTTTTTCTTGATGCTGATACTAATCTGGGCAATAATTCGGAAAACATTTTTGAAGTCATAAGCAGAGAAATAAAGGATTCTGAAGTAGTTGAAATTAGGAAGGATATAATTCGTGACTCTTTCGTCGCAAAAATTGTAAGCTACGATTACTTGGGCTTTAATTTTACTAACTGGTTTTTTTCCAAGAAACTAAGTCGGTGCTTGGGATTGAACGGAGCCGCCTTCGCTATTAAACGGGAAACCTTCAAAATTTTAGGTGGCTTCA
>Ga0209102_1001003_pt1 | contig 16238 bp, 17 predicted proteins | sample ConPoolayeHmetaG_FD_185483 | JGI IMG/M metagenome (GOLD analysis project Ga0209102, IMG submission 185483) | Hot spring microbial mat communities from California, USA to study Microbial Dark Matter (Phase II) - Cone Pool mat layer H metaG... ...
CAGTAATACCCTTCCCTATGCCGCTGATAACTCCGCCGGTCACAAATATGTAGTTTGTACGCATGGCGGAAATCACAGCAACCATGTAATAAGCCTTTCCTTTCGAATAAGCATAGGGAAAGCACGTTCGAATCAAAAAGTTTTTTAGGATTCGAACCAATCTGCAGACGCCTTGAGATTCCTCAGATGTAAGGAGACAGCCCCGCGCATAAGGGGGAGGGTGGCCATAATCGGCGCTGGACCAGCCGGGTTGACCGCAGCAGGCTTCTTGATCTGCGAAGGAGTTGAGGTGGATGTTTACGACATGCTGCCTGAGGCGGGTGGGCTACTCTTATTCGGCATACCTGAGTTCAGAATACCGAAGAAGAGTGTCAGAGAAGGCATGAAGGAGCTTGTTGAGAAAGGGGTTTGCTTCCACCTCGGCAAGAAGGTTTACGACTCAGAGGTCTTCGACGTGGATTTCAGCGAGATAGTGGAGAGATACGACGCCACCCTGATAGCGACGGGAGCATGGGAGCCGCGTAGGCTGAACGTTGAAGGAGAATGGCTCGACGGCATTTTCCACGCAGCCCCATACATCGTTAAATACTATTTGACTAAGTTCGGCTACTCCCCGCCTTCAAGCCTTCCAAGCCTAGGGGCCTCAGTCGCAGTCATCGGAGCCGGTTTAACAGCCGTAGACTCGGCCCTACTTGCTCTTGAAATAGGCGTTAAGGAGGTTTCACTGGTATACAGGAGGACCAGGAGGGAGGCTCCGGCGGGTGAAAAAGAGCTTAAAATGCTCGAGGAAAAGGGTGTTAAAATAGTTGAGCTTAAGGCTCCCGTGGGCTTCAAGGGTGAAGACGGCAGGGTTAGGCAGATGATCACCATAGATATTAAGCTGGGCCCTCCTGACAAGAGTGGCAGGCCCTCTCCCACACCAGTCCCCGGGTCTGAGAAAGCTTTTGAAGTCGACTCAGTAATAGTGGCGACAGGAGGGCTTTCCACACCTCCCTTCAAAAAGCACTCGGACAGGATACGTGTAGCTGAAGACGGTAGGATAATCGTGGACGACAAGAGGAGGACTAGCTGGAAAGGTGTTTTCGCAGCTGGCGACGTTGAGTCAGGCCCCTCTCTAATAGGGCCGGCTTTGAAATCCGGTTTGATCGCGGCAGAATCCATAAAGGAATACTTGGTTAAACGAGTGTAGCGCCGCAAACAGGCGTGTTTTTCGAAACAGGCTTTAATCAGAGAAGGTTTAGAAGTCCCACTCGACACGCATTTCCCTATCCTCCACCGCAGACCGGTATATTGCTTCAAGGATGGCTTGAACCCTGAGCCCCTCGATGGCTGGGGAGAACAAGGCCCTGCCTTCTTTAACTGACTGTATGAACTTCTGGATCCTCATCTCGTAAACGTCTATGTTGGGCGCCTGGTCCTGCGGCTTAACATTCACCCTAACCCCCTGAATCTCCTCGTATATTTCAAACGGGTCAAGCTGGGCCCCGCCTTTCGTCCCAAGCAATTCAACGCTAAACCTGTCTCTATCTATGAACGAGGCCCAGTTTGTCTCAAGAAGCATTGTGAAGCCGTTCGTAAACTTGACCAGGGCGAAAGCATTATCCTCAACCTCAAACTCCGCCGAGCTCCATGTTCCACCCCAGCACCCTCGTCTAGCCATTTCAGGATTATTGCCAAACTTCGTGTACAATACTCCGAAAGCCGACTTGGGTCTAGGAAAGCCCGTGACGAACATGGTGAAGTCAACGGCGTAGCAACCTATGTCGAACAACGGTCCTGCCCCGGCGAGAGCCCTACTTATGAAGGTTCTCCTCGGAGGTATGCCCCATCTTCTCAAGGCTAGTGCCCTAGCATAATATATTTCACCAAGCTCCCCAGCGTTAACCATGCTTCGCAAAATGTTTAAGTCAGGCCTAAACCTTGTCTGGAAACCTACGATAAGAATCCTGCCTGTCTTCTTAGAGGCCTCGTACATCTCCAACGCGTCCCTAAGGTTACCGGCCATAGGCTTCTCCGTTAAAACATGCGCGCCAGCCTTCAAAGCCGCGACAGTAGGATCCTTGTGGAACATGTTCGGAGTGCAGACGCTTACCGCGTCAAGCTCCTCCCTTTCAAACATGTCGATGAAATCCGTGTAAAACCTAGGTATTTTAAAATCCTCAGCTAGGCTCCTAGCAACGTTAACATCAACATCGGCGCAGGCAACGATTTCAACCTCACTGATCTTCTTATAGTGTGGAACATGAGTAGCCCTCGCTATTCCGCCGCAACCAACTATACCCACCCTAATCCTGCTCATTTTAACCGTGAGGGGAAAAGGGGTTTTAATAAGATTTACTGGAGTCATGGTTTTCAAGCAGGTAGAGTTTAATAGCCTGCAGGCTCTCCACCCTGGTTTAGATGGATGCGGGTGAAAACACTAGGAAGCTGAGGCTGATGTACGGGAGGGCTTTCGCCAGCTCTCTAAGCAACAGCATGGTTTCCCCCTTCATCTATGTTTACGCCGCCAGAATCGGGGCTTCCCCCGGCGAAATAGGCTGGATGCACTCTTTCAACAACCTTTTCGTCAACAGCCTCCAAGTCCCTTGGGGAAGGCTCAGCGACATTCTCGGGAGAAGAATCAGCATCATAGTTGCAACCAGCATCGCAGCATCGCTCATCTGGATACCCATGTCTTTGACGGCTGAACCCAGAATATTCCTTATACTTGTGGCAATATACTTCTTCCTGAGCTCCGCAGCAGTCCCGGCTTGGAACGCTCTCTTAAGGGAGACGACGCAACCCTCCTCGAGAAGCCTCGTGATTTCAAACATGAACATTGCCTCCCTTCTCGGAAGCCTGGTTGCAACAGCATTCTCAGGATGGCTTATAGACTACTCGGGGGGAAGCCTCGCAGCACCATCCGCGATAGCTGTTCTCATAAGCATAGCCGGATCCCTAATACTCTTAAGAATAAAGGAGGACAGGATTCGTAAAACCAGCTTTAAAAGCATTGTATCCGTATTCAGAATATCCGACATACCTGGTTTGATAAACGAGAGCAGCGATTTCAAGCTTTTCCTAAAGCTGTCAGCAATACAGGGTTTCTTCATGTCCTACGCCTGGCCCCTTTTCACCATCACCACCGCGATAATCCTTAACCTGAGCATGACTGAAGTTGGAGCCGTCTCCGTGATTCAAACAATCGCCACGCTCCTAGCCCAGCCTTTAATGGGGCGCCTAGCCATAGCGAAAGGTAAAAAGCCGCTGATGATCATCTACTATGTCTCGCTCACCACAGTACCGTTAGGATACTGTTTCGCCCAAGGTTTCCTCCACATAGCTATCCTAAGCGTTTTCCTCGGCTTCGTGTTAGCCATGGGCAATGCGACAATCCTCCCGTATATTCTAGACATTATTCCTGAAGACCGTGTCGGCGAGCTGACCTCCATATACAACATGATCACTGGAATATCGTACTTCACAGGCTCAGCTATAGGGGGGAACGTTGACGAGCTTATAAGCCTTAGTTTCGGGAGACAGTTAAGCCTTCAAACAGGATACTTCATATCCGCAGCCGGAAGGCTTGCTTCAGGACTATTATTTCTCAGAATAAGCGATGAGTCTTCGACTAGAAGGGTTGAGAATGCAGCTAAGCAATCCTAACGGGATTTCATGCTTAACCACCATGTTCCCTTAAAAGCCCTCGGACCCGGTAGAAATGTTTGCGCGCCTCCTGCCACCGGTGCAAAGCTTTTAGAAAAAGTCTATCGATATGGTTTTGAGAACACTGTCTATCTCCGTAAGCTCCTGGTCGCTCAGCCTCCAGCCTGCTGCGCCAGCGTTCTCCTCCGCCTGCTGAGGATTCTTTGCGCCAGGTATCGGGACCACGCCTCCCTCTCTAAGCAGCCAGTTCATAGCGACCTGGGCAATAGTCTTGCCTCTTTCCCTAGCAATCCTCTCCAAGACCAGTAGGAGACGACTTACCTCTGTAAGGTTCTCATCCGTGAAAAGCTTGTTCCCCCTCCTAATGTTATCGGAAGGCTTGTTGCCTAAACCATATTTTCCGGTTAACGCTCCCTGCGCCATAGGACTGTACGCGATCACCGTTATGTTCTCCCTCCTGCAGTATGGCAGGACTTCCTCCTCAATCTCCCTCTGCAGCATGCTGTACCTAACCTGGTTTGAAACAATGCTTGCTTCAGACAAGTGTTTCCTCGCCTCCTCAAGGTCCCTGACTGCGAAATTACTTACGCCAATGGCCCTTATCTTACCCTCTCTGTAAAGCTGCTCCATCGCTCGCATAGTGTGTTTCAACGGAACCTGTTCCCACGGGTCTGGCCAGTGAACCTGGTACAGGTCTATCTCCCTCACGCCGAGCCTCCTCAAGCTGTGTTCAGCAGCCTTTAAAACATCATTATACCTCAAGTGCCCGCCGTGAACCTTCGTCGCCACGACAAGGTTATCCCTGCCTACTTCCCTTATAGCTCTTGCAACAACCTCCTCAGAATGCCCCCCGCCATATGCTTCAGCAGTATCTATAAGGTTAACCCCCAGCTCATGAGCCCTAACTATTGCTTTCACTATCTGATCGTCCTCGACGTCCGCCCCCCAGGCTTTCCCACTGGCCTGCCAGGTACCAAGGCCGATTACGGAGACCTTCAAACCGCTTCCACCCAGCTCAACATACTCCAATGGAAACACCGGTTTAAGGCCGTCATAATCTTAATTAAAGCTTTTAACGAACAAGCCCTTTTAATAAACTATTTGAACCTTCTTTAAACCCATCTAAACCTTTCTAAAATCGTGTTGTCTAACCGTTAAATACCTTAAATTTATATACCATGAGCAAGGGGAGTTGGGTAGCAGGAATGTCTGTGAGGAGCCTAAACCTGGGAAAAGAGCATGTAAAGCTTAATCCTAAAGAAGTTTTATGCGCAGAATATTGTCCCGACTCTAAGCTTATCGAGATTTCTGTGAAGATTAGAAATATCCCGGGAGCCTTCACCACGGTTATCAAGACCCTTTACGAGAGAAAGGTTAGGCTTTGCTCCTGTTTTCACACGGTAAGCAGGGAAGACGATACTTCTCTCATAGGAGCCTTCATAGACATTTCACACGCAGATGTTCAAGCAAGGGACATTGTTAGAGAGCTGGAGAGCCTGGATGAGGTCTTGGAGGTTAATGTCTCCGAAAAGGTGTTCAACAGTATGATAATTGACAGTCTACACTTCCCACTGCTGGTTTCCGGTGAGAGAAGCTTCACTTTTAGGGTGGAGACCTTTGGAAGCATTGTGGAGAGCCTCTATGAGAAGTTTGGAACTGGGGCTGCTGTCGTGCTCTACCAGATGGGAGTGTCAGCGGGGGAAGACAAGGCGAGGAACGTTCTGGATAAGCATCGTATGGATAAGCTGGATGTTTTAAAGCTGATACTGGCGGAGAGAACAGCTAAAGGCTGGTGCATGGCTGAAGTGGAGGAGTTCAACACGAAGGGAGCGACACTCGTAGTTAGAGAATTGTTTGAATGCTTGCCTTTCAAAGGCAGGAAGGAGGAAGCTTTCAGCCAATTCTTCAGAGGATACTTAGCCGGAATATTTGAAAACGTTTTGAATACCAGCGTGAGCGTAACAGAGGTTGAGTGCATCACCAAGGGCGATCCTGCCTGCAAATTCATTGTTCAAGCCAGGGGCTTGGAATAAACTGAGCTAATAACCCTGGTTGATTCTAAAGTTTATATCTACACCCGGTGATTTTTTACTCATGTTTCCAGAGAATTTTCTCTGGGGGGTTTCAGAGGCAGGTTTCCAGTTTGAAATGGGCGACCCCCTCGGCAAAAATGTTGACCCGAATACAGACTGGTTTAAATGGGTGCATGACCCGGTGAACGTGGGCAGGAAGATAGTTAGCGGTGATCTTCCAGAGAACGGTGTAAACTACTGGGAGCTTTACGGCTCCGACCATGAGCTGGCCGAGGAGCTGGGCATGAATGCTTACAGGCTGGGAGTAGAATGGAGCAGGATATTCCCGAGGGATACTGCAGAAGCCAGGGTTGACGTGGAGATTGAGGAGGGGAGGATAGTTAGAATAGACTTCGACGAGAAGGCTCTTGAGAGGCTTGAGACCCTGGCCAATATGGATGCTTTAAACCATTACGAGAGAATTATTGAAAACCTTAGAGATAAAGGGTTTAGGGTAATAGTGTGCCTGAACCACTTTACTCTTCCAATCTGGATTCACGACCCGATTGCTGCAAGGGACACGGGTCTGAGAAGTGGTGCGAGAGGCTGGTATGATCAGAAAACTATAGTCGAGTTCTCGAAATACGCCGGGTTCCTAGCCTGGAGGCTTGGCGACAAGGTCGACATGTGGGCTACTTTCAACGAGCCTAATATTGTTGCTGAAACAGGGTACTTCTTGACTTCGACAGGTTTCCCGCCGAGCGTTAGAATGAATGCTTTAAACGCATTGAAAACTTTTAAACGCGTCTTAATGAATATGATTGTCGCACACGCGAGGGCTTTCGAAGCCATAAAGAAGTTTGACAGTCAACGGGCTGATCCCGATAGCTCGCTTCCCGCGTCGATAGGCGTTATTCAACACGTCATCCCGGTGATGCCTCTAAACCCCTTTAGAGAAGCGGATTCGCATGCTTCACGTTTCCTTAAAAATGTTCACAATAATCTGTTCGTGGAAGCAGCCTCATCAGGATGGGTTGACAAGAATCTCAACATGGTTAGGGATGGTGACGAGGTTGAAAAAGACCTTAAGGGGAAGCTTGACTGGCTTGGAGTAAACTACTACACGCGAATGGTTGCTAAGGGAAGGACGTCTCTTCTAGCCAAGTTGCTCATGGGCATCCGGGGCGTTCCGGAGATTATGGAGGGCTACGGCTTAACGTGTAGGGCTAAAGATGTTTCCCGCGACGGCAGACCCACGTCAGACTTCGGCTGGGAGCTTTATCCTGAGGGCCTTGTGGAGACGCTTCTCGAAATGTCTAGATACGGTAGACCCATGTTCATTACTGAAAACGGCGTCGCCGATTCTGAAGACAGGCTTAGACCCAGGTATATCGTTGAACACCTACGGGTTCTAGAGGAAATCGTCAACGTGAAACGCGTCGACGTCAGAGGATATTTCCACTGGGCTTTAACGGACAATTATGAGTGGGCGCAGGGGTTTAGCATGAAGTTTGGACTCTACAGCGTAATCCTGAACACTAAGGAGAGAATCCCGAGGAAAAACAGTGTCGAAACCCTTAGAAGGATTATTCAGAATAGGACGGTTGGAGCATACGATAGTTTTTCCAGGCAGGTTTAGAAAATGAGCCGTAGGAGACTTATTTACGTTGTTCAAAAGCATGCGGCTACTCACCTCCATTACGACCTAAGGCTTGAGATGGATGGTGTTCTTAAAAGCTGGGCCATACCCAAGGAGCCGGAGGACAAGCCTGGTGTGAAAAGGCTAGCGATACAGGTTGAGGATCATCCTCTAGAGTACTCCGGGTTTGAAGGAGTCATACCTGAAGGCCAATATGGCGCGGGCAGGGTTGAGAAGTGGGATTACGGGGACTATGAGCTTGTTAAAAAGACGGATAGAAGCATAGAGGTTGAAATACATGGGAAGCGTTTAAACGGGCGCTTCATCCTGACGAGGTTTGACAGAGCTGGGGAAAACGCTTGGCTCTTCTTCAAGAAGAAATAACATTCCTCCGCCTTGGCGAGGAGGCTCCCAGTTCACCGCCCCTGTGGGTTCATCCCGCCTAGTAGAGGGCTGTTTCAAACCAGCCCCCGCCATACGCGTGCAGCACATGGCCCGCTTTAGCCACGGCTTTCCCAAGTCAATTCTTATAACCTTATGCACTATGGAAAAACGGGTGGCTTGAGGGAATGGGAGCAAGGATAATTGGAGAAAGCCTGAGGAACATTCCCTGGCAGGATAAGCCTGAGGACTACGAGGGAGTGGTCTGGAGGTATGATAAGAACCCTCTGACCAGGTGGAACCCTACTAGGAGCACTGCCAGGGTATTCAACAGCGCTGTAGTACCTTTCAGAGGAAAATTCGCAGGGGTTTTCAGGGCAGACCATAAGGATGGTAAGGCTAGGCTTCACGTGGGCTGGAGCGACGACGGCGTCTCCTGGGATATTGAGGATGAAGTAATAACGTGGAAAGATGCTGAGGGAAAAACATACCAGCCTAACTATGCCTACGACCCGAGGGTTGTTAAAATAGAGGACAATTACTACATAACTTGGTGCACGGACTTCTACGGCCCGTCGATAGGAGTAGGCGTGACGAAGGATTTCAAAGAGTTTATTAGGCTTGAGAATGCTTTCCTACCTTTCAACAGGAACGGCGTCCTCTTCCCCAGGAAAATAAACGGTAAGTACGTGATGCTTTCAAGGCCGAGCGACGCTGGCCACACTCCTTTCGGAGACATTTTCCTGAGCGAGAGCCCGGATATGATCCATTGGGGGAGGCATAGGAGGGTTATGGGCAGGGGAGGCTCAGGATGGTGGCAGGGCCTTAAAATAGGCGCTGGCCCAATACCTATTGAGACGACAGAGGGGTGGCTTCTCTTCTACCACGGCGTGGTTCTAACTTGCAACGGCTACGTCTACAGTTGTGGCGCAGCAATACTCGACATAAACACTCCGTCAAGAGTTCTCTACAGGTGTAGAAACTACCTTTTAACTCCTGAGAAGGAGTATGAGACAGTGGGTTTTGTTCCAAACGTGGTTTTCCCCTGCGCAGCCCTAACTGACTCAGACACCGGGAGAATAGCGATCTACTATGGTTCTGCAGACACCTATGTTTCGCTGGCGTTCGCGCACGTTGACGAGGTAGTGGAGTACGTTAAAGAAAACGCGGAGCCGTTGCACGAGGGAGAGGGAAGATAAGTCTTCCCTGCTGAGACGAACGGCGCGCGCTAATGTGTGGCGGGAAGTCACACCCCAAGGGAAGTGGTGCCACGGAGGGGAGAAGCACGTCTGCCCCAAGGAATTACCTGTAAGAGGACTCCTAGCGCGCGATTCTACGATGTTGGATAAATGAAGTTTTATGACTGAAGTTCAGGAAAACTTTATATCTAGGTATGTGATATACTTAGATAGGTGATATTAAATGTGTGGTGGAAGGAAACCGCCTGCTGGAACATGCTGCCACGGTGAAGGAGGGCACATCTATCTTAAGGAAACCCCTGTTAGAGGGCTTTTACACTTATCAATCCTAAACTTGGTTAAGAACGGGCCTATTTACGGTGCTGAAATATATAGGGCTTTAAAAGAAAAGTATAACATTGAGGCTCCAAAAGCCATAATCTACGGTCTACTTAGAAGAATGGAGTACGCTGGCTTCCTAGCTTCAACATGGGATGTAGAGGGTGGAGGGCCTGCGAGAAGAAAGTATAGGATTACTGAGGAGGGATTAGAATATCTTAAAGGCTCGTTGGAAAACCTTAGGAGGGTTAAAAACCTCGTAGACCTCTTACTAGCCGAGGAAAAGAGCATGCAGACCTAAGAAGAGTAGGCATATGAGCGCTATAGAAGCCGTAAATTTACATAAAAGGTTTGGAAGCGTCTCGGCTGTTAACGGCGTTAGCTTCAAAGTGAAAGAAGGCGAAATATTCGGTTTCCTGGGTCCCAACGGCGCCGGGAAGACAACGACCATCCGAATCTTGACAGGCATATTGAAACCTGATAGCGGTGAGGCTAGGATAATGGGCTACGATGTTCATAAGGATCCTGTTAAAGCCAGAATGCTTACTGGAGTGGTTCCCGAAGAGGCTAATCCATACCCAGACTTGTCGGCTTGGGACAACCTTATGCTTGTCGGATACCTGTACGGCTTATCTAAGCACACTGCCAGTGAAAGGGCTGCTAGACTGCTTAAGCTTCTCGACCTTTATGAGGTTAGAGAGAGGAAGGCTAGGAGTCTTTCTAAAGGGATGAGGCAGAAGCTCCTTGTAGCCATGGCTCTGATCGGCGAGCCTAAAGTACTCTTCTTAGACGAGCCTACTTCAGGGCTTGACGTTTTAAGCGCCAGGAAGATACGCAGCCTAATCCTTGACCTGAAAAATAATGGTGTTACAATTCTTTTGACAACGCATAACGTGGAGGAGGCTGGTGAACTTTGCGACAGGATTTCTATAATAAACGGTGGGCAGATAGTTGAGACAGGAAGCCCCGATGACTTGATGATTAAATCCGGCTTATACACATACATATCCGTGAAATTCGACAGGCAGGTTGATCCAGAGGACGCGGGACAATTCTTTAAAGATTGGGAGCACAGGGTTCAAGGCTCAAGGATTCTCGTGATTTGCAAAGAATCGGCAGAACCCATAGTCAGGGTTGTTGAATACGCTAAGGCGAGAAGCCTCAGCATAATCGACATCCATACGTCTCCACCAAACTTAGAGGATGTATTCGTGAAAATTATCGGAGGTTAAGGATGATGAACACGGAATCCTTCAGTCATTTATGGAGAAGCACATGGGCAATATGCCGTAAGGATGTTAAGCTCTACTATGCTAAGGGGCCTATAGTTGTAACCGGCGTGCTTTTCCCCCTGTTCCTATGGGGCGCCTTCTACATCGGTAGGGGGGTGGTGCCTAGAGAGTGATTGGCTTCATTAATAACGCTTACGATTTTCTTCACGTCCTCCTCAGTCACACCAATAATAGCGCCTTGGGAAACCAGGCAGAGGACCCTGGAAATGCTTCTATCCAGGCCGGTGAAAGTCACTACAATACTTATTGGCGATATCTTAGCCTCCACAATATTCGGATTGATTTTCACTCTTCCAATCGTTCTTTACAGCATAGTTCTCGGAGCAGCGTTAAGCAACGTTTTAATGGCTATAGTAATAATTACGGTTACCGTTATAGGATTCTCAGCTCTAGGCGTGCTTTTCTCAGCCCTACCCACAGATACGCCTGCAGACGTGGTCCTGTTGTCGAGCGCCGTTAAGCTACCGTTAGTATTCGTCAGCGGAGTACTTGTGCCGCTTACACAGCTTCCAACATGGGCCTTAGCAATAGCTGCAGCCTCACCATTAACATATCCCACAGATCTTTTAAGGCGGCTTTATACAGGCGACGCCTTTTTCCCGGAATCGGTGGATATCGTGATGGTGATGATCTTTACAATCATGTTTACAGTCGGAGCTCTGAAGCTTCATGAAAAAACATTGTCTGCAAGACTGCAGCGGAGATAAGGATATTGGAATTGCCACGTCTTAAAATGACGGGGTCTTGAATGATTTGAAAAACAATATAGCCTTAATTTTGATGAACAAGCTCAGTAGGGCTTACCTGATAATTAACACAGACCCCTTGAACCGGTTCACAACCCTGCTTGCAACGCCTCCAAGAATACGACCCGATTTCCCAAGCCCCTCGCCCCCTATGACTACAAGATCATAGTTTCCTTTCTCAGCCTCCTCGATTATGATTGAAGCCGGGTCGCCGACTCTGCTTAAAAGCCTCACTTTAACACCCATCTCTTCAGCCATTATTCTAGTCTTCTCCAGTATCTCATCCCTCTCCCTGATCAGGCTCATCCTGGTTGAATCAGGGAGCACGACGAGTTTAGAAGACTGCTCTACGCTCGGCTCAATCAAGGTTTTCGAAGGTGCTTCTGAAACATGCAGTATTGAAACCTCGACCTCAGGATACTGGAGCTTAATCTTCAAAACCGTCTCAACAGCCTTATCCGAAGCAGGAGAACCGTCTGTTGCGACAAGAACCCTCCTAAACATCATTCAGATTAGAAAAACATGTGTTAATAAATCTTAACTGGTGTTTTTGAACATTAACTGATGTTTTTCTCTCAGCTTTACTGTGGCCATGCTACTTACGCTTCCTGAAGAACATCTCGCCATCCTTCTCGCAAACATACTCGAAGCCAACCTCTAGCAACGCTTTTACCTCTTCAGACGTCTTGGCTGTTTTAACGATAAACTCGTCCCCGTCTCCTGAGAACAGCTGGTTCTCAACTTGGACGTAGAGCAGGGTATTGTTGATAGCCTTATGGCCGAGTAACTCTTTAACCCTTAGAATCCTTTGTGCGATGATACTCCATAGTTGCCTTCCAGTGCCTGAAAGTGTGGAAAGTTATCCTCAGGAGCCTAGGGTTGTTAAGCTTCTCAGCCAGCATTTTCCTACTGGCCTTGAACGTTGCCTTTGCTGATCCTGGGAGCATCGTGAAAACCCTCTCGCCTTTTCTGGGAAACCTGCTCAGCATCCCGATCAATTTGTCCGAAACCCTGAAGACCCGGCTGTTTGAATTCTTCTCCGGCTCGTTTAGGATTACCACCTTCCTCTCGAAGTCTATGTCAACCCATTTCAGCCTTAGTGCTTCACCTATCCTCATACCCGTCTCTTTAAGAAGTTGGAGTAACGCTGAAGTCTTGGGGCCACAGCCAGCTATAAGGACGTCAAGCTCCTGCTCAGTAGGTATGAAGGGTATTTTCCGAGTGGTTTGGATCCTTGGTTTCTCCCACGTTAAGCCCTTCATCCTGAAATATGCATCACACGCAGCTATCGCGAGCTCTTTCCACCTGTCGCTCTTCCCATTCTTCGCAAGAACCTCCTTAACGCTTTCAGGATCGTTGAGATTGGCACCCTGCTTCGAAAGCATGTTGAGCATGCTACAGTACCCCTTTATTGTGCTCTCGCTTCTCCCCTTCTTCTTGAGCCAGAAGGCAAAGCTTATTAGCTCAGGATCGGCTTGAATTCTTGTTCTTGCTTGCCCTGGCCTCTCCCCGGTTGCGAGGACCAGGGCTTTTTCTCCATCACCCTCATTAGGGTTCATGTTTTCACTACCCGTAGGAGGAACTCTCTCGCTCCTCCTACGTTTACTGTCATAGGAGAGCAATCTATTTAAGCCTTTTCCTACAATAGTAGAAGCATGCGGACCTACATCTTCACGGACAGGGAGCGCAGAATCCTCGAAACCTGGCTCGGAGGAGGCAGGGTTGAGATTAAGGCCATCAGCCAGGTTCTCAGCAGGATCAAGAGCTTCAACAGGCTTAGCTCCGATATTGACCTTTACCTCGTTGCGAAGAAGAGGCTTAAAGCTAAACCTCCTTCCGCAAAGACGACATAAATAACGTTGGATCCTCTCCCCTGTCCCCGTGACCCTGAAGCCCGCTTTAAAGACCTGCTGAGAATTGCAGAAGGGGCATTGAACAGCCATTTAGAACTCTTCTTCTCCCAAAGCTTCTTTCAGTCTTTTATAGCATATATCATGACCTTCTCTGCGATGGCATCTTCTCAAACATGAATCCTTAAGCCGGTGTTTGAGAAGCAAACCCTTAACCCTTCTCAAACTACTTCCCCTCGAAAAGCGGTTTGAAGACCCCTGAATCCTGCGGCAGGGTTACAGGGTATCCATCTCTCGAAACAAGCATCGGCTCGTTAACGATTATCGTTTTTTCACGAATGCTCCCATAGCGCGCGCGCTAATCCCGAGAACCCTGTGGTGCTTCAAATAGTCGTTCTGAACCTTAGCAACAGCTTGAACAAGATCCCTCTCAGTGAACTTAGCCTCAACAGGGTAATGGCCAGCGTTAACACAAAACAGGTCCGGCTTCCGGGAGCCAGCTGGAGTATTGATCCTGGGGAAAAGCTCAACCCTAACTCCAAAGCTCTGAAGCCCATCCCTAAGCAGGGAGCTAACAGTGTTCTCCGTAGCCCTAGGTATCATCCGCATAATGTACGAGGAACAAGTTTTTAACGTTTTGGCATGTAGAGCTTTTATCCTAGGCAGAAGCGTGCGCTATATGATAGTTGAAAACATGTCTCGCTAATTCTTTTATCTGATAGGCCTTTTCCAAGGCTTCTCCAGCCATATTTTTTCCAAATAACTCTTCAGGGGGAATCAGGTTCTCCTCATCACCGTACTTTGCCATGGTATAATTGGCCAGCCAATAATTCCAGTAAGAAATAAGATGGTCGAAACTTAATCCCCTTAGTTGAGTAGACGATTCCGATAGCTCTTTTATAGTTTTATTTATTTCCTCCCGATGTTGAGCAAGCTCATTCCTCGCCTCCTCTATCCTTTCTTTCCCCTCTCCCCCATGGACTCTCGGATATTTCTTAAGAAAGATTAAGAAAATGGCTTTTGTTGAAAACTCTATGCATTCAAGCGAGAGGCTAATGCTTTGAGAATACTCCACCTTCCCCCTTCGCCCAGACCACGCCTTCTCATAAAACGATCTCCAGCCAGTCACGCTGTCTTTTTCCAAGTACTCTTTAGCGATGGAAAAATCGTTTTCCGCCTTCTGGAGAAAACTTCTAGCAAATTTAATAGCCTTCTCCCCATCCATTTCCACCCAAGATTTCTTTCTGTCCGGTTTCGAACTCATTTTAATCTTCTTCTAACACGTGGTGATTATCCGCCGTAAATCAAAATTTCGAATATTGATTTGTAGACTGTTCTCTGCCTGGTAACGAGCCGTTGGTCAACTACTATGGGTGGTGAAAGCTCGTAGTCTCCTCTTACATCCTGGCCCAACTGCGTGTCGAACTCAGCCTTGAAGGTTGCGGAGCTACCTGGTGCAATGTAATTGCTTACAGTTTTTTCTCCAAACAGCCCGTTCACATCATAGAGGCGCAGGGTTACTGTGAAAGTACCACCCTTCGTATCCGTGTTCTTAACAACCACCGTAAGAGTATGGTAGACCCCCCTCTTTAGATCGAAACCTTGAGTCAAAGTTTCCGAGACTACTTCATACGTGGCAGCACGCTCATAGGGCTCCATTTCAGAGTAAGTTTCCTTCACGGGTATGAACGGAACCACTAAAATAATTATGATAGCAAAGATGGCCACAGCTATAAGGATTGTTTTACCTCCGCCTTTACTATAACCCCTTGGAGGTGGCGGAGGCGGTTGGTAGCCTGCTTTCAGCATAAGGTTCACAATATCTATAATAAGCCGATATAATATATAACTTTTACTCTGGAAAGAAGTAGGAAGAAGGGCTTATAGAGAAACAGCTAAGCAGGACTGGAAAATCATAGGTGTTAGAGTTTAGGAAACCAATTTTCTTTTAACAATTGCTTCTACTCTTCGACTATGAATCCTTCTTCAACTAGGATTCTTCTGCAATCCTTGCAGAGCGACTTCAGCCATTTCGTGAGTAGCTTTAGCGCGCGCTGGACCTAGGTATTGTGAAAGGGTAACTATAAAGGTAGGTATATCTAGAACAAGAAATACTGTCGAAAGTATCAATATAATCGTTCCCATAGGTCTCCTCCATGAACGTACTGAGGTTGGTGGCGGTGATGGGGCAGGAAGAATAACATCCTTGCTCAGGCTTTCCAGCTTCGTACCACAGATAATGCAGAATACAGCTTGATCTTCAAATACTCTCCCACATATGGGACAACGTTTCATTTTTCTCCTATCTTGCGAAATGAAGGTTAAGAAAGTATATAACTTTTACTCTAATAAACATAGATATTCATCGAGGCGATGCTACAGCTTTTTACCCCTGTAGATTTGAACATAACACGTGCTAGGTCAAATTTACTGCGTGCAGTAAATTTATGCATACTTTGTATAAAGTGCGAAGTGATGATAAAGGAGAGAAAAACCACTTATTTTTCCATGGAGCATGGAGGATTAAAATTAGCATCTGCTAATGGGAACGTTCAGACTTAGGACCGCCTTCACAGGGTTACCCCTTCCTCCGGCGGCCCTGTTTTTAGCGCTCATGTTCATCGCTTCCATGCTCAGGGGTAACTTTAATCGGCCATATTGCTAGGGAGGGGTTGGCCTCGTCTAGAATGCGGGTCACGCTTTTCCTCTCTAGGTCCATCCTGCTCCCTATCGGCTTGCATATTAGCATGGTTGAGGCGTTGAGAGAGTAGGGGACTGAGATTACTCTCATCGGGTCTACTGAGAGGGTGAAGCGGGGCTCGTCGAACCTCGTGGCTCTTAACCGGGTCGTACCCATCGAAGAAAGTCCAGTCTCCAGCCTGAAAGTCGAGCACATGGATGTGGAAGCCCCTCGTGCCGCTGAAAACTATAATTATGTTGCTGTAGTTCTCCTCTATGAGCTCACTGAGCCTAATGGTGTACCTTCTAGCGATCTCGAGGCATTCCATGCAGATCCAAGTCTTAGGGTACTCGTGGCTATCTATTCCTCTGAATAGGTAGTTGTCAACGTCGACAACATACTCCCCGCCAATAGGGTAAGCATGCTTTGCTCTTCAACCTAACCCTCTCGGGGAAAAGGTCCCATAAAAATAGGCA
>Ga0209102_1001006_pt1 | contig 16220 bp, 15 predicted proteins | sample ConPoolayeHmetaG_FD_185483 | JGI IMG/M metagenome (GOLD analysis project Ga0209102, IMG submission 185483) | Hot spring microbial mat communities from California, USA to study Microbial Dark Matter (Phase II) - Cone Pool mat layer H metaG... ...
CAGTTTCTATTCTTTAGGTGTTCTCAATGAATTAGTCGGGAGAATTATACCTTTACCAGGTAAGCAGGGGAGAGGACTGTTACCTATGTGCCCGGTCTAAAGTGTAACCTATGTCCCCGGTTGAACGAAATGAAATCTCTCCCGTCGAGGGAGAGGAAAAGAAGTGAAATCTCTCCCGTCGAGGGAGAGGAAAATGAAAAATCCCTCTCCCCTTGCGGGAGAGGTTAGGTGAGGGGGCAATGAGGATATGTGCCACTAACCTACTGGACCAGCACATAGACTTTGCACAAAATGAGGCTTGAAGTATAATTAACTCATTACCCATTAAAGGCTGGTCAGCGAAATTTACTAAAGGAGGTCAGAAATGCCCGGCGGCTATCTGGGAAAAGTCCTGTTCGTCGACCTGACAGCAGGCAAGACATGGGTGGAGACACCCGACGAGAGTCTCTACCGCGACTTTTTCGGTGGTTATGGTCTGGGAGCCAGAATTATATTCAGTCGGCAGAAAGCAAAGACAGACCCCTTAAGCCCTGAAGCCATGCTCGGCTTCGTCACCGGTGCCCTTACCGGTACACCGTCCCTGTTCGCTTCACGCTATGTGGTGGTGGGTAAGTCACCGCTCACCGGGACTTGGGGCGATGCCAACTCCGGCGGCGATTTCGGTCCGCGGCTGAAATTGTCCGGCTTCGATGCCGTGTTTATCACAGGCACTTCAGCAGAGCCGGTCTACCTGGTTATAGACAACGGCAAAGCCGAGATAAGAAAAGCCAGCAAGCTCTGGGGCAAGGACACGACAGAGACAGAGGCAGCGCTGGAAGCAGAACTGGGCAAGGACATCGGGACTGCCAGCATCGGTCCCGCAGGGGAAAAGCTGTCACTTATCGCTGCTATCATCAACAATGAGGGACGCGCGGCTGCCCGCTCCGGTCTGGCTGCGGTGATGGGCTCGAAGAAATTGAAGGCAATCGTGGTCAAGGGCGGGCAGAAAAAAGTCCCCGTGGCTGACGAGACAGGACTGAGGGCTGCCAGACTGGACTACCTGAAGCAGCTCGGTGGCAATGTGGAGAACTTCAAGAATTTCGGCACCTGCGGCGGCATGGCGATGCTGGTGAGCATCGGCGACGCCCCGGTGAAGAACTGGTCAGGGTCAGTGGTAGACTTCCCCAATGCCACCGCAATAAGCGATAAGAGCGTGATAAACCTCCAGAAGCGGAAATACGGCTGCTGGCAGTGTCCCGTAGCCTGCGGCGGACTGATGAAGGCAGGGAGCCAGTATAATTACCCCGAGGGCGTACACAAGCCGGAATATGAGACGCTCGCCGCCTTCGGCTCCATGTGCTTGAACGACAACCTGGAATCGATTGTCAAATGTAATGAAATTTGCAACCGCTACGGGCTGGACACCATCTCCACTGGCTGTACCATCGCCTTTGCCATCGAATGCTTTGAGAACGGCATCATCACCGCCAAGGATACCGATGGCATCGAGCTCCGCTGGGGGAACCACCAGGCGATAGTCGCCATGACGGAAAAGCTGGCAAAGCGCGAGGGCTTCGGTGCAGTGCTTGCCGATGGTGAGAAGAAGGCAGCGGAAAGAATAGGTAAGGGTGCCGAGGCTTTCGCCGTGCACATTCTCGGTCAGGAAGTGCCGATGCACGACCCCAAGCGCTTCCTCCATTACGCCATCGCCTATCTCGATTCCACCCCCGCCCGCCACACTCAGGGCAGCTACGGCTTCAGACCGACCGCCGGGCTGGAATATCCGCCATACCCCAAAGAATCACTGGTCGGTCGCGGTCCTGCCGCCAAGATGGGCAGCGACTTTTCCCACGCCACGAGCTGCCTCGGCTTCTGTATGTTTGGCATCGGATTCATGCCCGCCAATGCCGTCACCGACTTCGTCAATCTCACCACCGGCTGGGGACTCACTATGGATGACATTTTGAAGGTGGGCGACCGCGCTGCCAACATCCGCCAGGCGTTCAACATCCGCGAGGGCGTCACCGCCGATATGCACAAGTTCCCTGGCAGGGTCTGCGGCAACCCACCTCTAGCCACCGGCTCCACCGCCGGCAGAAGCTTCGATATAGACGCCATACGCCGTGACTATTTCAGTGCCCGCGGTTGGGACACCGAGACCGGAAAGCCCAGCCGGGAAAAGCTGCTGGAGCTGGGACTGGACGATGTTGCTAAAGCCCTCTGGGGTTAAAGGCACACAGGACTGGCTGAGCGCGACCTGAGAGACTGCAGTAACAGGCTAGTCAGCACGGTGGCGGAGCAGCAGTACCACCGTGAGAAAGGCGATAATGCTTGCCAGCAGGTTGACCATGCCGCCAACCAGCAGGACCTGATGTGCTTCATCTGATGAAGGCATTGCTGGCACCGGCTTATCGGCGCCAACGGTAAACATGAACACAGCGCTGGGCTCACCCGGCGGCTCGGTGGGTATCACCTGCCAGAAGTAAGTGCGCCCCGTCTCCAGTCCGCCATCGTAGCGGTAAGCAGTGGCTGCCACCTTCTCCCGCACCACTGCATCCCTGAGGGCTGAGTCTCTAGCCAGGACGAACAAATACTCTTTGACATCAGGCAGCGGTGTCCAGGAAAATGCCGACGGTGGGGACGCTCTCACCGCTCCATGCGCCGGTGCCAGCGCTTCAGGTGGCACCTTTCGGCTGACTACAGGCACGCCGGGACTGATCTTAAAGCTGTTTGCCCGTGACCAGGGGCTGCGGATGACCTGTTCAGTGGCTGCCCGGCGTACCCTCACCCGCCAGAAATATTCATGCCCCGCCTCCAGTACTGTCCCCGGCGGGATGTGATAAGCCGGGTCGCTGGTCATCGCTGGCAGGTAGAAGGGGTTAGCCGGCGGCTCTACCTCTCCGATGCGCAGGGTGAAGTCTTCATCGGCAGCAATCTCAATTTCATAGCAGTCCGCCAGAGATAGCTGCTCCCATTTGAAAGCTATGTCACGATTCCTCCCGCTCACCACATCGTAGTCCTGCAATGCCCCGTCTTTAGGCAAGATTAACCGCGGTCCCCGCATCGCCAGCGTATCGGTGAATACCCAGAGACAGCCTTCATCCGTCTCTGGGCTATACTCACGGGCATCCAGTGCCCATAAAGTGTCCCGTGACATTGCCAGCGCACCAGGCTCCGCGCTGAACCTGACACCGTCACTTAGCCCCACAGCTAACGAGTCCCAGTATATGCCGGGCTTGGGTGTGCCGGTGCGGGGATAGAGGGCGCGGTCAACCCCTGTCGTATCGCCATACATATAAGCTGCATAAAGGGCACCGTACCTGCCGGTGACCAGACCATAGAAGCTATGGTGCGGCGGTGCCATATCCTGCCAGTCATCGTCTTCACCGAGGCGGAGCCGATAGGCACCACCGGCATCGTCAGCGAGATAGATAAGGTGGTTGTCCTCGAAACGGTCATCGAAAGCGACGTGCCGATTTCCCTGAGTGGGCGTCTTTCTGGTGACCGGATGCCAGGAATCACCCCCGTCGGCAGAGTAAGCCAGCGGAAAGTCCTGATAAGCCGCCGCAGTCACCACCACATAGACCCCGTTAACCGTTATGCTGTGGTTTGCCTCCAGACCGGTGCTCCTGGTCTTACCCCACACCCAGCCACCCGTATATTTGCCGTTGCGCACCCTGCCGTCTGCCTGCAGGATATATACTGTGTGGGTATCAGCAACTGCCATGTCCTGTACCACCAGGTTGGGCAATAGATCGCCCCAGGTAGCGCCGCCATCGGTAGAACATGAGGCGTTTCCGGTGCCCTGGTCAGCCCAGAAAACATAGCTACCATCGGTGCTGTCCGGTGCCAGCCGAAGCAACGGGGAATCGCCATGGCGGCACAGCACCCGTTGCCACCCCTTGCCCGGCGGCTGACTGCGCCACACGCTATCGAAGCCGAGCTGGTTGGTGGTGGCTAAATAAAGCGTTTTCTCGTCCGGGGCGGGAGCCACTGCTGCCAGACGGTCGACGGCGGTATCGATAAGCCCGGTCTGATTCCAGGATAGCCCATCATCCCCGGAGACTGACACCGCAGACTCGTCCAGACCACAGCCTGCCCAGGCAGGAAGGCTGACATCCTGCCAGTCTTGCGGCGTCTGACGGTTCCCCGAGCCGGTACCGCAATAGGCGATGGTGCTATCTTTAGACCATAGCACCTGCGCATTGGCGTAGCCGTCGCCACCGCCGCCTGTAGGCGGCTTAAGGACAGGCTTCCATACAGGGCAAGCGGAAAAGGGGCTGGCGCACTGCCAGACGGCGGCTTGCGCCCGGGACATATCTGCTGCTACACCGCCTGCCAGAAGCTTGCCCGTCCTCGAATCGCCGGTGTAAGCGATGCTGCTTATCCTCGCAGTACTACCAGCACCGGGAACATTCAGCCTGATGACCCTCGTGTCCTCCAGACGGTAAACATCGTCCAGCACCCGGCTTGTGCCGTAGGCGGTATTATTCGAATCGTAGCTGGCGAAGACCACCCGCTTCTCCCGCACCGTGCCATCGAAGTCGGCGGGCAGGGCTAGACTTCCGGTGATAATTTTGTCCTTGCCGCTGGCGTTTCCCCCAGCCTGCCCCAATTCGCACAGTTCTACAGGGAAGCCGCCGTGTACGTTCCAGAAGGTGACCTTTGCTGCCACATCGTGCCTCCCCAGACTGATGCCGGTCTGCTGCGCGGTGCTGGACATGACTACTATGGTGCTATCTACACCGTAATTTGGCGATGGTTGCAGGGCGATGACATCGCCCAGGGGAAAGTCCTGTGCTCGCCAGCCGCCGAAATCGGGATAGGGAAGGATGTAGACTTCTCCCTGAGGAGCAGCTACTGAGGGGTCGCGGGTGCCGATGATGACATCGCGGCACAATTCTCCCTCGGTATTATATGCTGGCGAAATAGCGATGGCGCCGACCTGCTCTCCGGCGCCGTATTTCCACGGTATAGCGCCGCTGTAATACCAGTTATCGCCGTTGTCCGTGGAAATATACACCTCACGGCGCAGCCCTGAGCCATCGGTGCACACCACAGCTATAAGCCCCGGCTCGTCGAGTGCGACGGCGATGGCAGTAACCCGCCCTGAAGTTAGACCAGCCAGGTTCTTCGCCGCCTTGCCGCTCCAGGTGAGACCGCCATCTGTGCTCAGCCACAGCCCGGGTGAGACCACCGGTCCTGGCGAGGCATTGGGTATATCCACCGCGTATAGCGTACCATCAGGGGCGATGGCTAAGGCGTTTATTTCGGAGGGTGAGCGGATACCGTTTTTCTGCGGGATGTAGCCGGGTGTCTCGATAACTGCCCACTTGAGTATGGCATCGTCAAGGACGTAACCTGAAGCTACCTGAGGGGTTGCCAGCAGCGCCAGGACAAAAATAGCCACCGTCCATTTGAGACTACGCATCGCTGTGAACCCCAAAATATGGGGAAGATATTATTACATACGATGACGTGGCGTCAAACCAAATCCATCAGGCACCGTAGAGCTTGGTGTAATAGTCCGCCATCCTTCTTGCTGCCAGGGCGGCACGGTAAACGGTGGGATAAAACGGTATGCCGCTGGCGACGAGCTTTGACCTCAGCTCGCAGGAAAGCTTCCACTCTGGGCTGTCCCACTCATCGATGCCAAAGCTCCTTTCGGGAACAACTCCCAGGATGGGCTTGGTTCTGGCGGTGTTCAGAATGACCTCCAGACCAAAATTGTGCTGCTTCAGGAAATCGTCCAGCGTCACCGTGGGCTGGTCGCGGTGGCGGTGAATGTTAATCATCACAATAAGCAAATCGAAGTGCGGGTCCTGTGCCATCAACTCTACGATACCCCCCACGGTGAGGCTTTCGTCCTCTCTGATCGACAGGTCTGCCGGATTGCTCAGCCAGTCCCAGACCGACACCCCGCGGTTCTTGAGTTGCTCACGAAATTCCTGTGGCAGCGGGATCACCTCAAGCCCCGCCATTTCGCACTGATCAGCAGCCAGCACGCTGGCGCCTCCTGCTCCACCGGTTACCCCCACCCGCCTGCCCTTGAAAGGCGGGAGGAAACTAAAACTAACAGCCATATCTACCAGCTCTTCAGCACTGTCAACCCAGATTGCATTGGTCTGGTAGAGCGCTGTCTTCCAGATTTCCATCGAGCCGGCTAGAGAAGCGGTGTGGGAAGAGGTCGCCCTTGCCCCAGCCTCGCCCCTGCCGCCTTTTAGGATGATGACCGGTTTTACGCCGGTCGTCTGCCGCAGAGTATTGACAAACCGGTTGCCGTCTTTGGCACCTTCGATGTATATCAGTATTGTCGCTGTCTCCGTGTCCTGAGCGAAATACTCCAGATAGTCAGACTCGTTGAGGTCAATAGCGTTGCCGTAGCTGATTACTTTACTGAAGCGAATGCCCCTCAGGCTACCTGCCCTAACTATTTCGCCCGCCATGTTGCCGCTCTGAGAAATAAGTGCTACGTTGCCCGGCTCCCTGGGAAACTCGCCTTCAAAAGAGATACCCTGGGCTGGGTAATAGACCCCCATGCAGTTTGGACCGATGATACGGATGCCAAGCTGCTTAGCCAGCTCCCGGATCTCTTGCTCCAGCTGTATTGCCTGTGGGCGTCCGGTCTCGCTGAAGCGAGCGGTGAACAGATGGACTCCCTTGACACCCTTGGTGGCAGCCTGTCTCAACATGTTAGGCACCTCGCGGGCTGGCACGACAGATATGATATAGTCCACCGTGTCCGGTATCTCACTTACCGAGCCGTAGCTCTTCAGCCCGCCGATTTCCGGGTATTTCGGATTTACCGGGTATATCTTCCCCTTGAAGCCGAACTCAAGTAGCGGTAGAAGAAAGCGCCACCCCGGACCACCAGTCGAAGCACCTACAACTGCAATGGAACGAGGATGCAGGATTTCGTCCAGAATATGGTTCGACACAGCTATGCCTCCTTATTTCAGGTAAGCTAATCGTCTTAATGCTTGAAGCTAAAGTCTGCTATGGATGCCGCACAGCGCCTGCAGAGGCAAGCACCTGAAGTCAGATTATACCACAGAGGGCTACACCACCAAAAATCGCCGTACCCGCTAAGCACAGTAACAACATACCGCCATAAGCATGTTCTGCTTCAGACCACCCCCCTGTCCTCTCTCCCCATTGCGGGAGAGTTACCTTTCCCTGTCCTCTCTCCCCACCGCGGGAGAGAGATAGAGTGAGGGGGACTGGACTCTTTCACCCTCACCTTAGTCCTCTCCCGTCAAGGGAGAGGATAAAAGAAATACCTCCCCTTGCGGGAGAGAGCCACCTTTTCATCCCTCTCCCCTCGTGGGAGAGGTTAGGTGAGGGCAAGTGTCGCCAGTCTAGTGGACACACAGAGTGGTCCTTCACCTTGACTTATGTGTTAAAATTTAGGCGACCCCAAGTCGGGAGTCCAGGAAGATGGTGAATACAGTCTCTGGTCCTATTGCGCCTGAGAAGCTGGGCTGGATGCTGGTGCACGAGCACTTCTATTTCGCCTATCCTGGCTGGCAGGCAGACGCTTCGATGGCACCCTACGATTGCCAGGCTCTATTGCGGACAGGGCTTGAGATGTGCCAGACGCTCAAGTCTGCTGGTATCCAGACTATAATTGATGCTACTCCCAACGACACCGGCGGTCGCGAGCCTCTGCTTTTTAAGGAACTTGCTTCGACAAGCGGGATAAACATCATCTGCACCACAGGACTTTATACCGAAAGCAGGGGTGCGCCTACCTACTGGAAGGTCAAGATGGCTTACGGCGCTGATATCGCCAGGATGATGTGTGAACTCTTTATCACCGAATTGACGGAAGGCATCGGCAACACCGGGGTGAAAGCGGGTGTAATAAAAGTTGCATCAAGCGCAGCGTTGACAGAATATGAGAAGGAGGTGCATAAGGCAGCGGTGATGGCACAGAAAGCCACCGGTGCGCCTATTATCACTCATACCGATGAACTGAGCGGTCTGGAGCAGGCTGATTTTTTGCTCAGTCAGGGAGCCAACCCCCGAAAAGTGCTCATCGGGCACGTGACCAACTCTGAGGAGATAGACTATCACCGGGCGATACTCAAGAGAGGCGTCTGCATCTGCTTTGACCGGTTGGGACTGGTATCTCCGTTCAGTGCTCCCGACGAGGTCAACGTGAGGAATATCGCCACGCTGGTCAGGGAAGGTTACGTTGACCGGATTATGCTATCGCACGACGTGGTAAATTTCTGGCTGGGCAGGACCGCCGGAAATGCCAGTCCCGCCAGGAGAGCAGAGCCAGTGCGGGGCGTTGACCATGTATGCCGGAATGTTATTCCTGCGCTCAAGGCACAGGGCATTAGCGATGAGGGGGTATGGACGATGATGGTGGAAAACCCGAAGCGGCTGTTTTCAAGCGAGTGAAAAAGGAGGTCCCTTTCGGTGGCGTTGGTCTGGTGGATAATAGCTGTAATCATCGCTGCGGTGGCAGGCGGTACCATCGGCTATTTTACCGTCAACCCGTTGCTCAATCTGGTCACCCGCCTGAGCACGGTGAGGAACGGTCCCTGGGGCACCAGTCTTGCCGCCGGCAGTACCTCTGCCAACCCGTATCTGCGGGCGTGGATAGCGAGACATGCGCTTCTGGCATTAAGAAAGGAGGAGACCATTTATTTCTCAGCCTATGTTGACGATGATGGCGAGCCGCTCCGCGGCGATTGCGACTATAAAATAGAGGGAGAGGCACCGGAAGCGCGGTGGTGGTCGATAACAGTTTACGGCGAGGACGACTTCCTGATACCCAATGAACAGGGGCGTTATTCCTGGGGCTCCACTGAAATAGGACTGAATGAAAATGGGCGTTTCACTATACACCTATCCAGAACGCCAAAAGAGGGCAACTGGTTGCCCACCGGCGGAGCAAAGAGGCTGTGCCTCAGCCTGCGACTTTACAATCCGGGTCCGGCTTATTATGACCGTGCTGCACTGAGAGCGGTGGAGCTGCCGCATATTATCAGGGTGAGCTAGAATGAGCACGTTGATAGCGGTTGCAATGGCGGTGGCACTGGTGATGGCGGTGGTGGTCAACCTGCTCCGGGTATCCCGGATACCGATGAATATCATGAAGCGCACGGTCAAGCTCTATCCCGCCAACCAATGGGTGTTCGCTCGTCCGCCGACGGCGAGAGACAGGGCTATTGTAAGACCATCGCCCGACCTCCACTACTCCGTCCTGCACTATGATATAAACCGCTGTCCGTTGCGCCTTACCGCCGTTATTCCTCCAGGTCAATACTGGTCGGTCTCTGGCTATGCTATGAATACGGACAACTTTTTTGTTATCAATGACCTCCAAGCAAAGTCAAATCCCATCCAGGTAGTGCTGGTGCCGAAAGGGGCGAAATATATCAATGCCAGCGGCAAGGCTCACCTGGTCACAGCACCCACCAGAGAGGGAATCGTACTGGTTCGTACAGTCATCCCCAGCAAGGCTGACCTCCCCAGGCTCAGGGAGATACAGAAACAGTCTACCGTGGAGCTACTTCAGGCTAAAGGCTAGTAGCTTATGGCTTTATCCTGCAGCTATCGGACTGGCGGTGTCGCCTGCTAGCGGATGCCGATTTCCCGGGAGATGACCAGTAGCTGTATCTCCGAAGTCCCCTCGGTGATGGTGCCCATACGGGAGTCGCGGAAGTAGCGCTGGGCAACGGACTCTTCTGTTAGACCATAGCCACCGTGTATTTGCAGGGCTTCGGTGGTGACACGTTCTGCCACCTGGCTGGCGAACAATTTTGCCATCGCTGCCTCCTTGATATGCGGCTTGTTCGCATCATAGAGCCAGGCAGCGTAGAAGATGAGCCATCTGGCAGCTTCGATCTCCATCGCCATCTGGGCTAACTTAAAGGAGTTGAACTGGAACTTGGCGATGGGCTGTCCGAACTGCACCCTCTCCTGAGAATACTTTAACGCAGCATCAAAGGCAGCACGGGCAAGCCCCAGGCTGCGTGCAGCGTGGGAGATCCTGCCCCCGGTGAGTGTCTCCATAACATAGCGGAAGCCGTTGCCCTCCTCGCCGATGATGTTTTCGGCGGGGATGGTGCAGTCTTCGAAGACCAGCTCAGCCACCTCTCCAGAGCGGGCACAGAACTTGTGAATTTTGGAGCGGCTGAAACCTGGGGAGTCTTTCTCCACGATGAACAGGCTGATGCCACGGGTGCCTTTGGTCTTATCGGTGACTGCTGCGGTGACCACATAATCGCAAAATGTGCCGTTGGTGATGAACATCTTGGTGCCGTTGAGCACCCATTTCCCGTTCTTCTTGACCGCTGTGGTCTGGATGGAAGCAGCATCGGAGCCGGCATTGGGCTCGGTGAGCCCGAAGGCGGCGATTTTTTGTCCTTTGATCGCCGGGACGAGGAATTTCTGCTTCTGCTCTTCGGTGCCGCGGTTATAGATAGCACCGGTGCCGATGCCACTCTGCACCATGATGCCGGCGGCTACGCCGACGCTGTGATAAGCTATTTCCTCAACACAAATGCAATCGCCGATCTTCCCCAGACCTGAGCCTCCATATTTCTCAGGGTACCTGGCACAAAGGTATCCCAGTTCCCCCATCTTGGGGAAGAGTTGCAACGGGAAGGACGAGGTCTTTTCAGCCTGGTCCACAAGAGGTGCCACCTCTTTCTGGGCGAATTCCCTTATCGCCTCCTGGAACATCTTCTGTGCTTCTGTAAGTTCAAAGTCCATAGCGCCTCCTTAGTCAAGAATTTGAGAATAAGGCAAAGCCTTAATATTGTATCGCAAACGCATAAAAAGTAAAATATGGTACCCGAGTACAGTTTCTCAGAAGACGAGTTCTGGCACTACTCCCTCCATAGGGAAAAGGGTGGAGTAAAGGTGGAAATAATACCGGCTATAGATATCCGGGGCGGTAGGTGCGTCCGGCTGCACCAGGGCGACTATTCTAAGGAGACGGTGTTCTCCGAAGACCCGGTGGCAGTCGCTCTGGAATGGCAGAGGCAGGGTGCCCGCTGGCTGCATCTGGTCGACCTCGACGGGGCGGCGAAAGGTGGACCGGTAAATATGCCGACCATCAAGGCGATAGTGAGCAAGGTCAACCTTTTCGTCCAGGTCGGCGGCGGCATCAGGGACGAGACCACTGTATCCTGCCTGCTCGATTTAAGGGTCAGGCGTGTAATTCTGGGCACAGCGGCTGTGGAGAGTCCAGAGATGGTGGCAGAGTTGTGCCGGAAGTTCGGCGAGGCGGTGGTGGTGGGGATCGACGCCCGGGACGGCTATGTGGCTACCCGCGGCTGGCTTCAAGATACTGGCATCACGGCTCTGGAGCTGGCAAAGAGGATGGCTGGTCTCGGTGTAAAAAGGCTCATCTACACCGACATAAAGCGGGATGGCACGCTTACCAGCCCTGACTTCGGGGCTATCGAGCGGATGGTGAAAGGCGTAGACCTGCCCATCATTGCTGCCGGTGGCATCTCCAGGCTGGGGCACCTGGTGAAGCTGAAGAAGCTCGGGGTGGAAGGTGCTATCATAGGTAAAGCCCTTTACACCGGCGATATAGACTTAAAGCAAGCCCTGACTTTGCAGGACTAAGTAAAGTGTTATCAGGCTTAAAGGTGGACGAACGATGATAAAGTTTGACGAACGGGGATTGGTGCCAGTCATAGTCCAGGACTGTGATACCGGTGAAGTGCTGATGCTGGCTTATGCCGACAAGGAGGCACTGCGGCGCACGCTGGAAAGCGGCGAGGTCTGGTTTTACAGCCGCAGTCGTCAGGAGCTATGGCACAAGGGGGCAACTTCCGGCAGCACACTGACGGTGCATTCTATTGCCAAGGACTGCGATAGTGACGCTATACTTATTCGAGCCCGTCCCGCTGGTCCGGTGTGCCACACCGGCAACAAGAGCTGCTTTTTCCAGGGCTTTGATGCCAGCGACCTTGACTAGCAGTGTTGCTGCGGGCTTGAACTATCAGCTTCGACCACCGCCCTCAGCGCTACCAGTGCTGCCTCTAACTGGGCATCGTCTGGTTCCCTAGTGGTCAGCGACTGTAGCCAGAGACCGGGGATGATGAGGTGGCGCATTATGGGACTATCGGAATGTGCTGCGCTGAAGCGGACGAATTCGTAGCCCAGAGCGGCGATAACCGGGATGAGGACGATGCGGGAAAGTATGCTGAGCCACAGGGAAGGGCGACCGAACAGGGCAAAAACGAAGATAGCGATGACCAGTACTGCCACCAGAAAGCTGGTGCCACAGCGGACGTGCGATGTGGAGTAGCCTTTAACGCTGGCGAGTTCCAGGGGCATGCCGCTTTCGTAAGCGTTGACCACTTTATGTTCGGCACCGTGATAGGCGAACAGCCTCTTTATGTCCGGCATAAGCGCTATTATCTTCAGATAGGCGATGAAGACGCCGATGCGCAGTACCCCCTCGATAATGTTGCTCAGCAGGGCTGATGTTATGTAGGGGTCAATGAGGTAGCGGGTGATTAACAGCGGGAGCACGAAGAAGAGGGCTATTCCGAAGCCGATGCCCAGGGCAACTGTGCCCCAGAGTGCGGCTGGAGAAAGGCTTTTCTGCTCCTCTTCAGCCGCAGCTATCTGGGCTGAATGAAGGAGAGACTGGACGCCAAGCGCCAGCGTCTCGATGAGAATAATAATACCTCTGAGGAAAGGTAGCTCTCTGAGTCTGCCTTTGTACAGACTGGGGAGGGACTGGCTGGTGACGGAAAGCTCGCCAGTGGGGCGGCGCACTGCCACTGCCATTTTCTCCCTGCCACGCATCATCACCCCCTCGATTACCGCCTGTCCACCGTAGTATATCGGTCTCGAAGCTGACATAGAGCTTTCCATCAGGGTGCAGTTGCACATGCCTTAGCCAACAGTGTATTCAGCCAGACTCAAAGAAGGTAAAAGCGGAATAGAATGCGCTGTCAGCGCAGTGGAGTGCGGGAAGGGACAGCCTGGGGGTAAACCGACTGCCATATTGCAGGTCAGTCCTTCATCTTGTAGCGCCGCTTGAAGCGCTCCACCCTGCCGGCGGTATCGACTATGCGCTGCTCGCCGGTGAAAAACGGGTGGCACTTACTGCACAACTCCACCTTGAGTACCTTCTTGGTGGAGCCGGTGGTGAATGTGTTGCCGCAGGAACAGATCACCTGGGCGTCGTTGTGGTACTGGGGGTGTATCTTAGCTTTCACTGCGCTGTCTCCGGATATACACTGACCTTTCGCTTATTATTGCTTGCCGGTTCGTACTTAACGATGCCGTCGACCAGGGCAAAGAGAGTATAGTCTTTGCCTATACCGACGTTGGTCCCCGGGTAGAGTTTCGTCCCCCGTTGTCTCACCAGGATGGTGCCGGCGTGGACGAGCTGACCGGCGAACCTTTTCACCCCCAGCCTCTTAGACTTGCTATCGCGCCCGCAACGTGTGCTGCCGCCGCCCTTTTTATGTGCCATATCTAGTCTTCACCTCCGCTAGTCGTCCGTTTTTTCGTGCTGGTCCTCGTCCTTCTCGTCGCCCTTTTTGGCGCCTCTGCCGGTTTGCCTGGCTTAACGATGTCTTCTATGCGAAGCGTGGTATAGAGCTGGCGGTGCCCCTTTTTACGGCGATAGCGCGTCTTCGCCTTATATTTAAAGACGATTATCTTATTGCCCTTCTTCTCGCCGAGACAGGTCGCTGTCACCTTTGCTCCCTCGACGGTCGGCGTGCCGATAACGGCATCGCCATCATCAGAGATAAGCAGCACACGGGACAGCTCCACCGTCTCGCCTTCAGCAGCGGGCAGCCTGTCGACCTCTATCGTCTGCCCCGGTGACACCTTGTATTGCTTACCGCCGGTCTCTACTATTGCGTAAGTTTGAGTCATTTCGAAAACAACTTTTTAATTTACCAGAACAGACGCCGAATGTCAAACTTCTGCTGTGCGCTGTCGAGTAGATTACCCTCACCTGACCTCTCCCGCGATGGGGAGAGGGACTTTCTCTATTTTCCTCTCCCGCGATAGGAGATGTGTTTTTATATCTCTCCTCTCCCTCGACGGGAGAGGACTAAGGTGAGGGTGAAACAAAACAGCCGGTGCCTTTCCTATCCTGCTATGTCCTGAGTGTAATCCATCTATCTGAACGAGCCCGACTTTACACCAGATAGCCCCGCTTACGAATCAGTGGTCGTGCCTCAAAGAGCGTGGCCATGGTAGTCCTTTAAATTACCACGAGCCTGATCGTACACTCCCGAGCCGGGGTATGCATTTTGCCCGGGGACTAGAAAAGGACAAGTCCAAAAAGGCATGGCTTGGGGGGGCGAACAACCTTACCTGGTCTACCTTTAAAACTGTCAGCCCTTTTGTTAAGTGCCAACCCCTCTGACGCTGGAGCTATTGACCTTGGGGAATATAGTATGTTGTGCGATATGCTCATGTCGGCTGTCCACTTCTATCTCTGCACTGGACGTGATAGAATACTGTCACCGTATCCTCGTACAAGTAGATTATAGTCCTACAAGCTGAACAATGGGAGGCGCAGTCATGACAAAAGGGAACATGTCACCTACCGAACTCAGGTATTACATTAACGATAGGACCAGAAACTATTTGGCATGGCTAAGACAGAGATGCAACCTCCCGGTCCCGGATGATAGAACTGTCTTGCATCCCAAGTGGCCTTTTATCTTCGCGCCAGAATTCCGGTATTTGAATTTCCATCCAGACATCAGAAGCCAGGTAGAAGACTTAATCAGCGGTAAGGTCGAGCGGAAATACAATGATGTAGCCTCCGAAATTGCAGTTCATGATCATATAGGACACATGGCTAGCTCTCAATCGCTGGAGGAATGAGTGCTGCCACAACTCAGCCCATGATAGACGACGAGTTTCTGGATTACGAGGACATTTATGAGGCGGAATGGCCTGCGGGCTTTCCTCGCGATAGCAAAGTTGACGAAGCGAAACAAGCATTAAAAGACTTCTTTGCGAAAAACAGCGAAGATGTATTTTACATGCAACAGCTGGAAGTCTTCTTTGAACCCGTCTTTCACTGGATCACCTCCACTGCTATAAATGAGTTGATAGACGAGGGTTTTTTGAAGTCGGAGGAGCGTCCGTTGCTTGGCAGTACTACTATTAAATTTGTTTTTAACAAAGGACACAGGTATTACAAAAGACAGATGTACGAGAAGCTACAGATAGTACGTGAATACTCCCGTCCGGAAATCGCAAGTGCTTGTGGAAGACAGGCAGAGGTCTTGTTTTTCAATGCCTTAGCTGATCGGGGTTTCTCGTCCCACGGGCAAAACACAAACGAGTTTGGCAGCAAGAGATGGACTGAAACGGACCACGACCTCGACTTCATTGTGGAGAGGGACGGCAAGGTTTATGGTGCTGAGGTGAAGAACAAATGGGGCTATATAGATAAGGATGAGTTAGATATCAAGCTGAGGATGTGTAATTTCCTCGGCATTAAGCCGTTGTTCATTATGCGGGGTTCTCCCAAGCACTACAATTACATGATAATCAAAGCTGGTGGATATGCCATGATATTTGAGGCTCAGATATATCCGTTTGGTCAGAAAGATTTAGTGAAGCGAATCAAGGAGAAGCTGGGGCTTAAGGCTGATTGTCCCAGGGCGATACCTGATGGGATAATTGACAGGTTTATGGGGTGGCATAATACGCAAAAAGCTTGATGGCTGTGAATTTTGGGAAGAATTCACAGAATTTGTGCAAAAACAAAGCTGGAGGGTCGTACCTCTATGAATACAATATTGTCTGGTCGGCGTCATTGCCGCGGCAGATGATGTTGCTGCTGGCAGCAAATATGACGGCACAGTGTTTCGCCAGATTAACGCCACCGTATTTTTGATACGAGCTTGTCATCACCCGCACTAAATCCCACAGGTAAAAGGTGGCACTTGACGATGCAGACCTTGTGTAACTCGGCGAAGTCCACAATCTAGTGCAACGCCATCCCGTCCCGAAAAATTAGGCGTTTCAGTATAAACCAGCCCCCAGACCCAGCCATGTCCTGATGTGCCACGGTGGCTGAAATCCCTCCGGGGTTATTGCGTTTTTGTTCCGCCATCCCCCATAATAATAGCCTCGGTTATTTATATGGGCATATTGAAACAGCAAAGTAACCGCGTCCTATGGGTTACCTCGGTCATCACCTTTCTCGGCTTTCTGGATACGCATTTGCTGATACCGGTCATAGCCATTTATGCCTCCAGCCTCGGCGCCGG
>Ga0209102_1001007_pt1 | contig 16216 bp, 8 predicted proteins | sample ConPoolayeHmetaG_FD_185483 | JGI IMG/M metagenome (GOLD analysis project Ga0209102, IMG submission 185483) | Hot spring microbial mat communities from California, USA to study Microbial Dark Matter (Phase II) - Cone Pool mat layer H metaG... ...
CAGCGTCTTTTCTCCTTTGATGGCTTCCAGGGCCACTTTAGCCTTAAAGACCGCGTCATGCCGGTGTCTCATACCCTGCATTTTACCATACCTCCTTTCTCAAGAAGACGGGGCAAAATACACCTTAGACACCTGTCCAATTTTTGGGGGGAACTTCAATTTTTTGCGCAATAATCAAAAGTTGATGTTTCGTAAGAATCAAAAGTCGAGACAGGGGCATCAGAGTAATTGCTTTGTCCGGTGTTTGTTTTTATTTTAAAAAAAAGAACTAATTAATTTTTCCGAAGCAGAATTATTCTTAATTACAGAATTTACGTCTTAATATTGCCTCTTCTTTCCTATTCTGTATAAAATGATTAAGGAAATGCTTCGAGAAAACACAAGGCCTGTCTATTGTCTTCATCATCTTAAGAGCCACGGGTTTAAAAATATAACTAAATTCTGGTTTCTTTCTTCAAATCGTTTTGATCCTCATTGGGTGGCCACCAGCCTGAGAATTCCGAACTTTTGGGGCCGATGGGGATTCCAGACGCCTGTTGGCCTCCAGGCAAGAAAGAAATCTCTCTTAGCCTCAGGGCCGCCCAGTCTATAAACATTTACCCGCATTTCATCGCCCGCTTCCGGCGACTCTTCAAAGAAGGCTTTTATCGGAATACGCATTTCTGCATACCACATTTTGTTTTTCCTATCTAGACAAGATTTCACCTCAAACCCAGAGTCCCATAACCATTCATCACCGTGTCCGGGTCTCTTGCTTAACGAATCGATTTTCAAGTCCAAAAACTCACCTTGGGGCGATACCTGAAATTCGTTATATAAATTGATGTGCTCCAAATTGGAACCCAAATAGAGTTCAAATACATCCCACTCCCATAGCTTGTATGTTTCTTTATCTGTCTCAGGATTAGGTTTTAGGGTTAGCTTTTCATAGGGACCGTTAATTAGAAAATAAAGATAGTTCTTTGTCTACCGAGACCTGGCTTGCGATCGGAATTTGCCGAGTGGGGTATCAAGAATGCTCCGTTCAATTATAATAGGCTCGATTCCCCTCCAAAAGCCATCATCTGGCTTGGCTGACAACTCAACATCGTCTTCGGCTTGATAACTGAAGAATACCTCCTGACTTTCTGCTGGTGTCGGAGGTTCAAGGCCCAAAAGGTGCGAGCTATTTGGTTCCAATCTTAGTTCAAACTCATCTGCTTTATCAGAAAGCACTCGGTTTTCGAGGAGGTCAATGACTCTTGCTTTCTGGGGCAGCCGGACTTTGCGGGTGCCACCAGCGGGAGCATAGATACAAAGGAAGTTTTTGTTGCCGTAAACAACATCATTGGCCTCACTATAAATGTGGCCGCCGCTCGCACGAAGGATATTTCTTAACAAGGCGGCCGGAAGTATTGGTGCGCTCGAATAAACCGAAGTCCAACCATCAGGCTGCTTCTTAACCACTAACCCGGGCTTATTTAGTCCCGCTAAATTCCCCAAGACTATTACTTCAGGGTCGTCACAAAAAAAACGGGGGCTTATCCTAAAACCAGGCAAATCGCGCCGCAACGATGGGTCTCGCGGGTCTTTTAAATAAATCTGATGGTCGTACCAGCGGACGATGTTTTGGACGTCGCCGTCCGTCCCGTAAGCTAATCCCATGGGCAAACCTTGGGTATAAGGATGGTCATCAGAGATAATTTCAACTCTCAGCTCTCCACTTGTCTCGCTTTCCGCAAGCTTAATCCCTGTTAACTCTCTCATCGCCTCAACCGAAAGTTTCTCGTCTCTGATATAACCTGGCGCATAAACCCACACGGCTGTAGCACTATTCCGCTTAAGACGTCTATGAATAGCTTTCCTCTGGTTGTCAGTAACATGAAAGGTATTGAGAAAAATATAAAGTTTAAATTCACGCAGACCTGGATTATCCATGTCGGTTAATAAATGGGGCTCCCAGGGCGCCCCCAGGTAGCCTAACCGCCACTGCTTCTGCGCCGTCAACAGGGCATTAAACAAGGGCTCGCCGTCTCCAAAGTATTTAAAAGTCTCCTCGTCCAGGACCACTGCCGTATCGGCATTTGACCGCTTATCAGCCTGAAGGTACTTCTCGTCGATCTTTTTAAGCTTGCTGAGCAGTTCATTTATTCGCAGGTCGTGAAAGTTTCCTCCATGCAGGTCTGTCCACCACATCCCGAATCCCTTGGTCAGCGCATAGCCGAAATCGCGGATAAGCAAACCCTTGGTTTCTTCAAAGTTCTTGGGATTGTTTAAAGAGTTACCCCATCTCCATTGTCTTTGATGCAAGTGAGTTTCGGTATCTACCTCATTAAAGTAAAGCTTGCCGTGAAGTAGCGCGCTTTCCGGAAAGGTTTGTGAATTATTGGGTCCTCCAATCTGTTTGTTATCATAAGTATAAGGACTAGCAATAAAATCCACATCGGGCGAATTAAGTATTCTCGCAAGTCCAAGATGACCAGAGTGATTTACGCTAAGATTGGGGAAATTACACCATAGGTAGCCATAGAAGGCGCCGACTATTTTCCGTCTTCCGGTAAGCTCCTTAATCCACTTGCAATTTTCCAGAAGCACCTCCGCGACCATGTCGTTATAAAAGCCAAAATAATCAGGCACACGTCGGCTTATATTTGGGTCAAAAAAAATTCCATGTGTCGAGCTATATCGCTCAACTTCGTTAGGAGGAGTGGCTGTTTCGAAGGTAACCCTAGGGTCTTTCCAGGCCAGGCGAAGTCTCCCGACATTGTTCTGATACTTTGTCTTTAACCATTGCTTAAAGGCTTCTTTAGCGGGCGGGCTATAATCTTCAACACCAAACTTATTTGGTGCCTCAGCGCCCGGCTTTACCTCCCAAAATGAGTTAAAGGTTAACCATTCACCTCCAAACCCATTCCCCGCCTGATAACCTAAAATATGGTCTCCCCACTTATGCTCCACATGATTAATAAACGCAGCCATGGCTTTGTAAGAAAGTTCACGGTATATTTTTGACGCAAATGAAGGATGACAGGGCCTCCCAAACATGCCGGCGGCGCTACCATCATCACGCATAGTAATCTCGTCCGCAAATTTCTCGCACCACCAATCTCCTGGCGTCAGGAGCACTCGCGGGATAAAGAGGGCTTCAGGCTCGATTTTAAGGTAAAAACCCAATTTCTGATCTACTTTGGCAAAGTCATATTCCTCTGGGCCTTTCCAATCGAATCGAAGATAAATGTTGAATATCTTTACTCCTGCTTCCAAGAAATCCCTAAAATGCGATTCCTCCGGCCTGTAAGGAGCAGCCAGTATTTGGCTTGTCAATTTGTCGTTAACGTACAAGACGGGGACACCATCAACAACCTTTACTTCGCTTCTCAGATTTGATTTTTTTATATGGCTGGCCCTTGATGGCCAATCAACTTCTCTGGGGCTACGGGTCGACTTTTGACTCTGCTCAGTGCATTTAGTACTTATTATTTCAAATAATAATAAGCAGAAAACAATAAAGCCTCTTTTTAGCCACATGACCAGTCCCCCATTTGAGATAAATCTTCTTTATCTATCATTACCCATTTTGTCCTTAGAGCCTTAATTACATTTCTTCCCAAAACCTTTTGCTTCGTTCTTAAGTTTTATTAAACTATTTGATATGCTCATTGACTCGCCATTCGATAATTCCACCCTCGAACCAAATAATATCTTCTTGCAGCCAATTAGCATCGGGAGGACCAAGCTCGCCTCTTTTGTATTCTTTTCCCTGAAGAATGACCTCCAACCTCAAAGCGGTTGTGGTTACCGGCTTAAATTTGACCCTGTTAAACCTGTCCTTCTCCACACCATAAGGGTCATCCGTCTGGACTAGTTCCCATTTGTCTCCCACTTTATAAAAAAGACGCCACGTTTTGGGCAACAAGCAATATTGTTTGTCATCTTTCCAGTATATCTCAACTGATGCAACCTTCTTCGGTCCCGTGAAATCATATTGAACCCAAGCTTTATCCCCTGACTGTGGTCTTAGCCTTAAAAAATAAGAAGAGCCGTCTTCTGAATTCACCGGCTCCAACTGGTCGGCAATTGCCCTTATATCTCCGCTCCCATCCTGAGAGTTAGGATAAAATCTCTGAGCAATTGTGGGAAGATTATGGTCAGGATAATTTTCAATCGGGGTTCCATTTCCACAGGAGGATGAGGCACGACTCGAAGAGGCAATGGAAGGAACTGGCGGGAGCTCCGCCCTGGACTCTTGACGGGCTAACCATACCGCCATTTCGCTTGGACCTCTATTCCCAAAGGCATAGAATGGGATCGCGACAAGCTCATGCTCCTTCTTGTCAACTGCAATTCCATCCTGACCTCGCTCGAGAGAAAATACTTTTCCGCTGATAGTGCCGATACCATCAAGAAGGTCAGGTCGATATATATAATTAATCTCCGCCTTTTCCGGCACAAGCAGGTTAAAAACTTTGCCTCCGTTATCAATACCCTCGGCACAATAGACAAGAGGACCTCGCTGCAAAGCCACCATCCCTTGGTCATCGGCCACTCGGTCATCAGCTACCACCATCTGCACGGGCATAGGCCAATGAAGCTCAATTAAATCACCTTTTTTCCACTTTCTCTCTATTTTGGCCAAACCTTTTTCAACCATATAAGGCACAGGTTGCCCATTTATATTGATAGAAAACGCGCCTTCCGCTTCATCCAGGAAACGATACAGTCCCCCTGGCATAGCCTCTCCTCTGGCCCACCCTGGAATACGGAAAAAAATAGGAAATTTCTTTTCTCTATCAGGACTTACCTTAATTTTTACCAGACCCTCCCATGGATAATTAGTCATTTGCTCAATTGCTACGCTCAGGTCTTTCAACTTAATCGTAGCTCGGCTGCCTATGTACAGATTTATATAAATTCCGTTTTTTTCGGTGGCATAAATCAACGTGCCAAGAGAAGCCAAAAAACGAGTTATATTGGGCGGACAACAATTTGGTCCGAACTGAGGCTGTCGGCTAAAATTGCTGTACGTCTTAAGCGGCGTTTGATAAAGAAATTTGTTCCCGCTTATCGATACTCCAGCCAACAAACCATTATATAGGATGCGTTCGGCAACATCCATGAATTTCGCTTCTTTTCTAAGAAGAAAAAGCTTGTGATTCCACCACGTGTTTCCAACCGCAGCACAAATCTCATTCCAGCAGGCTAGATTAGGAAGGTCATAGTCGTCCCCATAATCTTCGTGATCTCTATAGCTGCCGATCCCGCCAGTAATATAAGTCCTTTTGGTCACCGCATCTTCCCAGATGTGCTCGGCGGCTTCAGCATACTCGAGATCCCCTGTAAGAGCAGCAATGTCAGTCAAAGCGTTATATAAATAGGTGGCTCTAACACAGTGGCCAATAGCCCTGTTCTGCAATTTTATGGGCATATGGTCTTGGGCATATTCGCCATACAGAATCCTGCCGGTCGCCGCATTTCCCCGTTCATCAAGCAAAAACTTAGCCAATCGCACATACTTTTCATCTCGAGTGACTCTGAAAAGAGAAATTAACCCCATTTTCACTCCTTCGTGATTCGAGATATCATGTCTGGTCGAAGGACCAAAAGTCCGCTCAAGGTCATCGGAACACTCGATTGTGACATCAAGCAACTTACGGTTGCCCGTAGCTTCATAATAGGCTGTAGCGGCTTGAGCAAATGTGCCGAGGCGCCCCATCGTTCCATCTCCGGTAGATGGCCACTTTCCTTTTAGTCTTCTCATCCTTTCGATCATCTTATCGAAGGCGTTTTCGATTCGTTGCTGAAGAGCTAAATCAGGGTTTTCGGCCAGAAAATAGCTTGCTGCCTCAACTATCCTGGCGTCAAGAGTCTGGCCCGATTCTTCCGCGAGTCCAATTAAATAAGGGAGCGTGACTTCTCTTACAGTTTTCCTTATAGGTTGCCAAAAAGAATCGGTAATCTCGACTTCACGACAAGAAACCGGTTTTAGCCGATAATCAGATTGAACTATCTTTTTCGCTGCGCAGCCGTGGTAAGAAAAAATGGCTATTAACGCGGCTACGAGAAACTGCGGGAAAGAAAATCTTTTCATCAATGCCTCCTCTTAGGTACTTTTTATCATTCACTCAGAGATAAGTTCATGAAATAGAACAAAAAAATGATATTCCTGGGTCAACCTTATGTTGCTTAAAAAAAATAGCCATTTTCGTAATTAAAGAATAAGACCAGAATTTTTATTTCCAAGGCCACGGCAAGACGTTTGTCCTTTGGGCCCATGTTTCCCATGTTTTCGCCAAATCATTGACGACAACTGGATACTTAACTGCCAGATCCTTGATCTCGGTGCGGTCAGCTTCCCTATCATAAAGCTCCCAAGAACCTTTCGTCCCAGAAGCGATGAGCTTCCACTGGGGAGTAATGACTGCCCGGTTTCCTTCATGTTCAAAAAAGAGGGCATCACGCTTGATATTTTGGCCACGAGTAGCTGAAAAAAGGCTGACTCCTTCTAAACCCAGAATTTTTTGCCCATTAAACTCCGCGGGATATTTTGCCCCACTGACCTCGATGAGAGTAGGCATAATGTCTATTATGTGGCCAAGCTGATGGCTTATTCCCCGCTTGATTTGGGAGGGCCAATGAATAATAAGCGGCGTGGCTATTCCGCCTTCATAAGCGTCACACTTAAATCCTCGATAAGGAGTGCTGGACAAATTTGCCCACGCTAAACCATAACTTTGATAGGTATCTTCCGGACCAGGCATAATTTCGGGATCATTAAAAAATTGAACGGGTCTTCCATCCCGTGTTTTAAGTCGAACAACTCGCTCACTTCCTTGAAAGAAATAGTTGCCCCAACTCGGTGTTAATTCCTCATGACATGCCCCATTATCGGACAGGAAAATAATAAATGTGCTGTCAAGAACACCTTGGCCCTTCAGCTCTGATAGAATTTTCCCAATTCCTCTGTCCATCGCATAAACTTGAGCCGCATAGACCTCTATCCGGCGCAGTTGCCAATCTTTATGTTCCGCTTTATTCCAGGGTGCAACCATCGCCTGACGAGGAGTAAGCTCCCAGCGTTTGTCTATAAGGCCCATTGCTATCATTCGATGATATCGCTCCTGCCTGAGGAGATCCCATCCCCGGTTAAATTTGCCCTGAAAGCGCTCGATATCCTCTTTGAGCGCATGTAGGGGCCAGTGCGGCGCCGTAAAAGAGCAATAAATAAAAAAAGGCACATCGGGCATTTTCTTGCGGTGTTCGCGAATGAATGAAACCGTTTTCTCCGCTATTACCTCGGTAAAATAAAAAGAACCGGCAGGGACCTCGATAGGGATGTTATCTTGAACAAGCGTATCAGGCCAGAAATAGCTACCGGCTCCGGTAATCATGGCGTAACAGCGCTCAAACCCTCTCTGAATCGGCCAGTTATGCGAGGAGCCTTTCGGGGGCAGGAAGCGAGTGACGTGCCATTTTCCTGCCATATAGCATCTATAACCAACTGTTCTCAAAACTTCAGCTATAGTCACGCAGGATTGATTTAGGTCGCCATGATATCCAGGCAAACCATGATCACGCATCATGTCTCCAACTCCGGTTTGATGCGGATACAAACCGGTCAACAAACTCGCCCTTGAAGGGCAGCAACGAGCGGCATTATAAAAATGAGTAAACCGAAGGCCATTTGTGGCCAAGCGGTCGATGTTGGGCGTCTCGATTTCACCGCCAAAACAACCGATGTCTGAATAACCTAAATCATCAGCCAAAATGAGAACAATATTTGGCTTAGCACCTGGAGAACTCGGAGACCATTTACATTTTGTTTTTTCTCGCTCCCGGTTTAAAGAAGAGTGTAAAAAGGACGAGCCACTCGCTATCGTTAGAGCCAAAAAATCTCGTCGCTTCATCTCTTATGCCAATCCTCTGCAAGGTATAATGTGCCCAAAAGAATGCAGTGTCAAGAATTTGACAAAAGTTCTCTGTAATATTTTGGGGCGAGATCAAAAATGAAGTTACCCACAGGAATTGAACAAGCTTTAAAGTAAATTTTGCGCACCCGTTGTAAAAAAAAGACCTATCCAAAATTTAGGACTTCGGATATAGGCATTATGCCGTGTTTAAAGCCATAATGCCCGTGAAGCCATCGAGGAAAAAAATCGTTGCTCAGTATTCTATCAACCTAACTTTTTTATATTTCTGCCGCCAATTCCTTAAAGAACTTATCGCCCTGAGAGAAGAAGGCTCGATAGGCCGAGCAGAAATAGTTTCTTTATGTCTGAGGCTCAAAATCCCTTTCTTTTGGGCAACCACCACGACAATGGGACAGCCAACAACATTTGCGGTCTGTGTCAGAAAGCGCTAATTTTAGCTGGCCAAATTTTCTTTGAGTCTCCGAGTTAAGCAAATTAATGAGGTGGTTTCGATGGACGTTACCCAATCGCCATTCTGGCTGCACAAGGAAATCGCAGGCATAAATGACGCCGTTGTGCTCAAATACTAGATGGGTCCCGCATTCCCCTTAGAGGCTGCGGTTGTGGGGTTCAGCGTAAGTAAATAAGAGCGACTCAAAATTACGGACATAGGTTGTGGGTTTCCCGGCTCGAAAATCTGCTTTCCAGAGTTCCCAGAGGGGCATAAGAAAATCGCCATATTTTTCAGCTTTAACAGAGGAGGGAGCCGGTTTATCTTGCTCATTTGGCTTTGGTTCCACGCAAGGGATAAACTGCATGTAATTAAAGCCAAGTTCTTAAGAAAATCATATATTTCTTCTAGAAACAAAGAGGAATAATCATTGACCACGACCAGCACATTGGTCTCAACGCCAGAATCAAGCAAAAGTTTGGCCGTTTCTACGACATTTAGCCACGAGCCTTGACCGTTTTTATGTTTCTTGTATCGGTCATGAATATGCTACGGCCCATCAAGGCTGAGACCAAGGAGAAAATTGTTTTCGCCGAAATATTGAGCCCACTTTTTATCGAGGAGAAGGCCTTAAATTTGTAAACTATTAGAGATAATTTGGCCACGGCCAAACCTATTCTATAGGTAAACAGATTGTTTGAAAAATCAGGACCCATGAGCGTTGGCTCTCCTCCTTGCCTGCCAAAATTAATTTTTCTGGTTCCTTGGCTAATAGCCTGCCAGATAATTTTTCGAAGTACATCAAGACTCATCCGATGCCATTTGGTTTCAGGATGAATGAACTCATTGAAACCTTCCAGGGCAATAGACACGTCCTTTTCATCCGGCTATTTCTGGAATCTAATGCCTCCACCTTCTTACTTAGCTTTAAATCTTATCTCTGGGAAGTATCTTCCTTCTCAGGGTTTTAGTATCTCCCTACTGAAGGCTGATAATGCCCAACTGTCCTAGCCAAATAAAAATGATAACAACAGGAACAAAATATCTAATCACGGCTTTCCAAAAATAAATAGCGAGCTTTGATTTAACTTCGGCCACCTTAAAATATTCTTCAATGGGCCAAGCCCATCCTACAAAAATGGTCATCAGCAAGCCGCCCAAAATGAGAAATATATTGCTGCATACATAATCCACCTTAGCAAAAACCTTGGGTGACATAGAAGCTAAGGCAGCAATAGCCAGAACGATAAAGGCCATGATGAAAATCGCCTTCTTTCTCTGTATTTTCCATTTATCCGTCAAGTGGGCAACGATTGCTTCTGTCCCACCCAGAAAAGAAGTGAATGCGGCCAAGAAAAATAAAAGGTAAAACAAGCTCCCAAATAAATTTCCCGCTGGAATTCTGTTGAAAATGTTAGGCATAACGATAAACGTTAAGCCAATTCCTGCTTCTGGCTTGAGATTAAAGGCAAACACTATTGGAAAGATCATGAAGCCGGCTAAAAAAGCAACTGCTGTGTCTGAGAGGCCTATAATTACGGCGTTGGCTACGATTTTGTCTTCTTTCTTCATGTAACTACCAAACACCAAGGCAGCGGACAAGGCAACTCCGATAGAAAAAAAGGCCTGTCCCACCGCCGCCAACGCAGCAGAAGGACTGAATTTTGAAAAATCTGGTGTAAGATAAAAGGCAACACCTTTCCCTGCTCCCTGAAGGCATAACGACCTGATGATGAGAATTATCAAAATAGCCAAAAGAGAGGGCATAAGAATCTTATTTATTTTTTCAATGCCCTTCCTAACTCCACGATAGAGAACCACAACTAGACCAGCTATTAAGATACAAGTCCACAAAATTATCTCCAAAGAATTACCGGCAAAGTTATGATAATAATTCTCTATCTCAGCCGGAGACATTCGGGAAAAGGTGCCGCTGAGCGTCTTAAAGAAATAAGCAATAATCCATCCAGCCACCGGCGCAACATAACCTGTAATTACGATATTAGTAATGACATTTATATATCCATTTACGAACCACCAGCTCTTTGGCGAGAGCATTTTGTAAGCCCCGACAGGTTCTCTTCTTGTCGCCTTCCCTAATGATACTTCTATGGATAATAAAGGAATGCCAACTAAAAAGACGATAAATAAATAGAAAATTAGAAAGACACCTCCTCCATATTTTCCAGCCACATAAGGAAATCGCCAGAGATTGCCTATGCCAACAGCATAGCCTATCGCTGCTAAAACAAAGCCTATTCTTGTTCCCCACGTTTCTCTTTCTGCCATTTCTGTTGTCTCCTATAAAATGCTTACTTAAAAAACTATTAACCGAAGCGCAAGGACACATCTTTTATTTTATATATAAACATTTTTGGGTAATCTATCCATAGCCAGAAATGTTGTCAAGCAGTAATAACCTTGACATCTATCTCCAGCGAGCCTATAACTAATTTTCAGCTTCTCAATAAGACGGAGGCCTTAAAATGAAGCGCTCCCAATGGCTATTATTAATGGGTGTCATATTTATCTTTAATTTTGCCTGTAAAAAGGCGTCATTCGATTACCAATTAAAACCAACATCCTATAAACAAGTAGAAATTTTAGATGAATTTTGGGCTCCCAAGCAGCAAATAAATCAGAGCGTTTCGTTGCCTTATTGTTTTGAGCACTTCGGCCGCGGTAGCTTCGGTAACCCCCGCTTAATTGAGGCCGCCGCCTATATCTTAGCTAAACAACCCGAGCCTTTGCTTGAAGCCTACGTGGATAAAGAAATAGACAGAATTGTCGAGGCGACACAGGCAAGAATAAAAAATCCAGAGCAGGCGGTTCGGGTTTCTGGCCACTTCTTGGAGGCAGCGGCGGCTTATTATGAAGCCACAGGCAAAAGCAAGCTGCTGGAGGAAGCCCGGCGCATAGCTGATTTAATCGCTTCCGATTATGGCCCCGGCAAAAAAACATACATCTCAGGACATGAAGGGCTTAAGATAGGGTTAATAAGCCTTTACCGAATCACAGGAGAGAGCAAATACTGGAGACTCGCTAAATTCTTTCTCGATGAAAGAGGAAAGGAAGATTACCCGCGCCAAGGGGAATATGCTCTCGACAGAACTTATGCTCAGGATCATAAACCTGTAATTGAGCAAGACGAGGCGGTAGGTCATTGTGTGCGAGCCATGTATCTTTATATTCCGCTTACCGACATCGCCGCGCTCACAGGTGAAAAGACATACCGGATAGCGGCCGAAAAGATCTGGGAGGATATGGTAGGCCGAAAAATCTATTTAACTGGCGGCATCGGCTCCATCCGCTATCAAGAAAAATTCGGTGCCCCCTACGAGTTGCCCAATTTAAGTGCCTGGAATGAGACCTGCGCCGCCTACGGCAATGTTGTCTGGAATCACCGTTTATTCCTGCTTAGCGGCGAGGGAAAATATGCCGACACGATGGAACGCGTTCTTTATAATGCCTTTCTAGTGGGCGTCTCCCAGCGGGGTGACCGCTTTTTCTATCAAAATCCCCTTAAATCTTTCGGCAACTATGAGCGCTTTGCGACGATCAACGTGCCCTGTTGTCCGCCCAACGTGGTGCGGCTAATGGCTTCAGTCGGGAACTATATATATGCCCAGAGTAAAAATGGTCTGTACGTGAATCTTTTTGTGGCGAGCAAGGCCAACTTCAGGTTCGGAAAAAAACAAGTTGAATTAGAGCAGGAGACACGCTATCCCTGGGAAGGTCAGATGAAACTAAAAATCAACCCGGAAAGGGCAGCAAGATTTAAAACCCATATCAGAATCCCCGGCTGGACTCAAAATAAACCTCTGTGGGGCGAGCTCTATCATTATGTTAATCCTATAGAAAGCGAAGTTAGCGTTAAACTAAATGGCCAGCGCCTCACGCTTAAACAGGATAAGGGTTATTTAATAATAGATAGGAAATGGAAAAAAGGAGATATTGTTGAAATAGAACTGCCGATGCCGGTGCGCCTGGTCGAAGCCAATCGGTTGGTAAAAGAAGATGACGGGTTTGTGGCCCTTGAGCGAGGTCCATTGGTCTATTGTGCAGAATGGCCAGACAACGGGGGCCACGCTTTAAACCTCGTCGTCCCTGATGAAGCCCTCTTTACCTCTGAATTTCGAGACGATTGGCTCAACGGCCTGGTAATAATAAAAGGAAATGTCTTGGCCCTGGATAGAGACCCGGATGGCAAGATATTTTCCAAGCCCCATGAGTTAGTGGCCATTCCTTATTATGCTTGGGCGAATCGTGGCCAGGGAGAAATGGCGGTCTGGTTAGCACGGCGAACGGATAAAGCCTGGATAAAGCCACTTCCTCCTGAACCCATTAAAAAAGTCACGGCCTTCGGAGCCATCGAAAAAACATATACTGGATACAATGACCAAAATGACGATATCTGTGCCGTTTATGATGGTCGTGAGCCCTTAAATTCGGCCGATGAATCCTATTTATATTTTCGAATGAGACCGCCTCAGGACCAGCCCGCGTGGATTGAATATGAATTTAAGGAGCCCACGATTATCTCTTCGTCCGAAGTCTATTTTGTTGATGACCGCCGCTTCTGCCGTCTGCCGGAATCGTGGAGAATTGTGTATAAAGAGGGGAAGTTATGGAAGCCGGTTAAAAAACTTGATGCTTATACTGTAGAAAAAGACAAATTTAACCGCATTACCTTTGAACCAGTTAAGACCATAGCTGTCCGCCTTGAGGTTGAGCCGCAAAAAATCCTGTACAAGGCCGGTCAAATCGGCCCGCCTGAAGCTATGTTCCTTAAAGAGGACATAGTTTGGCGAGAATTTGGCGTTATCGAATGGCGAGTCAAATAAAATTCACCTCCAGCCTCATATTTGAATTATTGCTTTGAAAGATTCCGGCTTTCAAACAGTTGATTCTCTTTTATCTTGTGTGGGTTAGGGTCAGAGACCGTGGGGATGGCCTCGTTCCTGCTCAGGTTTTTAACGCCATTTCGTCGTCGCCTCACTCCGAGCCTGCGCAACTTGCCTCCCTGCTGCTAAATATAGCTCAGAAGTTCCCTGCTCCCTCATGGCCTCGCCATTTCGTCTTCGCCGTTATCGTTGCGGGCGGAATCGCCTCCCTGGCTTTACAGGTAATATTATAACCAACTACCCTCTGTCGGCCTTTCCCTTAGCCTAATTTTATAAAAATTAGGTAAATATGTGAGGTGCCACCAATTTTTAGGTCATCAAACCAGCCCGCACAAATTGAAGAGGACCAAATAGTTTTATATCTTCGCTTAAAAATTATTTAAAGACTGCACTTATAGCCATTCTCCATTTATAATCGTAGTTAATTTTAACAACCAGTCCGCGGGAAGGATAGCCAAAGCTTTGATTTATTTTTTTGAATACTTGTTTATCCTGCTTCGGTTTTACCAGAGAATGTTACGCAATTTGGGGTCAAAATAAAGACGGTACGATTCTAATTCAGCAAATTCATAAAACGGCTTAAAATCGTCCCGCTGTGAAGCTTGTTCCTGACCCTTGTACTGGAAAACTGTCGGCCGGTCAGTTGGCACTAACCATTCGTTGAGCTCGGCATCGGTTCGCGGCAGGGTTATTAGATGCTTATGGACAATCTGCTGAGCATAAACTGCTGGCCCGCGCATAATAGCTACCCTATCTGGATGCCACCGGTCAATCGGCACACGACGGAAAAAGAGTGGGATGGTTATTTCTACTTTATCGCCAACATTCCATTGCCGGCTTATCGTTGCCCATTGACCGGGCTTAATTTCAACTCCCGCTGGCGCACCATTTATTTTCAGCTCCATTCCCCTCGACCAACCCGGCACACGAAAACATAGCTTGAAGGGAATTGGTCGCTCCGGGTTTACTTCTATATCCACCTTCTCTGCTTCCGGATAGTTGGTATCTAACTTTAATCTCACTTTCCCTTGAGCTGAAGCCCATTCTAGTTCAGAAGGCAAATAAAGGTTGACATATATGCCCTCTTTATCCTGAAAATAAATCAAATTGTGATACTCAACCACGTTTTGAAAATAAGTTCCAGAACAGCAGGTAAAGATGTTTCGGGAATAGACCTTGTACCCCGCGCCCAGATGATAGTTAGCATAATAAAAATGCTTACCGTGGCTGACAATCGGCAACGCGGCGCCGATAGCGTTATAAAGTAGACGCTCGACCCAATCTCCATAACGGGCTTCCCCTGTGAAGCTCATTAAATATTTAGCCAATTTAAAAGAAGCCCAAGTGCAGCAGGGAGCTTCAAAGCTATCAACCCGGCTCTCCAGAGAATCGCCTAAAGCACCGTCATTAATAACATAGCGTTCGGCTGGCCCAAACCCGCCTGTGGCATAACACTGGGAATTCTGCAAAAACTCATAAAAATTCTTCATGATGCTCAGCAAACCTGCATCTCCATCGAGGAGATAAGCCATAGCCGCGCCGCTAAAGGAATTGCAATGACTGTAAGCATGAACGCCGTGGGCATCAGGGGGGTGGGAGGTTTCAGCAAATTTATTCCAGTAATAGTCGTAACGCCAAACATCGCCGAATTCTTTATATTTACCAAGGCCGGTAACCACGTAGGCTCGATAAAGATTCTCGCTCAGCGTGTACCACTCCAGAGGATTCCCTGAATGCAGTTCCCAGGGGGTCCGGGCTGCGGGCGTCCTCGTCCGGTCAAGGTTAACCAGGCCCCAATCGACAATTTTCTCCAGCCAGCGACCCGCTTCCGTATAGCCAGCATACTGAACCAAATCACTAAGCCCACCAACCATCTTTTCCCAGGGATAATGACGCATGCGAGGATTTCCGTCCTCTCCCAAAGTTTTCGCCCACTCTTCAGCTAATTTAATTGCTTTGGCCCGAAGCTCTTCATCGCTGGTGGCCAGGGAAGCTCGAGCCATCGCCTGCAGCCATTGCCCAAAGATTACTGAGGAGTCACGAGCCGCCCATCCCCCTAACGGTTGTCCTGGAGCGGGCAAGCCAGCAGCCCTTCGGAATCCGCACAGAATATCGTCGTCAGGGATGCTTAGGTAATAATCACGAGCCGAGCCATACTGCTTCTGCCAGCGGCTGGGCAAAAGTTTTACTCCGCGATAATCAAAGGGATTTATGGTTCCTTTCCCCTTTACACTCACCCTCCCGAGGCTTGGAATTGAAAGAACTTCTGGCCGGCTCGAAAGACGCTTCGACGCTAAAACAACGCCAGAAGAAGTTGCGGCCATTGTCCCTATTTTCTTCAAGAATTCTCGTCTTTTCAGCTGATGACTCATTTTATTTAACTCCTTTCCCTATTTAATTTAAGGTTAAGATAGGTTCCTAAGCTACACCAGTTACTCAGTTTAAATCAAGAAACGATAAAATATTAGGAGGCGAAATTAGTTCGGCTTTTTTCCTTTTGAACCAGAACCATCTCCCAAAATCATAAATGAAGTTCTGAGCTCAGTCAAAAAGAAAAGGGCTCTTTCACCAAAAGTGTGGCGATTTATCAGGCCTATATCGGCCGTAATTCTTTTTAAAATAGAAAGGAAAAAGATCTTGAGTGGGCCATAAATGCATTTTAAAATTGAAAGGGGATTTATTTTCATTCTACACTTTAAAAGAAGACGGAGGTAAGACTCTATAAAAGCCCTGTTTTCCCTAAGAAAAGCGCAGTTTTTGGCATAAAAAGGCTAAACATTCATGATAAGAAGGCGCTGAAAGCACTCCACTTTTTAAGGATTAAAAAATAAGCAGTTGACAAGAATTTATTTATCTTTATAAATTTTTCTGTTAACGTTAACATTTAAACTAAAGGAGGTTAAGCATCACTACGATAAAAGATATTGCCAAGAGGGCGGGGGTTTCAATTGGCACTGTGGACCGGGTGCTTCATA
>Ga0209102_1001008_pt1 | contig 16211 bp, 8 predicted proteins | sample ConPoolayeHmetaG_FD_185483 | JGI IMG/M metagenome (GOLD analysis project Ga0209102, IMG submission 185483) | Hot spring microbial mat communities from California, USA to study Microbial Dark Matter (Phase II) - Cone Pool mat layer H metaG... ...
TCCTCATATGGAACGATATTCCGGGCGGAAGCGCCGCCCTGCAGCGCAAGCTCCAGGAGTTTGTCCGCGGCGGCGGCGGACTGGCCGTGATCGTCAGCGGCGAGCGTGCCGCCGCCGACTTCAATCGGACCTTCGCGACCTGGCTGCCGGTGCAGGTGGAAGCACGCGCCGCAGGTGCCGCTGCGGGGCGCTCGAGCGGCGATTTCGTCCTCCTGACGGACATCCGCCTGGATCACCCGATCTTCCGGCCCTTCGGCGAGCCTCAGTCGGGCAACTTTTCGAGTGCCAGATTCTACCGCCACGTGGCGCTCAAGGCCGGTCCCGAGGCCCAGGTGCCGGCGCGCTTCGACAACGGGGACCCGGCCGTGATCGCCGCGGAAGTCGGCGAGGGGCATGTCGTGGTCCTGCCGTTTTCGGCCGACGATGCCTTCAACGATCTTCCCTTGAAGGCCGTCTACGCGCCGTTCTGGCAGCAGGTGATGCGTTACCTGCAGCGCTACCGCCCGGAGCGCTATTGGGTCGAGGTGGGGGAAAGCATCGATCCCGGGCGAATTCTCGACGAGGCGGCCATCAGCCTGCTGAAGCGCAGTCCCGAGCCGGGGCGGGTCGTGGCGGTGTTCGATCCCGACCGCCGGCGCCTGCCCGTGCCCGCGGAAAGCGGGGCGGTGATCGTCGAGAAGGCCGGCTTCTACGAGTTGCGCAGCGCGGGATTGAACGTCAAGGTCGCCGTGAATCCGGCTCCCGAGGAATCCGATCTGGCGGCGGGAGATCCCGAGGAAATGGCGGCGGGATGGGCATCGAACCAGGGCGGCGACAGCACCGCGGCTGCAGCGGCCGAGAGCCTGTCGCCGGAAGAGCAGGAACGCGGGCAGGCCCTGTGGCGCTGGTTGATCCTGCTGGCGGCACTGTTCTTTGCCGCCGAAGGATGGCTGGGCAACCGCTCCGTGCTCGGGCCGGAGTGATTTGGAAGGATAGCCTGTTGCGCCGGCTGGGAAGGAGTTTTGAAGATCGGCGGACCGGCTGTGCCGAGCAATCAGCCTCGAGCCGTCAGTTGTCGGTTCATGGGTCTGCGCCGATCCATTCAGGGCTTCGGTGCAGGCTGGAAGCCGATCGCTGAGGATTGACCGCTGAAAGCTGATGGCCGAAAGCCGGCAGCTTCCCGCGCCGCCGCTCCCGATCGGGTTTTCCCGGTGCAGCGGGCGGGCCCCGGGAATGCAAATCGCTATGGAGTGTCGAAGGCGCGTGGCCTAAACTTAAGAAAACTCATCCCGCGTTTCAGGGGAGGACGGCATGGATCTCTATCGGACCTTGCTTTCGCGGATCCGCTCGGTGCGCCGCAACTGGCGGCTTCAGGCCCTGGTCAGGGGCCTGGCGCTTTTCCTGGCGGCTGCGGCCGCCCTGCTGGTGCTGGGTGTCTGGGGTGCGGACCTTTTCGGTTTCAAGCCCGCGGCCGTCTGGACCATGCGCGTCGTCACGGGCGGGCTCGCGTTTTACGTAGCACTGCGCTTTATCTGGCTCCCGCTGCGGCGGAATCTTTCCGACGTCCAGGTGGCGCGCTATATCGAGGAACGCTACCCGCAGCTGCAGGACCGGCTGGTGGCCGCCGTGGAGTTCGGAGCGAACCGCCGTGTCTCCCCGGGATTGTTGCATCTGCTGCTGCGCGACGCTGCGCAGAAGGTGCGCCTGCTCGACTTCCGCGTGTTCCTGAACCGCAGGCGACTGCTCTCCTATGCGGGCCTGGCCGCCTGCGCGCTCCTTTGCATGGCGGCCCTGCTGAGCTGGGGCCCCGCCTTTCTCCCCTACGGTTTCCATCGCCTGTATGTGCCTTGGCTGCAGGCTGCCGATAGTCGGGCGCTGCTGATCGAGGTCGAGCCCGGCGATGCCAGCCTGATCCAGGGAAGCGACCAGGAAATCGCGGCCCGGCTGGTGGGCTTCGATGCCCCGGAGGTGAGGCTGATGGTTCAGCCCGCGGGCAAGAGTTCCTGGCAGTCCTATGCGATGGAGGCGGAACGCCGCGGAAACCGCTTCCTTTACCTGCTCGCGGATGTACGTTCCTCATTGCGCTATTATGTCGAGGCGGGCGGAATGCGCTCGCCGAGTTACACCATTCTGGTCAGCGCGCTGAGCGAAGTCGAGAGGATCGACGCCACGTACAACTTCCCCGCCTATACCGGGATGAAAAGCCAGACCATCGAAGATGAGGGAGACCTGTCGGCGCTGCAGGGCACAAAGGTCGACCTCAAGGTGCGTGTGACGCAGCCCGCGGCTGGCGCGCGGCTGCTTTTCGACGACCGGTCCACATTGGATCTCGCCGGGCAGGGAGAACTCGATTTCGGCGGGTCGCTGGAGATCCGGCGCTCGGGCACCTATGTCGTGCAGCTGGCCGAGGCGGGCGGGCGGTTCCGCACGGCCTCCAGGGAATACGCGATCGAAGCGCTCGAGGACGCTCCGCCGCGCGTCTCCATCACCAGGCCCCTGCGCGACGTGCGCGCCACGAGCGTGGAGGAGGTGTTCGCCGAAGTGGCTGCCGAGGACGATATCGGGCTGACCGGCGTGCAGCTGCACTATTCCGTCAACGGGGGGCCCGAACAGGTCGTCGGGCTGTACAGCGGCAAGCCTCCCGGAAGGGCGGCCGTCTCGGGACACACTTTCTTCCTCGAGGATTTCGGGCTGCAGCCGGGCGATCTGGTTTCCTATTATGCGCGGGCCGCGGACAACAACAACCTGACCGGGCCCGGGACCTCATCGTCCGACATATATTTCATCCAGGTGCGTCCCTTCGACAACCGCTATACGCAGAGCCAGCAGGGAGCCCCACCGGGCGGCGCTGCGGGAGCGGGTTCGGAGGCGCCGGATGCCCTCAGCCGGCAGCAGAAGGACATCATCGCGGCGACCTTCCGGCTGATCCGCGACCAGGCGATCCTCGACCCCAAGGAATACTCCGACGGCCTGGGGACGCTTGCCCTCGTTCAGAGCCGGCTGCAGAACCAGACCCAGGGGGTCATCGACCGCATGACCCGACGGGGCGTGAGCGAGGTGAGCGAGGAATTCGCCAGGATGACCGACTACCTCAAGGGGGCGGTCGAGGAGATGCAGAAGGCGGCCGTATCCCTCGGAGCGCGCAAGCCGGCAGACGCCCTGCCCGATGAGCAGAAGGCGCTGCAGCAGCTCCTTCGCGCCGAGAGCCTTTTCAGGGACATCCAGATCTCATTCGGCAGCAACCAGGGGGGCGGCGGCGGTGGGGGATCCCAGGCCAGCGCCGAAGATCTCGCAGACCTGTTCGAGCTGGAGCTGAACAAGCTCAAGAACCAGTACGAAACCGTGCAGCGCGGCGAGCGGCAGCAGCGTGACCAGCAGCTGGACGAGGCGATGGAGCGGGTGAAGGAGCTCGCCCGGCGCCAGCAGCAGCTCAACGAGCGCAACCGGATGCCGGGGCAGAGGAGCGCGTCCTCTTCGGGAGGCGACAGCCGCTCGCAGCAGCAGCTGGCCGCCGAGGCCGAGGAGCTTGCGCGCCGCCTGCAGCGCCTCTCGCGGGAAAGAAGCTCGCCCGAGCTCGACCGAGTGGGCAGCCAGCTCCGCCAGGCGATCCAGGAAATGAGACGGGCGCTCCAGAACCGGCAGGCGGGCCGGGATGCGAGCGCGCAGAGCGCCCGCGCGCTGGAGAAGCTCGAGGAGGCGCGGCGCAGCCTGGCGCGCCAGCTGGACGCGGGCCTGAACCGGGGAGTGGACGCCGCCCTCGAGGAGGCCAGGCAGCTCGAGCGGGAGCAGGAGCGTATCCAGTCCGGGATCGACCGCATGATCGAAGAAAGGGAGCGGGCGAACCAGGCCGGAGCGGCCAAGCTGGCCGAGGAGCTGTCGGCGCGCAAGGAGGCCCTCGCCGAAAGGCTGCGCAACCTGGAAGGCGGCATCCAGGAACTGGCGCGCCAGGCGCGCAAGGAACAGCCGGAAACCAGCACGCGCCTGAATGAGGCGGCCGGCGGCATTCGAGAAAAGAGGCTGCAGGAGCGGATCCTGAGCGGCAATCGGCTGCTCGGGCAGACGGGATATCTCGAAGCCCTGAAGGCACGCGAGGATTATATCCGCGCCGGACTGGTCGAGCTGAGCCGCAAGCTCGAGGAGGCCCGCAAGAGCATCGGGGAGACCAGAGAGGGAAGGCTTGCCGGCGCCCTGGAAAGGACGCGGCAACTGGCCGACGGCCTGGAATCGATGCAGCGACGCCTGCAGGGACTCTCGCGCGACCAGGCAAGGCAGCAGGAAAGGGCCGCCGAAGCGGCCGGGCGCGGAACCCGGGAGAATCGCAATCCCGAGCAGCAGGCGGCGGGCCGGCCCAGGCAGACGGATGCCCTGGGCTGGACGCAGGATACGCGGCGGCCGCCGGCTCCCGCCGGCCCGCCCTCGGACGAGGATAGGCGGCAGCTAAGCCGGGAGGCGCAGCAAAGACTGGCGGATGCACAGGAATTGCGCCGCATGCTCGATCGCAACTCGACCCAATGGGAGAACCTCGAGGAGGTCATCGCCAGATTGAGGCGCCTTGACGACGCGCGCCGCTACGACGATCCCGAGGAAAGCGCGCGCCTGCGCGAGGCCATCGACCTTTTGCGCCGGGTGGAAATCGACCTGAGCCGCGAGCTTGCGAAGCTCACGCGCACCGAACAGTACCTGTACGCCGACGACAATCAGGCGCCCAGCAGTTACCGGAAGCTGGTCGAGGAGTACTACAAGGCCCTCGCCCGTTCCAGGCCCCGCTGACGGCACCGCCGCACGTGTAGCGCGGCGGGGCCGTTCGGGGAAGGATCCCCTTGATTTCCGGCCCGCGGTGGCATAGCTTTCATCATTTCCTGGAGAGAACCGTGCGAATCGTGATCACCGGCGGAGCCGGATTCCTGGGCAGTCACCTTTGCGACCGGCTGCTGCAGCTGGGCCACCGCGTCATCTGCCTCGACAACCTGCTCACCGGCAAGGTCGAGAATATCTCCCACCTGATGGGGCACGAGCGCTTCCATTTCATAAAGCACGACGTCAGCGAGTACATCTTCATCGGCGAGCCCGTGGATGCCGTGCTGCACTTCGCCTCGCCCGCCAGCCCGAGAGACTACTTGGAGCTGCCGATTCAGACCCTGAAGGTCGGGGCCCTGGGGACGCACAAGACCCTGGGGCTGGCCAAGAGCAAGGGCGCGCGCTTCCTGCTGGCCAGCACCTCGGAAGTCTACGGCGACCCGCTGGTCAACCCCCAGCCGGAAGACTACTGGGGCAACGTCAATCCCATCGGTCTGCGCGGCGTCTACGACGAGGCCAAGCGCTTCGGCGAGGCGATCACCATGGCCTACCATCGATACCACGGCATCGACACCCGCATCGTGCGGATTTTCAATACCTACGGGCCGCGGATGCGCAAATACGACGGCCGTGTCATCTCGAACTTCATTGTGCAGGCGTTGTCGGGGCAGCCGCTGACGGTTTACGGCAGCGGCGAACAGACGAGAAGCTTCTGCTATGTCGACGATACGGTCGAGGGAATCGTGCGCCTGCTGCTGGCGCCGCCGGGCGACGAAATTCACCACCCGGTGAATATCGGCAATCCCCGCGAGATGACCGTCCTGGAAATCGCCCGCACCATCCTGGCGCTGACCTCGTCGGGCAGCAGGATCGCCTTCGAATCCCTGCCCCAGGACGATCCCAAGGTGCGCCGTCCCGACATCGGGCGCGCCGCCAGGCTCCTGGGCTGGGAGCCCCGGGTGTCGCTGGAGGCCGGGCTGCGCCGCACGATCGACTATTTCAAGGACCTCCTGGCCCGCGAGCAACCGCCGGCGGTTCATCCGGCGTGACGGCGGCCGAAGGGGTAGGGAGAGGAAGACCGATGGAAGTTCCCCTGCTGGACCTGAAGGCGCAATACGCCGCCATCCGCGATGAAATCCAGGCGGCCGTCGCAGCGGTTTTCGAAAGCCAGCAGTTCATCATGGGGCCGAACGTATCGGCCCTCGAGGAAGAGATCGCCAGGTTGTGCGGCGTGCCTTATGCGGTGGGGGTGGCCTCCGGGACCGACGCCCTGCTGCTGTCGCTGAAGGCGCTGGGCGTGGGCCCGGGCGACGCCGTGATCACGGTGCCCTTCACCTTCTTCGCCACGGCGGGCGCCATCGTCAACCTCGGCGCCCGGCCTCTCTTTGTCGACATCGAGGGCTCGAGCTGCACCATGGACCACGAGCGGCTCGCCGCGCTGCTGGAGCACGAGTGCCGCTTCGATCCGGGCTCCGGGGCCCTGGTTCACCGGCCCACCGGCGCGACGGTCAAGGCCGTCGTGCCCGTCCATCTGTACGGGCAGTGCGCCGACATGGACGAGATTCTCGAGCTGGCGCAGCGCTATCGCCTGGCGGTCGTCGAGGACGCCTGCCAGGCGATCGGCGCCCGCTATCGCGACAAGGCCGCGGGTTCGCTCGGCGACGCAGGCTGCTTCAGCTTCTTCCCGACCAAGAACCTGGGCGGCGCGGGCGACGGCGGCATGGTGGTCACGTCGAGCAGGAACCTAGCGCAGCAGGTGCGCCTGCTGCGGGTTCACGGTTCGCAGCCGAAATACTTCCATTCGGTGGTCGGCTTCAACAGCCGGCTCGACGAAGTCCAGGCCGCCGTGCTGCGCGTGAAGCTGAAGTACCTGGAAGAATGGATCGAGGCCCGCCGGGATCACGCCGCCGGCTACGGGCAGGGCTTCGACGCCGCCGGCCTTCTGCCGCGCATCGCCGCGCCCGTGATCCGCCCGCACCGCACGCACACCTTCCACCAGTATGTCATCCGCACTCCGGAGCGCGACCGCCTGCGCACCTACCTTCAGAGCCGCGGGATCGGCACGGAAATCTACTACCCCCTGGCACTGCACCAGCAGGAATGCTTCCGCCGCCTGGGGTACGATGCCTCCGCCTTTCCCCAGGCACGAGCGGCGGCCGAGGAGGTGCTCGCGCTGCCCGTGTATCCCGAACTCACCCGCGAGCAGAGGGATTACGTGGTCGCCTGCATCGCGGATTTCCACGCCGGTGCTTGAACGAAGCCGCCGGAGGCTTCAGGCATGGCGGCGGATCTCGGCGAGAAATTCCTTGCGGTGGCGCTGGATCGTTTGATTGAGTACCTCGACGGCGCGGGGCTTCAACGGGACCATGGCACCCTGGCTGAGGAGGGCCGCGATCTGCCGGGCATGATGGTCGTCGATGCGCCGTTCGCGCAACTCGCGGATGATGGTGCTCTTGCAGCCGCGCAGCACGCTGCGGAAGTATTCGATGCCTTCGGAAATGACGGCGTTGATCTGGGCGACGAAATCGCCCAGATATCGGGTTTCCATGGGATTGAAGTTGCAGTAGCAGCGGGGCACGCGCGCCAGGATCTGCCGCACGGGCAGGGTGCACTGGTTGGCCTGGATCCACCGGCCCATGATGCGCACACGGTTCAGATAGCTCTGGTCGGTATGGCTCAGGCTGGAGAGCAACTCGAGGTTTCTCAGGGCCACGGAATCCACCGCAGCTTCCTCGGTCCCCGGCCGGTCGGCCAGGTGCAGCATCCGGTCGTGGAGCGCGCAGTAATATTCGATGTAGGCCTGCTTGAAAGCCTGGAAACTGCGATCGAAGGCGTCACGGGCGGAGCTTTCCAGGAAGCGCAGGGGCTCGCCGGCGGATGCCAGAAGCTCCCGGCGCAGCGTCTGGAGCTCCGACCGAGTCGACGGGCATGCGCCGTCCAGGTACATGCGGGCGCGCTCGAAATCGGGGGCCCAGCGCAGCAGGCCGGGTAGACCGTCGAGCACCCTTTTCCAGCGGTACAGCTGGGTGCGGTCGCGGCCGAAAAGGCCGGCCGCCTGTGTCATGGCGGCGACCATGGCGATCTCGCCCCGGTTGAGACGTTGCAGCAGCAGCTCGAGCTTTTCCAGGATGCGGGTGAAGAAGCGCACTTCGCCCGAAAAGCCCGTGGTCAGGAAGGAAGAGGGAAGCGAGGCGCAACCCGCAGCGAAACCTGCGGCATCCATGCCTGCATGGGCCGCCCACCATTCGATCAGCTGGCTGCGCGCCCGGTCGAGGCTCAGTCTGCGAATGGCGTCGCTTCCCGAAAGCAGTGCCGCCCACTCGAGGGCGTGCCCGACTTCCTGTCGCGCCGCTGCGTCTTCCGCCTGAAGGTTTTCGGCGGAGCGGGCCGAGCGGGGGCCGGAGGGCGAAAGGAGGGCCTGCAGCCTGGACAACAGGAATTCCTCCAGGCTCTGATGGGCCATCCGGTCCCTCAGCAGGAACTGCTCCCTGCCGATGATGAGCTTGCCGCGCTGCACGTACAGCTCGGTGAATATGCCGCGCAAGGCCTCGCGCGCCCGCGCCATGGATGGGTCGTGGCACACGGTGCCGTCCGCGCCGAACAATTTGAGTCCGGCCAGTTCCTGGAGCTGCTCCGATTCTTCCGCCGTCGGGCTGTCGGGCCGCCAGATGATCAGGTGCGGGGAGCGCGCCGCCAGCTCCCTTGCGGCCACGTCGAGTTCATAGAAACGCTCGAACGGGGCGAGCATGAGCAAGATCCATTCATAGGAAGCGTTTTGCACTGCAGCCAGATCGGCCTCGCTCCATAGCGGGTCGAAGTAGTTCTTGAAGTGAACCAGGCCGGCGGCACTCCTTTTACCCACCTGTGCCGTCACCGCCAGCGATTGGGAGGAGCGCTGGTACTCGGCGCTCGTATCGGGCTTCCAGGAACGGAACTGGGCGTGGAACCAATCGTACAGCATCAGGGGAATGCACAGGCGGAATTCCTGAGGCTCGAGCAGTTCCCGGTCCCGGGGTGGGGGCGCCTTCCGGGCAAGCGAGTACCGGCGGTCGCGCAGTGTTCCTTCGGCGGTCAGGTAGCCGGCGCCGTGCAGCTCCATTTCTCCGAGCACGGCCGCGGTCAGGGCGTAACTCGGCAGGGCATCGGCCGGATCGTAGATCAGCAGGGCATCGGCCAGGTTGGTGACCGTTGCCGGCCTGAGGTTGCAGATCGTGAAAAGCGCGATCGCTTTCAGAAGCTCAAGCGCCCTCGCCTGGATGGGCTGGGGAAGCCGCGGGATGGCGGTGCGCTGCAACTCCTCGTAGGCTTGAATCCGGGCAGAGTATTCGCCGTGCTCCTTCAGGTCGGGGGCGATGTAATCGAAGAGCCAGTCTACGGCCACGAGCCGGTCGGCCGGCCGCGTGCGCGATGCCTTGATGGCAATCTGCACGAACTGCAGGAGAGCGAAATGGGGCAGCCGGGATCGGATTTCGAACAGCGCCTGGAACACGAAGGGGTGGATTGGATAGAGATCGGCCATGGTTTCCAGGCTGGGTCCGAGCGACGGCAGTTTCTCCCGCAGCGAGTTGAGGATCCTGAGGATTCTCGCCCGCTGCTGCGCGTCCTTGCTGGCCAGTGCTCCCGAGATGATCTGGGCCACGTTGGTCCGGCGCAGGCGAATCGACTCGCAGGCAGGAACCCTGTCCCTGAGTTCCGCTTCGTTGCCGGCCAGAATGACCAGTATGCCCTTTTCGGAGCAGACCCGGACCAGCGACGCGATCAGGTCGGATTCGAGACGTGCCTGATCGTGCCCTCCGAGTCTGCGGAAACGGCGCGCAACGTCATCCAGAACCAGCAGGCCCAGGGGCGGAGACGCGGCGGACGCGGCGGCCTGCAGCAGCAGGACCGCAAAGTCCCGTGGGTTCCAACGGAGATAGCTGATAGTGTGGCGAGCCTGGATCTCCGCGCCTGCGCTGCCGCGGTTGCGCGCCCCCTGCAGCAGCGACGCCGCCAGATCCTGCGACGGGTCTTCGGGGAATGAAAGGTACAACCCGGCCAGGGCGCGATCGGGCTTGGGCAGCTCGGGGAAGAGCGGCGCATTCCAGGCGGCATCTTCAGGATTTTCCAGCAGGGCCATCAGGTAGCGCAGCAGATGGGTCTTGCCGACACCGGGATGCCCCGTGAGCAGCAGCGGGACCGCCGGGCGCGCCGACGGGCCGACTATGCGCTGGAGAATCTCGCCGCAGACGGATCGGGCCTCCGGCGTCAGGCAATAGGTGCCCATGATCGCCTGCCGCCCCGCGCGTGCGGGATCGGGAAAAGGCGGGCGTATGTGGAAGGCGAAATTGTCGCCGATTCGCATTTCGGTGGCCGCGGCCCGCGCGTCAGCGCGCAAGTTCCCTCGTTTCCGGAGGGCCACTGTTTTTATCGACCCCCGGCCGCGACTCTTTAGCTCCTTGCCCTTCAGGACTTTGCCGTTTCGGGCAAGAAGTGCGCGATGAGACTCGACCGAAGGCGCCCGCTATCAGCGATCAGCCGTCGGCATTCGGCCGCCGGATGGGGATGAAGCGGTCGGTCTGGCGGACCGGCGATGGTTCTTCTTAAGTAGTTTGGGGGCGCAGCCGGACGGCGGAATCTACTTGGGTCCCGGCTTGTTAGGGTGGGGGGTGGAATATATGCTGGCGGGCGCGCCGGCGATTGTATGCCCGTAGCTGTTGCCGTAACAGGGCAGTACGGGCTCGGTGCCCTTGATGAAATACTCGCTCTGCCGGTACAGGCAGCGCTCCGTGGCCAGGTAGCCCGTCGTCGGGTCGACCTCGACGCTGACGATGTCCTCCGGCACCTCGAATTCCTTGCCGCTCAGGCGGCGCAGGGCGGCGGCGCGTTTCATGAAGGCCGTCCAGATGGGCAGCGCCGAGCGCGAGCCCGGCAAATTGAGCTCCCGGTTGTCGTCGAAGCCGACCCAGGCGACGCACAATAACTCCGGAGTATACCCGGCGAACCAGCCGTCGTGTGAACTGCCGGTCTTGCCGGCCGCCGGCAAGGTGAAGCCGCGGGCGCGCACGCCGGCTCCGGTTCCCTCGCGGATGACCGACTGCAACAGTGAGGTCACCATGAAAGCGACCTGGGGCGAGATCACCTGGGCGCGCTGCGGTTCGGCCCGGAATATCGGGCGGCCGGCGGCGTCCATCACGCAATCGACCGGCAGCAACTCGGCCAGCATCCCGCCGGCGGCGAATGCCGTGTAGGCGCGCACCATTTCCAGCGGGGTCACCTCGAAGGCGCCGATCGCCATCGCGGGATAAGGCTGTATGTCTTCGTTAAGCCCGAGGCGGCGGGCAAGCTCGGTGATCTTGTCGAATCCCACCGCTTCGGCGAACCTGATGGTCGCGATGTTCAGCGAGCGCGCGACGGCCTGGCGCATGGAGACCTGGCCGAAGTATTCCTCCTTGTAGTTCCGCGGTTCGTAGAGCAGGTCATCGAAGGCGAAGCGCGCCGGCGCGTCCAGCACCGAAGACACCGGCGTCAGCGGCGAGGCGCTCGTGTAGGCCGTCTCCAGAGCGGCGGCGTAGACGATCGGTTTGAAGATGCTGCCGGGCTGGCGCTTCGAGTGGGTGATGCGGTTGAACTGGCTGGCGCCGTAGTTGCGGCCGCCCACCATGGCCAGGATCCGGCCCGTGACGGGGTCGACCGCGATCAGGCTGGCCTGCACGGTTCCCGGCTCGATGCCGCGCGGCCCCCGGGCGAGGATTCCGTCCACCTCGGCCAGTCCCTCGCGCAACGCCTCGTATGCCGCCTGCTGCAGTGCGGCGTCCAGGGTGGTATGGACCTTGTAGTGCGCGCGCGCCAGCTCGTTGTCCGGGCCGAGCCGCTCATCCAGATACTCCTGCACATAGTCGACGAAATACGGCGCGTCGGAGTAGTTCAGGGCTGTTGCCGGCTTGGTGGCGAGCGGCGCGGCTTTCGCCCGCTCGCATTCGGCGGCGCTGGTCATGCCGTACTCGGCCATCGCATCCAGCACCTGGTCGCGGCGCGTGCGCGCCCGCTCAGGGTGGCGCAGCGGGGCGTAGCGGTTCGGGGCGGGTATGATGCCCGCCAGTGTCGCAGCCTCCTCCAGGGTCAGGTCCCTTACGCTCTTGTTGAAGAAGACCTTGGCCGCCTCCCCGAATCCGGCGATGCTGAACGAGCCGTGCTGGCCCAAATAGACTTCGTTGGCCCACAGCTCGAAGATCTCCTGCTTGGAGAGCCTGCGCTCCAGCAGTATCGACATGTAAGCATCGGTGAGCTTGCGCTTCAGGGTGCGCTCCGGCGTGAGGAAATAGTTCTTGACGAACTGCTGGGTGAGCGTGCTGGCACCCTGGACCGCTTCGCCCTCGCGGATATCGACGATCAGGGCCTTGATGATGCGTACGGGGTCGACTCCCGCATGCGTGAAGAAGCGGCGATCCTCGGCCGCCAGCACCGCATTGATCAAAACCGGCGGCAGCTCCGCGTAGGGGACGTAGCGGCGCTTCTCGCGCTCGCCGGTGATGAAGTTGCTCAATAGCTGGGGCTTCAGGCCGAACGTCTCCAATGCGACTCGGGTGTCGGGATCGACGAGCTGCCGGATCCGGCCTCCGGAAAACGCGACTTCGACCGAGCGATGGGCGAATTCGACGGGGAGGTCGTCGTTGTGAATCACCAGGCGGTCCTTGTCCTTGACTTCGTACCAGGCGGTGCCGGTACGGGCTCCCCTTTCCACATAGCCCAAGCGGCGCGCCTCGGCACACAACTGGTCGAGCGCCGCGGGCTTGCCCGGAAAAAGCACGGCAGGCGCCGCGTAGATCTCCGTCAGTGCGCCGGCGGCGCGCGCGCCCAACTTTTCCTGGATGATCGCGTCGAAAAGGTAGTAGTAGCGGATCAGGAAAGCGGCCAGGACGATCGCCGGCGGCAGGAGGATTGCAGCCAGCAGCTTGAACCGGCGCGATCTGCGCCCGCGCTTGGCTGCCCGCGGGCGGCTTTTTCCCCTGCTGTGCGTTGCGCGATCCATCGTAGCGGTCCGACGCGATTATAGCAAACCGGGAACGTCCGGGGCGTGTTCATCGGTCACAACCCGCAGGCGCGGCCGGCGCGCACGCGGCTCTGGATTTTATGCGCGCCGCCCGGTACCCTGTCTTGGGGGAGGAAGGTGCCGGAATCCAGGTATTCGCGCCAGATCATCTTTTCCGGAATCGGGCCTGAAGGGCAGGCCGCCCTGAGGCGCAGCCGTGTGCTGCTGGTCGGCTGCGGCGCGCTGGGGAGCGTGATCGCCGAGATCCTTGTGCGTGCGGGAGTGGGCGCGCTCGCCGTGGCGGATCGCGATTACGTGGAGGAGACGAACCTCCAGCGTCAGTCGCTCTTTACCGAGGAGGATTGCCGGCAGAGCCTCCCCAAAGCGGTGGCGGCCGCACGGCGGCTGAGGGCGATCAACAGCGATGTGGAGATCGCGGAACATGTGGTGGACGTCAACCCCGAGACCATCGAACCGCTGGCTCGGCCCGCCGACCTGATCCTCGACGGTACGGACAACTTCGAAACCCGCTTCCTTCTCAACGACGCCGCCCTTGCCTGGGAAAAGCCGTATGTCTACGGGGGGTGCGTCGGCGCATACGGGCTGAGTATCGCCGTCATTCCCGGCCGCACCCCTTGCCTGCGCTGCCTGCTGGAGCAGATGCCGCCCGCGGGCAGTGCGCCGACCTGCGACACGGTCGGCGTGATCGGGCCCATCGTGCATCTGGTGGCCGCGCTCGAGACCGCCGAGGCTTTGAAAATCCTCACGGGAAACCTGGAGAAGGTGAACCGCAGGCTCGTCAGCGTCGACCTGTGGGAGAACCGCGTGCTTTCGCTGGATCTTTCCGGCATGGGCGCCAATCCCGATTGCCCGGCGTGCGGGAGGCGCCGCTTCGAGTTCCTCGAGGGCGAGCGACGGACGCGCACGGACTCGCTCTGCGGGAGGAATGCCGTCCAGGTGCGGCCGGCGGGATCGGCGAACCTCGATCTTGCACCGATCGCGCAACGGCTGGCGCTCCAGGGCAGGGTGAACGTGAACGAATTCCTGTTGCGGGCCGACCTGGGAGAGTTCGAGATTGCGCTTTTCCGCGACGGGCGCGCCATCATTCGCGGCGTGCGCGACGCCGATGAAGCGAAGCGCCTGTATGCCAGGTTCATCGGGGCATGACCGGGGGCGGCAAATTGATTGGGGGAAACGCGATGGCTGGCCTTAGGAATACGGGCATTGCATCGGTACTTGTCGGCCTGGCTCTGTGCCCGGCTGCCGTTCGCGGCCAGGATCAGGACAGGAGCCTGAAGTTGTTCGAGGAAGCCATTCGGGCCATGGGCGGCGAAACCTTCCTGGCCGTGCGCGACATCGTTGCCGAGGGGGTCCTCTACTATTTCAATCGCGAGGGCGACAACAGCAACCGGATCCGCTACAACGATTACACCAAGCTGCCCGACAAGAGCCGATACGAAGAAGGCAACAACAGAAAGGCGCGCGACGTCGTCGTCTTCAACCTGGAAAAGAACGAGGGCTGGATTCTCGAGGGCCAGAGGGATACGCGGGAGGCGACGCCCGAGGAGATGAAGGATTTCCGCAACGCCGTCAAGCACAGCCTCGACACCATCTTCCGCTTCCGGTACAAGGACCCGGAGAACAAGCTGTTCTATCTGGGCCCCGGCGAGGGTGCCGATATCACCAGTGAGGCCGTGAAGCTTCTCGATCCCGAGAACGACGAGGTGACGATATACTTCGACCGCAACAGCAAACTGCCCGTGAAGATCCAATACCAGACGCTCGACCGCCAGGGAGTGCTGCATCGCTACCGGGAGGAGTACAGCCAGTGGCACAGGATCCAGGGCATCAACACTCCGCTGCGGATCGATGTCTACGACAACAACCGCAGGGCATTGCAGCGATTCGTCCTCAAGATCGCCTACAATACCGGACTTGCCGACAGCTTCTTCGTCAAACCCGTGCCCCCGAAATGATCGGCATCCCGCGCGTGCAGCGCACGGCCGCGCGCGGGCAGACCGCCCGCCGGATGCGGAGATACGATCGTGCCGCATGGGGACCCGGATCGAGCGGGCGCGCCTACAGGATTCGGGCGGCCTCGAGCGCAGGTTCGAGTTCGGGGAGCGTGGCGATGCGATACCGGTCGCGGTTGCGCGCCACCTTGTCGGCCAGGGCGGCATGGATCGCGTGCCCGGCCTTTTCCGCATACAGGCGGCCGATGATGGGAAGTCCGACCAGAGATATGTCGCCCAGAAGATCCAGAAGCTTGTGGCGGACGAATTCGTCGGGGAAACGCAGATGATTGTTGACGATTCCTTTCTCGTCGAGGACTACGGCGTTGTCGAGCGATCCGCCGCGGATAAGGCCGCTTCGCTGGAGATACTCCACATCGGAGATGAAACCGAAGGTGCGGGCGGGGCTGATTTCCTGGCGGTAGCGCCGCGGCGAAAGCTCGATGCGGATTTCCTGCCGGCCGATGGCCTGATGGGCAAAATCGATGATGTAGACCGCCGTGGGCCGCGTGTCGGGATACAAGCCGGCGACCTTGCCGTCCTGACGCACTTCGATCGGTTCCTGCACCTGGATGTAGCGCCGCAGAGCGTCCTGCTCCCGGATGCCCGCATCCTCGACCGCCTGGGCGAAACACTCGCCGCTGCCGTCCAGTATCGGGACCTCCATGGAATTCAGGTCGACATACAGGTTGTCGATACCCAGGCCGTAGAGGACCGAGAGGAGATGCTCCACGGTCGCGATCATCACACCCTTTTTCATGAGGGTCGTCGCATAGCTGACCCGGGCCACGTGGCGGCGCAGCGCTTCGATGGCGAAGTTCTCCAGGTCGGTCCGGCGGAATATGATGCCCGTGTTCGGCGGAGCCGGATGCAATCGGAGCGTTGCGGGATACCCCGTGTGGAGGCCCGTCCCCGCAATCCGGACCTCGCGCCGCAATGTCCTCTGGTATTTGAGCAGCGGTGTCTCTTCGAGCATCGTAGCCATAGCGAATATCCCGCAGTAGGACTGCGTCGGCAGTTCAGAGCCTTCGCTGTTAAGCAATTTTGATTCCAATACTTCATCTCGGACTGTCTGGCGGCGCAACCATTTTTTATCCATGAAATTACTGGAATCGAGCTTTTCATGGCAGCGATGATTGTGGCTGCTCGTGTTGCATGGATGACACACTTGCAAGCCGGATATGGGCGCGCGGAGGTTTCTTGTCTGCAGCGATCGGCGATGGCGCGGGTCTTGATTAATCCGATTGCCCCGGATTGCAGGCTGTGATAACAGTAAAAGCTTCTGGGGAGACATGGATGTTGCAGCGGCTTGTCCGGTCGAAGTCGTGGCGGCGCTCGCGGGCGCTCTGACCGCCCGGGTCTGCCGGCCGCCTTTCCGCAAGCCTCGGCACTGCGATGGGGAGCCAGCCGTGAAC
>Ga0209102_1001009_pt1 | contig 16193 bp, 14 predicted proteins | sample ConPoolayeHmetaG_FD_185483 | JGI IMG/M metagenome (GOLD analysis project Ga0209102, IMG submission 185483) | Hot spring microbial mat communities from California, USA to study Microbial Dark Matter (Phase II) - Cone Pool mat layer H metaG... ...
CTTGAGCGCTGAGGAGAAACTGAGGGTGGTGGAGGAGGGGAGGCAGTCAGGCACCACGATAAGCGAGGTGTGCCGGCGGTATCAGGTTGACCACGCTCAGTTTTATCGCTGGGAAAGGCTTGCCCGGCAAGGAGCTCTGGAAGCGCTGCGTAATGGTGCCAGGAAGTCGAAGAATGGGAAGCACGAGGCATGGCTTATGAGCGAAGTCAACCGCCTGCGAGCTGTGGTTGCCGAACTTATTGCCGAAAACCTGAGTCTGAAAAGGGGGGTCTTGGTGTGAGACCCCACCGACGCTATACTGAAGAGGAGAAAAGGGTCTTGCTGAATACGGTGTCTAGAGCTCAGGAGCACAGCGGCCAGCCTCTCAGTTGGATTCTGGCTGAACTGGGGCTTACCCGCTCAGTCTACTACGACTGGCTGGAGAAGGCAGAGACCGGAAGTCTGGCTGACCATGTTGTTGTGCCGCGGTCTCCCCTCGCTGCCTTACCTGAGGAGATTGAAGCGGTTGTGGCTTACGCCAAGGTTCGTCCCAGGGATGGATATCGCCGTCTTACCTGGATGATGGTGGACGAAGACGTCGTCTACCTGGCTCCTTCTACGGTATACCGCATCCTGGACAAACATGACCTGCTCTATCGCTGGAAGAGGCCAGAGCCGGGTCAGGGCAGGCGCGTCCCTGAGGCTACTTACCCGAACGAGGTATGGCACATTGACCTGATGTACCTCTGGGTGAGAGGGCGGTGGTATTTCCTGGTAACCATCCTTGACTCTTACAGCCGCTACATCGTCCACTGGGAACTTGCCCTATCCATGCGTGCCGAGGAGATAGCCGAGATAACCGCCATCGCCCTGGAGCGAGTGCACGGCAAGAAGCCCCGGATTGTCAGGGATAACGGCTCCCAGTTTGTGGCCAAGGAATGGCGTGAAGTCATGCGCTATTTTGAGGTGGAAGAGATTCCCATCAGGGCGAGGCATCCTGAATCCAACGGGAGGATTGAGCGCTATCATCGCAGCGTGAGAGAGGAAGCCTTTGGCGACACCGAGGTTGAAGACCTTTATCGGGCAAGGGACCTCTTGGCAGACTGGGTGAGGTACTACAATGAGGAGCGGTTGCACTCTGCTCTCGAATACCTGCGCCCGGTTGACTATTACCTGGGTAACCCGCAGGCGCTACTGGCTGAGCGAAAGACCAAACTGCGGGAAGCAGCCGCCAGGCGAAGGGAGGTGAATACAGGCAAGAAAGAAATTAGACTCGTGAACGTAGCCCCAGAATTGGGGCGGAGTGAACGAGGGGCCGAAGCGATAGCGGAGGCAAAGACTTGACAAGGACTGGGGAGAGTTGTAGCATTTTGATACCATCGATTTGTCCGAAAACGACTGAACCAATACAGATGCCCTTAACCAGAGCGACTTTCATAACAAGGAGGAAAAAGATGAAAAAGAGAATTATGTGGGCGCTGGTGAGCTCCTTGATGGTGCTATCTTTGGTAATAGCATCCTGTGCTCCTAAAGAGGAGGAGAAAAAAGCGGAGGAAGAGAAAGCAGTAGTAACACAAAAGGCGGAGGAAAAGAAGGTAGAAGAGAAGGAAGTGGTAGCAGCGCCAACTGGAGAGGCACACTGGTGGGATAAATTCGGAGAGCCACAGTATGGTGGTACAATCATCACACGAACGGCCAGCTCTCCTCCTCATTTTGACCCGTTTTTTGGTATGGCGCCGACAGGCCTCTGGCTGGAGACGCTAGGCATGAGAGACTGGGCGGTAGACCGGAAGGTATGGGCCCACAACGTGATGTATATTCCTGTGGAGTATGAGCAGGGTCTCTTGGCAGAAAGTTGGGAGTGGCCGGACCTAGAAACTGTCGTCTTCCACATCCGTAAAGGGGTACACTGGGCCATTAACCCCTACAGCCAGGCCACCCCGGTGCTTAACGGTCGCGAACTGACTGCCTACGATATAGAGTGGAGTTATAATCGCTACCACGGCTTGGGTGGTTTTGCCGGAAAAGGGAGCCCATATCGAGAGACACCGCTGAAGGTAGTTGCATCCGTAACTGCCACGGATAAGTACACAGTCGTTTTCAAGTCGGCGTATCCCTCCATTGATATGCGGGAGATTCTCATGGAGAGTCTGCCCGGTACCCAGATAGTAGCCCGCGAAGTAGTAGAGAAGTGGGGAGACATGAATGATTGGAAGCGCGTGGCAAGCACCGGGCCATTTATGCTGGCAGATTATGTCCCCGATAGCTCAATAAACTTCATCAAGAATCCAAACTACTACGGCTATCATGAGTGGTACCCAGAAAACAGGCTCCCCTATGCAGATAAGTGGGTGGTGCTGATTATACCAGATGTGGCTACGACAATGGCGGCCCTGCGCACCGGTAAGGTTGACCTGGTAGAGAATCTTTCGTGGGAACAGGCAGACAATTTAGCGCGAACCAATCCTGAGCTAATTCTGTCAAGACTCCCTTCAAACGGTACAACGCTGGATTTAAGATGTGACACGCCACCCTTTACGGACATCAGGGTGAGAAAGGCGCTCCAGATGGCCATAGACCTAAAAACAATAGCCAAGACACACTATGGCGGTTATGTGGAGCCGATACCAATGGGGTTCACAGGAGCCCCCGGGTTCATGACCCCGTACGATAAGTGGCCGCAAGAGCTTAAGGACGGCTACGCTTATAACCCTGAAGGGGCGAAAAAACTCCTGGCTGAAGCGGGATATCCCAACGGATTTAAGACCAACGTAGTAGCGCAAACCACCAATGACCTGGACCTTTTGGAAATAATCAAGAGCTACTTTGCTGATATTAATGTTGATATGGAGATCAGGGTAATGGACCCCGCTGCTTTCAGCAGTTTCGTACTGGCTGGGAAACACGACCAGATGGCCTGCAACTGGAACATTGGTTTGATGTGGCCCCCGGCTTATACTGGTCTTGAGTATTACTCCAAACACTGGAGGAACCTCGTTAAAAATAACGACCCTGTTTTTGACAAGCTATTTGAGAAGCAAATGGCCAGCCTTGACCTAGCTGAGCGACGTCAACTGCTTATTGAAGCAAATGACCGTGTCCTCGCGCAGTACTGGTCGGTGCGCGTGCTTCCGACGGTTACGGTCAATGTCAATCAGCCGTGGTTGAAGGGTTACAGCGGTGAATATAACATTTCCCAGATGTACTATGTGGCGAGGTTCTGGATAGACCAAGACATAAAGAAGGCCATGGGACGTTAGAGCGGACGCCAGTTGAGGCATATGGGGAATACCTTTGACGCATCAGGAACAAAAAGAGGTTGGGGACACAAGTCCCCAACCTCTTTTTTTCACTTTATGGCTTAGATGGTGAGGCACGGAAATTTATGAAAACAATGCGTCAGAAGCTCGGGGCTAAAGGTTGGCTGTCTTTAATTTGGTCCAAGGAATACAGGGGGCAGAATTCCGCATCATCTCCTTGACTTTATTGATGAAAATATCCTGGTATATTTTGGGATAGCAGCCTTATCAAAGAAACTCTCCCGGGCTGCCGCATGAGCTGCTTTTAGTGGGCTGAACTTACCACGTTTCTTGATAATGTCGGTGGGGTTGAGCGTAGAGTATTTCTCCGTCGTCTTTTATGTCGGCATGCCCTGTTATCTCCTGGAGGGAACGGAGGTCTCCATCCTGGACGAGAAAGTTCTTGCCGATTTTGCGATTGCGAAGGTAGATTGGCGACCCCGAGGGGATTTGAACCCCTGATCTACGCCGTGACAGGGCGTTATGTTAGTCCGCTACACCACGGGGCCATCCTGTTTTAAGCATTAAATGGTATCTCAACCTTTTTGCCTATCTTGAGTCTATCAGTGTGGGGTATAGCGTGTCAAGCTGTCTGTCAGCAGGTTAGACCCGCCCGTAGTCATCTTCTATTCTGACTACATCTTCCAGCTCGGGGGTTGAGACTTCAAATAGAGTAGTGTCCTCTAAAGCCTGCAGGCGGTGTTTAGTCCGAGGTGGTACTCTGAAACGGTAACCATCGTGAACCTCGGATTGAACTAATTGTCCGTCATTTCCTTCGGTTTCCAGCAGGGCTTTCCCCTTATAAATATAGAGGGTCTCGTCCTTCTTTTCGTGATATTGGAGACTGAGCCGATGTCCTCTCTTAACAAAGATTAACTTACCGGCATACTTTGGAGTATAAGCCCATAACAGCTCGTATCCCCAGGGTTTGTCAGTCCTTTTGGGAAGCTTGTCCTGCATACTAGACTCCCTCTCAAAACTCCGGAGCTTTTAGACTCCAGCTAATTCTCTACCTACTTTAAGCAGCCTTTCTACCCGGGCTGGCGTGCTGCTTTCGGCGTAGACACGGAGTAATGGCTCAGTGCCGGAAAATCTGATGAGCAGCCAGGTATTATCCGCCAAGATAAAGCGAAAGCCATCAAAGGTGTCAAATTTCACTACCTTGACGCCGTCAATATTCGTTGGGGAATTCCGTGTTATACGTTCAATTATCGCTTGGCGTTCCGGCTGAGGGAAGTCTATGTCCACACGGTCAAAATAATGATGTCCAACCTTGCTAAAAAGGTAATCCACCAGTTGTGAAGGCTTCTTGCCCGTCTTGACCATCAGGTCGAGGAAATAGAGAGCCGCCAGAATACCGTCCCTTTCCGGCGCATGACCGCGAAAGCCAAAGCCGCCGCTTTCCTCGCCGCCAATGAGAGCCTTTTCCCTCATCATTATTGGCGCTACATATTTAAAGCCTACCGGTGTCTCCCGAACCGGCACGTCAAAGATTTCACCCAGGCGATAGACCATGCTGGTGGTAGTTATCGTCTTAACTAGAGCCCCCCGCTCACCCCGTAGCTCCAGCAGGTAAAGGCAGAGCAGGGCGAAGACCTGAAGCGTGGTCAGGAACTCTCCCTTTTCGTCCACGATGCCCAGGCGGTCGGCATCGCCATCGGTAGCTATTCCCACATCAGCCCTTTGCTCTTTAACAGTAGCAGAGAGTTTCGCCAGATTAGCCGCAATCGGTTCCGGTCGGATGCCGGGAAATAGTGGATTGCGTTCGCTGTTTATCTCCACTAGCTCAACAGCCCCCCCGCTTAATAACGCTTTGAGATAGCCAGCGCCGGCTCCATACATCGAGTCAACAGTGACTTTCAACCCGGCCCGCCGTAGCTCCTCGAGGTCAACGAGCTTAGTTATATGTTGTAAATAGACCGGAGCTAAATCCAGGTATTCTACCAGCCTCTGGTCTAAGGCTTCAGCCAGCGGCAATGGCTCTATCTTTTTTGTCTTAAAAATATAGGAGATATTCTTTTCTATTTCTTTAGTAACCTCATCGGGAGCCCCAGCACCATCTTTGGTTTTGTACTTGAAGCCGTTCCAGATAGCTGGATTGTGGCTGGCCGTGATGACGATAGCGCCCCCAGCCTTTTGGGCTATAGTGCCAAAGCTTATCACTGGCGTCGGGGTTGCCTTAGGACAGAGGTACACTTTTATGCCGTTTCCGGCGACCACCTCGGCGGCGGCTGAGGCGAAGTCCTCGGAGGCAAAGCGGGTATCATAGCCAATAATCAGCCCCTGACTGGCTAACCCTTTTTGTTTTAAGTAGTCAGCCACTGCCTGGGCACAGACCCGCACATTATCAAAGGTGAAGTCCTGGGCGATGATGCCCCGCCACCCATCAGTGCCAAATTTTATGGGGTTCTTAATCTACCTCACCCCCTTTGTCCCCCTCTCCTTCAAAGGAGAGGGGGGAAGGTTCTTAGAAGAGGGACGTCAGCTCCTCTTAGACGCCTCGCTAAATTACTTCCCCAATGCCTCTTTTCTTAAAATCTCGGCTTTGTCGGTTTTTTCCCAGGGGAGGTCAAGGTCCTCCCGACCGAAGTGCCCGTAGACGGCGGTCTGTCTATAGATAGGACGGCGCAGGTTAAGGGTTGTAATAATTGCCTCCGGTCTGAGGTCAAAGTGCTTGTCAATCAGCTTAAGTAAGGTTTCCTGGTCAACCCTGCCCGTGCCGAAGGTCTCAACGGAAATGGAGAGCGGGTGAGCCACACCAATGACATAAGAAACCTGAAGTTCAAGTCGCTCAGCCAGTCCCGCCGCCACCAGGTTCTTGGCGATATAGCGGGCAGCGTAGGCTGCTGAGCGGTCAACCTTGGTCGGGTCCTTGCCTGAGAAAGAGCCACCGCCGTGTCGGGCAACCCCACCATAGGTATCAACCAGAATCTTACGTCCAGTGCAACCGGTATCTGATACCGGCCCACCAATGACAAACCTGCCGGTAGCATTAACATAATATTTCGTTCTATCATCTAGTAGCGGAGCTGGAATTACTGCTTTGATTACCTGCTCGATAATGTCTCTCTCAATCTGAGCATGGTCGATATCAGGGTCATGTTGAGCCCCAATGACCACGCTATTTATCCGCTTGGGGACGCCATTATGGTATTCAACGGTCACCTGTGATTTGCCATCGGGGCGAAGGTAGGGCAGGATATGCTCCTTTCTTGCTTGAGCCAAGCGGCGGCATAGCTTGTGTGCCAGGGAAATAGGCAGGGGCAGAAGCTCAGGTGTTTCGTTGCAGGCAAAACCAACCATCATCCCCTGGTCGCCGGCGCCAATCTGGTCCAGTTCGTCCTTGGAACCCTCCTTTGCCTCCAGTGACTTGCTTACTCCTTGAGCGATATCGGGGGATTGCTGATTAATCGAGACCAGTACCCCGCACGTCCGATATTCAAAGCCATACTCAGGGTGGGTGTAGCCTACATCACGAATTACTTCCCGCACCACCTGAGGGATTTCAACATAACAATCAGTGGTAATCTCACCCATGACCACCACCAGACCATTAGTGACGGTGACCTCACAAGCTACTCTTGAATAAGGGTCTTTTGCCAGAATAGCATCCAGAATAGCATCCGCTATCTGGTCGCATAACTTGTCAGGGTGCCCTTCAGTAACTGATTCTGAGGTGAGCATATACTTGGGTGAACTGGCAAAGCTATTGGTCATCTTTCTCCTTTCTATGGTAATTCGTTTACTGACCTATCCTTACTATATTCTATATTTTCTGTTGACTGACCCTTTCCCCTCCCCTTACGGAGGGCGAGGTCTTTCAAGAGGGACTTCGTCTCTCTTTGATGCCCTATAGTTTATGTTCCTTCTTGCCAGCTGGAGAGGTACTTCTCTTGCTCCGGCGTTAGGGTATCAATATCGATACCCATTGAGCTTAGTTTTAACCTGGCTACCTCCTTATCAATCTCTTGGGGTACGGGGTAGACTCTGGGCTTGAGTTTTCCTCTGTTCTTGACCAGATATTCCAGGCAGAGGGCCTGGTTGGCAAAGCTCATATCCATAACACTGGCCGGGTGCCCTTCAGCTGCCGCCAGATTAATCAACCTCCCCTCCCCTAGCAGGTACAGGTGGCGGCCGTCCTTCAGCTCATACTCATCAACAAAGGGACGAATTCTTCGTTTACGGCGAGCCAGCTTTTCCAGAGCCGGGATATTAATTTCTACATTGAAATGCCCGCTATTAGCCAGAATAGCCCCATCTTTCAATATCTTGAGATGAGCCTCATCAATAACGTTCTTGTTGCCGGCAACGGTGATGAAAATATCACCCTCTCTAGCTGCCTTTAGCAGTGGCATAACCTGAAAACCATCCATGGCTGCTTCCAAGGCCCGCACTGGCTCCACCTCAGTCACAATCACCTGCGAGCCCAGTCCCTTGGCTCTCATAGCGATGCCGTGCCCACACCAGCCATAGCCACAGAGTACCACCTTTTTGCCTGCCCAGAGGATATTGGTGGCACGGGTGATGCCATCAATGGTGCTCTGCCCGGTGCCGTAACGATTATCGAACAGGTACTTTGTCTGGGCATCATTGACCGCAATTATGGGGTACCTAAGTTTCCCTTCCTTCTCCAGGCTGCGGAGCCTGATGACGCCGGTGGTTGTTTCCTCGGTGCCACCGATGACACCCTGAATCAAGTCGCTTCGCCCGGTATGGAGGGTCGTAACCAGGTCAGCGCCATCATCCACGGTAAGCTGGGGTCTATGAGCTAGGGCAGTATTAATATGCTTGTAGTAGGTTTGTTCGTCTTCTCCCTTGATGGCGTTGGTGGGAATACCATAGTCCACCAGGGCAGCGGCTACATCGTCCTGGGTGCTGAGGGGATTCGAGGCACACAGGACAAGCTTGGCTCCACCATCCTTAAGAGCAAGGGCGAGGTTAGCCGTTTCCGTAGTAATGTGAAGGCAGGCAGAAATACAGATGCCGGTAAAAGGCTTCTCTATGGAGAACCTTTCTCTGATGAGCTTCACCACTGGCATCTCACGCGAAGCCCATTCAATCCGTTGTCTGCCGGCTGAAGCGAGGGAAGGGTCTTTAATTTCATAGTTTTTAGTTGAAGTCACTGCCTACTCCTTTTTATTTTCCTTTAGTCGGCTGCCTTTGTGAAGGCGAGGGTTTTCCACGGAGCGCTTCACCGTTGAATTGCCCGTGCAAAGGATGTTTCTTCGCTTCCTCCTTCAGCGGTCTCCCGATTCTACTCATTTTGCCTCTTCCACCCTCGTAGTGAGCATTATATCACAGGTCGGCAGGAAAATTCGGCGGAATAAACTCCATAGTCAAACTTTTCAAACTACTTCAGCGCCTTGAACTGCTCAGCAACATAATGGGGAATATCCAGCGTACCCATAATTATTGGTTTTTGGTGACAATCAGTGCCCCCGGTCATAAGCAGATTATTTTTTTTGGCGAACTTAATATAGTGTGCAACGGTTTCAGCATCGTGTCTCGAATGCCAGCACTCAATACCGTCAATGTATTCCAGCATGTATTTTTCAATGGTACTCGTCTGCTCGTCTAAGTCAGTTGTTATGCTTACCAGGGATGTCCCGTTCGGGTCATTGGGATGAGCCAGTACCAGCACCCCCCCGGCATTCCTCACCAAGCCCGATGCCTCAGCCAGTGAAAGAGGGTACTTGGGGACATCACACTTGACCAGGTATTTATCAAAGGCTTCCTGGTGACTGGAGACAATCCCCTTTTCTACCAGATATTTGGCTATGTGGGGGCGCCCGAAGGCACCATCCACACTTTCCTGTATGTTCTTGATGTCCTCCTCGGTGAGTCTTTGGATATTCTCTTTATCAAATTCAATGTTCAGTTTCTCCAGGATTTGACGGGCTCTGGTTTCCCTATGGTCTCTCATCAATTCCAGTTTACTTTTTAACTCCTGATTGCTGATGTCATACCGGTAGCCAAGGAAATCCAGAGAGACGGATTTGGCGGGTGTATGAGGATATTGAAAGGTTACGTTTAGCTCTACCCCGGTGATGTAGTCTATAGCATATTGCTTGGCCAGAGCGATGGCTTTCTCCTGGCAGGCTATGGAATCGTGGTCGGTGATTGACATAAAACAGATATTTCTTTTTTTCGCCTCCCCGAAGACCTCTTCTGCAGAGAGAGCCCCATCCGAACCGGTCCTGGTATGGATGTGCAGGTCTATTTTCATAGCCTATCTCTTCTTCACGTCAATGACGTACCAGTCTTCCGGCGCATCATACTGGGTATCCACTACCAAGTGAATAATATTAAGGTTCGGGTACAGACTCTTCAAGTCGTCTAAATCCACCGGCTCGAACCTCTTTTTGTTGTTCAGGTAGGCTTGCTCGGTCAGAGCATTGGACTGGTAGTCCTCTTTGGTACGAGCAAGTATGCGTCTGATGGCTACCTCCTGCGGGCAGTCGGTCTGCATAATGATAAAGGTCAGGTTGTGTCTGGCGGCTATCTCAGCGGCGCGTCTCCTCAGTGCCTGTGTAACAAAGGTGGCATCAATTATCACCCCATCGTTATTTTTCAGGCTTTCCTCCGCACGCCGGAAAGTCTCATCATAGACTGCGGTTCGTTTGCTCATATCCGAGGCAACTTTTTCATCGAAGATGTCCTCGTTTTTCAGCACTTCCAGTCTGATCAGGTCGGTCCTGAGGAGGGGATAGCCTTTAATCTTGGCTATCTCTTCGGTCGTCTCGGTCTTCCAGGTGCCGGGCAGTCCACAGGCAATTAGGACAAAACCGGTTCCCAATTCATTTTCGACAAACTTTATAAATGGTTCTCTCAATTTAGTGCCTCCTTCCTTGTGAGGTTGTTTATTAACCTCACCTCGCAATCTCCGGCTATAGGTAACCTGAAGTCGGCTCTGGTAGCTTTTTATACTCTTCTTTAGCTCTAATAATATCGGTGATAAGCTGGATAAGCTCTCTCAACTTCTTAGCCTTCTTGTCTTCGTTGATTATCTTGTCCTCCCACCACAGTTCCTTAATCTTGGAATCATACTGCACCCTAAAGTAATAGCTGTTATATGGAGTTACCATACCGACTGACTCCCCAGGGGATACAGAAACAGAAAATTTGTCAGGGTAGGCAAAGAAATCAATTTCAACCATCTTCTGGTAGATTCTATCTAACTCTTCTTCAGTCAAAGATAGATTCACGGTAATGGATGGCTCATTAACCATGTCTTTGGTGTATGTGTCCTCAAATGTGCTTAACTCATTCTTGGCTCCAACACCGTATTTAAATATCAGATTGAAATTGGATACTCCGGGTGCGGGGGCAGTACACCCTGCTGCCCCTGAAAGAGCAACCGCTAAAGTTGCCATTATTAACCAGAACTTTTTCATCTTAACTGATCATCCTATATACGATTCAGCGAGTTCAAAATATTTCCTGGCAGCAGTCAGGCTCTTCGTCTTTTCTTCCGCCGAAATATGCGGGTCGTCAAGTTTAAAGCTTTCCACTTTTCCACGGACGTAAGCCAGGTAGCACTTGTAGTAGTTGAGGAGTCGGGTCAGCTCCTTGTCCCCGCTGAAAGCTATATAGGCATCAACGAAAGTCTTGGACAGGTCCATACGCCCGTAGTTGTCTAGGTCCATCGCCAGAAAGGCAATCTCAGAAGCAACATCACAATACCGGAACCTGTCATTGAACTCGATGCAGTCGTAGATGCAGATGTCATCGGTAAAGCAGATGTGGGCGGCGTGAAGGTCTCCGTGGCAATCCCTTATTCTGCCATCGGTGATTCGTTTACGGAATAGAGGAGCGTTACTCTCAATAAAGCTGTTCGTGTGGTCTTTAATGTACCGATAACTTTTTTGAGAAATAGTGTTGCCGATATATTTTACTGTCTGGTTAAAATTTTCCTCAGTATTGGTAATAATGGTGCCAAGGTCACCAAAGGTGCTGATAGTGGCATTGGTCTCCGCTTTTTGGTGAAATTCGGCTATTCTTTTTGCCACACCGGTTATCATTTCTGCTGACACCCCCTTGGTGGTCAGTAGCACATTCAGCATCCTTTCCTGAGGGAGACGGCGCATTTTTACGGCATACTCGATAACCTTCCCCCTCCCCCCTACAGAAAAACCGCCTTTTTCTTGTGTGATTGATACTACGCCTAAATAGGTATTGGGGCAGAGGCGACGGTTAAGCTCAACCTCCCGCTGGCAGTAAAAATGACGCTTCTCCAGAGTAGTGTAGTCCAGATAGCCCAGGTCTACCGGCTTCTTCACCTTATATACGTAATTGCCGGTCAGAAAAATGAATGACATCTGGGTCTGCATCAGCTCTACCTTTGGCGAAGCATCGGGGTAGATTTCAGGGTCTAGGAGGGCTTGAACCATTTCTGGTAGTTGAGACATAAAAAATACCTCACTATGCTACGGTCTTGGAGATGCGGTGATTCCCAGCCAGTGGAGCAATTCAGCTAGTACCTGCGGATGATTGTCCCGGGTTACGGTGAGCAAATTTACCTGGGGCTGGCGCTTTATGGTATCTGCCCAGGCGTTAGGGCTGAGCATGATAGTCCCCAGAATCCTCGTCCCGCTATCAACCATCTGGCCCACCGTTTCCCGGAAAGCGGTTGAAAATAGCTCCATTTTGCCAATTTCGTCAACGACAACTAAATTGCCCTGTTGGGCCGCTCGACGAAGGGCGGGGATGCCTACCCGGTCCAAAGCCTCAATATCAACCCCATACTTGCTCACCCGGTATGGGCTATTGATACTGACGTGAGCCAGTATCGTCTCCTCCCCGTCCAGAGTGACCAGCCTGAAGCCTTCTCTCATCCCCCGGGTTCTTATTTCCTCGGTGTAGAAACCACCAGCCTTCCCCTTCATCCGGGCAACTACCTGTTTGACAAGGCTGGTCTTTCCCGTCCCCGGTCTGCCGGTGAGCAAATAGACTTGCTTCATTAGCTCTTGCCGCCCCAGGTAATTGGTCAGGCTGAGGCTTTCTCCGCCTTCCTCTTCGCCTCCATCTTCTTTCTCTTGCGCCGGTGTTTAAGAAGAGCCATTCTTTTTCTCTTGTTCATATCTACTTTAATAATTTAACCTAAACTAGCTTTTTTTGCCACTTCTGTCCTGGAACACCTTAACAAACCGGCGAAAAGAGCGGTCATAGGTCTTCTCCACTTCGGGAGGAAACACGCAACCGGGAAGCTCATCGGACTGAAGGTGATAGGAAATACACTCACAGCACCTGCCTTTTCTGGGACAGGGCTCGTAGCTACAGGAGCATTTGGCCCGGTTAACTTCAATCTGACATTCCATTTAGAGCCCTCGCTTAAAGATACCGTTTTCTTAAATAGGCTGACAGTTCAGTCAGCAGTTCCAGTGCTCTAGTGGATGCCTCCTTGGTTAAAGACGCTAGCGTACAGCTAGGAGTTAGCAGTGCCTGCTCAATCAATTGCTTGAAGCGGATGCCGTTTCTGGTGAAGGGTGCCATTGCCTCCTCAAGGCGGTCTTTAAGACTGGCAACTGTTTCTCCAGCCAGTGCCTCAGCTTGATTGGGAATAATCCCCCAGGCAATGGCACCATCCTTATCTAAAAACCTCTTTACCTCTGAAGTATAAAGACTCAGCGACTGAGCGTAGTTATAGGTGTCAAAACTCAGGATGTCAAGGCTGGTATCGAGCAGGACTGGCCAATCGGTATTGCCACAGCAGTGGACTCCCTTTAAGCCGCTGATGCCACCAAAGACTTCCTCCAGCAGGTTGATGACCTTCTCTTTGGATATTGAGACAAAGGCAGAGCCGAAGGATGACATATAAGGTTCGTCAACAAAGATGATGGTATTCTTTGAGATTTTGCTTAAAACCTTTTCCTGCCAGCCTGCTTTCAACCTGAGTAACCTGGCGGCGGCGTCAGCCAGGGTCTCATCATAGATAATGGCGCGGCGATTCTCATCAGTAATGGTCAGTCCCCAGCTTATTGGTCCCGTTACGTGACCCTTGACTGCCAGAGGAGACAGACTTTCTGTACTGAGGAAGGTGCGCAGACCAGCTGCAAAGTCCTGACCGATGGGGTATTTATCAAAATCGTTCTCTAAATAGGCGGTATAGAGCTGTTCCAGGGGCTTGCTCAAATCGCGCGAGCGGTCAACATAGATTTTATCCTCCTCAATTACCACCCCGGGGAAGCCCTCGCTGAACTGGGCATACATATTTTCCCGAAAGGAACGTCTGGGTAGCTGGGGCCAGGCGGGGACGTCTTTCAGGTAGCGGGTAATTAAAGAGCACGCCTCAACCGGGTCAGTGTGAGGCATACTGCCAATGATGGTTGGTAGGCAGCCAAACCTTACATCCGTCACAGGTTCTAATCCCTCCTTATTCTCCCCCTCCCTTATTATTAAGGAAAGGGGGCGGGTCACTGAAAGACCTCAAGAGACGTGCCCGGTCCTTACGAGTCAATAGCCCCTGCCCTGAAACGCTGACTCAGGGCTACCGAGGAGCGATAAGCTTTAACCTGTCGTTCTTGTTCCGCAGAGCTCCATCCTAGTAAGCGTCCCATCTCCCGGGCTACTGTCTCTACAGCATCCAGACCTTGGCATGGAGCCAAGCCGATAGCACTGCGTCGGAGCAGAAAGTCATTCACCGTCAGGGCTCCCTCCATCTGTGTGGCGTGCCATATCTGGGCAAGGATATCCGGGGAATGAGCACAGATAGTCTGACTCCCCCGGGCGTCATTGTGCGCCAGCTCCAGGACCTGGTATAAGCGTGAACCATAAAGGGCGTTAAGATGGGCTACTGTTTCCACCGAGAGCCCGTTATCCAGAGCCACCTGTGCCACCTTCCCCTGCCGGGCAGCCGGCGCTCCGGGTAGGCGAGCTTCTGCCGTACTACAGGGTACATTCAGGCCGAGCTTCCGGCACACCAGGTCTACCACCTCCTGGGCGATGGCCCTATAGCCGGTTATTTTGCCTCCCACCACCGAGATGAAGCCTTTGACGCTATCCGTCACCTCGTGGTCAATAACTCGGTGCTGACGCGAAACATTGGAGGCTCTGCCACTCCGGGAACCAGCCAGTGCCCGCAAACCGGCGGTGGTATAGAAGATTTCCTCTTCTTTAACCGAAGGAAAAGCATGCCGGACTTCGGTCAACAGGTAGTCAACATCCGAAGCCTCAGCGTGAACCGTATCGAGGTCTCCGGAGTAGTCAGTGTCAGTGGTGCCGATAAGGGTGTAACCCTGCCACGGGATGGCGAAGAAAAGACGTCCGTCAGCACGGGCAAAGAGAACCAGAGCATTATTACAGATATGGGGGGTGAGGAGGTGGACGCCCTTCGTCGTCCGTAGCATCGGCGCTGAGTGGTGGTCAAGCATATCTAAGACGCGACCCATCCAGGGGCCGGCCGCATTGACCAGCAGACGGGTCGCTATCTGATAGACCTCTCCCGATAGCGTGTCCTCCACCCGCACCCCGCTTACCGAGTCACCGTCTCTCAGCAGGTCGGTGACTCTGGCGTGGTTGGCGATGGAGGCGCCGCCCTCGGCGGCAGAGAGGACGTTTTCCAGGCAAAGTCGCTCAGCAAATGGTATCTGGCAGTCATAGTAGAGATAGGAGCCTATTAAACCATCCAGTTGAAGGTCTGGCTCCAGCTCCAGCGTCTCCCGACGAGAGAGATAGCGAAAGGAGGGGAGCGACTTGTCGTAGGAGAGGATGTCGTAGAGGCGCATACCCAGCGCCATAACCATTCGGCTCGAGTAGCCGGTCATGGGTATCAGGAAGGGGAGGGGATGAACCAGGTGAGGCGCAATCCTGAGGAGGACTTCCCGTTCTCGCATGTCCTGTCTCACCAGGCGAAACTCCAGTTGCCGCAGGTAGCGTAGACCGCCGTGAATCAGGCGTGTGGAGCGTGAAGTGGTGCCGTAGGCAAAGTCCTCCTTCTCCAGCAGTAACGTTTTGAGACCTCGTAGGGTTGCATCCCGGACAATACCGGTGCCAATGATGCCCCCGCCCACCACGACCAGGTCGAAGGTCTGTCTGGCGAAGTCATCAAAGTCCCTCTTTATGCCAGCTCCTGTGTTATTCACCACGCCATTAAGCTTACCATGCGACCGACCGGATAGACAACTGGTAAAACTTAGGATTGTTTACCAACCTCACCCCCTTTAAACACCCAGAAAAATCAAAGATTTTTCTGGGAACACCTCTCTAAATTTCAACTCCACTCCGTTGCTTCGGGCCAGATGCGGGCGAGTTCTCTAGCGAGGGGCTTATGTTCGGGGTCGGTCAGGTGTTTGTCTTTTTCAAAGAGCCTGATGGCTTCGCTGCGGGCGAGTTCTAATAGGGCGACATCGGAGAGCTTCGCCATACGGAGGTCGGGCAGACCGCTCTGCCGGGTGCCGAAGAATTCCCCGGGACCCCGCAATTTTAAGTCTTCTTCAGCCAGCTTAAAACCATTGTAGGTTTTCTCTATTATGTCCAGACGCTGCCTCGCCACCTGTGAAGGGTTCTCTGCCAGCAACATACAGTAGCTCTGCTCCGGTCCCCGCCCCACCCTGCCCCGGAACTGGTGTAGTTGCGACAGACCAAACCTATCGGCACTCTCGACCAGCATTACCGTGGCGTTGGGCACATCGATGCCCACCTCCACCACCGGCGTGGCTACTAGGATATTCAGCTCACCGGAGCGGAAACGGCGCATCACGGTGTCTTTCTCTTCTGCCGACATACGACCGTGGAGCAAGCCCAGCTTTAGCTCAGGGAACACCTCTCGGGATAAGCGTTCATACTCCGCGACCGCTGCCCTCGCCTGAACAGCCTCCGATTCCTCAATCAGGGGACAGATAATAAAAGCCTGGCGACCTTGAGCAACCTGTTTGCGCACGAAAGCGTAGGCACTCTCTCTCTGTGACGGTTTGAGCC
>Ga0209102_1001010_pt1 | contig 16172 bp, 13 predicted proteins | sample ConPoolayeHmetaG_FD_185483 | JGI IMG/M metagenome (GOLD analysis project Ga0209102, IMG submission 185483) | Hot spring microbial mat communities from California, USA to study Microbial Dark Matter (Phase II) - Cone Pool mat layer H metaG... ...
GTCTTTGCTAAGACCCATATAAGAGATAATCGCTTTTTTGCTTTTCCTCCTCTAATTCTGGATGATTTAGAGGTATTTAGCGATGACCTTCTTTCTAGGTACGATGTCCCCGAACACCACAAAACGCTCAACACTTGAGGCGCGAAGGGGATATTGACTTTCGGCAAAAGGTTCGTATAATTAAGTATGGGCCTATAGCTCAGTTGGCAGAGCATCCCGCTGATAACGGGAAGGTCAGAGGTTCGATTCCTCTTAGGCCCATTCTCTAAACCAAGGGTGAAAGAATCCGCACGCAAAGCGGGACGCAAGTCCAGAGTATGAATACCCGAACCCTAACCATTATTGCCATCGTGCTGGCCGGTATTTTCTTCTTTCTTTTCTTTTTTTTAGTTTTTGGACTCTCCTCAATAAATCTCTCTTCTAAGAAGACGATAGCGATTGTTGAGGTGTCAGGACTGATTAGAGACGGGCGGGATATTGTCCGGCAGATTAAAAAATTTACCAAGGCTCCCCAGGTAAAGGCAATCGTTATTCGGATTGATAGCCCGGGTGGGGTTGTAGCCCCGGTGCAGGAGATATATTATCAGATAAAGGAGGCAAAGAGACAAGGCAAGAAGGTTATTGCCTCAATGGGGTCGGTAGCCGCCTCTGGTGGGTTTTATATCGCCCTGCCTTGTGACAAAATCGTCGCCAACCCGGGGACAATAACTGGTTCAATCGGTGTGATTATGAACTTCCCAAATCTTGAGCAACTCTTCCGAAAATTGGGTATCGGATTTGAGACGATAAAGTCTCAGGAGTATAAAGATATCGGCTCTCCCTTCCGCCCAATGAAACCCAATGAGAAAGACCTGTTAAAAGGAGTTGTGGATAATGTCTATCAAGAATTTGTTGCAGCCGTGGTTAAGGAAAGAAACCTCCCGCAAAAAAAGGTTGAGGAGATTGCTGACGGCCGGATATTTTCCGGAAAAATGGCTAAGGAGTTTGGATTGGTAGATACCTTGGGTAGTTTGGAGACCGCAATCGGGATTGCCGCTCAAATGGCCGGGATTAAAGGGGAGCCACCGATAATAAAAGAGAGGCGGTTATTTATTTGGGAAGGGATTTGGGAAAAGGTCTGGATGCGGCTTACCACCCCAGAATTGCTTTATATCGTTCCTTAACCAAAAACCAATCAGTCTAATTAAAAAGGAGGGAGGCAAATACCTCCCTCCTCATCTTCTTTTATTCGCCTCCTTATTCTTCGGCTTCTTTTCGGAAGAGTTCGCGATAGGCCTCCCGTATCTCCTTTTCCGTCGTTTTACACTTCTCATACCATTCTTTCATCTCGTCTTCGGTCGTCAGTTTATCAAATTCGGCGAGGTAATCTTTTAGGGTAGCGAGCTTAGAGGTAATTTCGTCCATTTTTGCCTTTTCTTCGGGTGTTGGATTAGTAATCTCAGCGGCCTTTTTATTATAACGCGCTTCAAATTTTTCCATCCGTTTCATTGTCCGGGTTTGGTATGCGGAGTAATCGCGCGCATCCATTCTTCTTCCGGTCGGCGTCGCCCCGCGGCGGGCAATAATCGTAAAGATAACTGCCAACACTACTATTATGCCGACGATTGCCCAAACGATGGTTCGTGTCTTCATATATCCCTCCTTTTTCTAATTAAAAAGTATCTTATATTTACTTATTTCTTCCACAACATTTCTTATATTTCTTCCCTGAGCCACAAGGGCAGGGAACATTCCGTCCGATGCGCGGCGTCGTGGTAGCCGGGGTCTTTTCTTCCATTGGTTTTTCACCGGGGGTGGCGGTTAGGGTTGGTTTATAGGCGACAAGCGGTAGGTTGGGTTTTCTTTTCTCTTCGGTCGTGACCACGACGCGGAAGAATAAAGTTAAACTCTCCCGATGGAAAGAGGCTAAGGTCTCCTTAAACATCGCAAACGACTCCTGTTTATATTCTAAGAGTGGGTCCTTTTGTCCGTAGGCAACCCAGTTTATCCCTTCCCGTAACAGGTCAATGCCGTAGAGGTGGTCACGCCACCGGGCATCAATCGTCCGTAAGAAGATATAGCGGAAGAAATCGGCAAACTTTTCTTGTAACTCTTGGCGCCGGTGTTCAAATCGCTCACAAGCAATTTGCAACAGTTTCTCGCGCAAAATCTCCCGCTTCATTTTTGGAATCTCCTCCGAGGAGATGACAAAGTCAGTGAGAAAGATTAAGCCGAATTCACCGCGCAGGTCATCCCATTGCCAATTCTCTGGGTATTTATCCGTGGTATACTTAGCAATCATTTCATCAATCACAAAAGATGCTGACTCAAGAAAGGCGCCCTTCAAATCCTCACCTTTTAGATATTCGTCCCGGAGCCGATAGATAACCTCCCTTTGCTTATTCATCACATCGTCAAACTCCAAGAGGTGCTTTCGGATTTCAAAATTACGCATCTCCACCCGTTTCTGAGCATTGGCGATTGCCCTACTGACCAGGGGATGTTCCAGTGGTTCCATCTCCTTCTGCCCGAACCGCTCCATAATCCCAATTACCCGGTCCGAGCCAAAGAGTCGCATCAGGTCATCTTCCAGGGAGAGAAAGAAGCGGGTCGAACCCGGGTCACCCTGGCGGCCGCTGCGGCCCCGGAGTTGGTTATCAATTCTCCGTGCCTCGTGCCTCTCGGTGCCAATAATATATAAACCGCAGGGAACGTCGGCCAAACATCTCCCGGGCTCTTCCTCCCAGTAGGCACATCTCCCACCATTCGGGCTATTTATATAACAGATTTCGCCTTTCACTACCCCTGGTTCTAACTTTATATCGGTTCCCCTTCCGGCCATATTGGTGGCAATTGTTACCGCACCCTTTCTTCCAGCCTTGGCGACAATCTCCGCCTCCCTTTGATGGTAGCGGGCATTTAATACCTCATGATTTATTCCTCGTCGTTTTAGCATTCGGGAGATGACTTCGGAAACCTCAACCGAAGTCGTGCCAACGAGGATTGGTCGACCAACTTGATGCCACCTTTCAATCTCATCTAAGATTGCCTTATATTTTTCATTCTTTGTCTTATAAATTATATCAGGATAATCAACTCTCCTTACCGGCTGATTGGTTGGTATCTCTACCACATCCAATTTATAGATATGATAAAATTCTTGGGCCTCGGTGGCCGCGGTACCGGTCATACCAGCTAACTTCTCATACATCCGGAAATAGTTCTGCAGGGTTATCGTGGCAAAGGTCTGGGTCTCTTCTTGCACCCGCACACCCTCTTTGGCTTCCAATGCCTGATGAATTCCGTCGGAGAACCGCCTCCCGGGCATTAGCCGCCCAGTAAATTCATCAACAATCACCACCTTTCCCTCCTGAATTATATAGTCAACATCCTTTTCAAAATGGTCAAATGCCTTCAAAAGGGCGTGGATTGCCTCCAATTTCTCCATTTTTTTGGCGTAGTTCTCCAATAACTTCTCTTTATAAAATGTCTTTTCCCGGGCGGATAATTTTTCATCGGCCTCAATCTTCCTTCGCTCGGCATCAAGGTCCGGGACAACAAAGAAATCAGGGTCTTTTAACCGGGTGGTTAAAAACTCCTCGCCTCTCTTCGTCAAGTGTATGGTATGGTCTTTTTCATCGGTCACATAATACAAATCTTCATCAATTAGATGAAACTTCTTGTCGCGCAAAAATTCCAATTCGGTTGAGGCAATTAATCTTTTAACCTTGGGGTCCTGCTCCGCCTTTAGGAGTTGTTTATTTTTTGGTGAACCGCGCCTTGCCTGTAAGAACTTTATCCCGGCCTCCTTTTCCTTGCCTTCTTTTAAGAGTCGCCGCGCCTCGTCAACCAGGCGATTGACCAGAGGTGTCTGCAATGTCCGATACAAATCTCTGATTGCCGGGGTTAGGTTATCAAATCGCTTCTCGGTTGCCTCCACCGGACCAGAGATGATTAAAGGGGTCCGCGCCTCGTCAATCAGAATACTATCAACCTCATCAATTATCGCATAATAATGACCACGCTGGACTTTATCCTCCCAGCGTAAGACCATATTATCCCTAAGGTAATCAAAGCCAAACTCATTATTTGTGCCGTAGGTAATATCACAATTGTACTGGGGTTTCCTCTCTTCTGGCGTCATTCCCATCTGGATACAGCCGACGGTGAGACCCAATAATTCATAGACCGGCCCCATCCATTCCCTATCCCTCTTTGCCAAGTAGTCATTGACGGTTACCAGGTGGACGCCCCTTTTGGTTAAGGCATTAAGGTATAAGGGCATCGTTGCTACCAAGGTTTTCCCTTCACCGGTCTTCATCTCGGCAATCTTTCCTTCATGGAGAACAACCGCGCCTAAGAGTTGGCAATCAAAAGGCACCATATCCCAAGTTATCTCAATATCGCAGACTGACCATTTTTTACCCAAGAGGCGCCGGCAAGCCTCCTTAACCAAGGCGTAGGCCTCTGGTAAGATATTTTCTAAACTTTCGCCCTCTTTTATCCGCTGGATAAAGCCCTCGGTCTTTTTGGGTAAGTCTTCGTCTTTTAGGCTTTTTAGAGATTCCCAGATTTCGTTTATCTGTGAGACGATTGGCCAGAGCCGATTTAACTCCCGCTCGTTTTTTGTTCCGAATATCTTCTTAATTAAGGTCAGCATCCTTTATATAATAAATTATACCAGAAATATCAGTTTCTGTCAACTCCCCATTCCCCGCACCAAAGATTTTACTTTATCTCCTCTTTCCGGCTAAAAGACAACTCCGTTTTACCAACTTCCTCTCTCTCCCCTTTTTGTATTCAACGGCAACGATATATATCCCCCGGGAAAGCCTTTGGCCATTATCATCTTCACCGCTCCAGAGTAATCGCTTTCCCTTTTCGTATTTACCCTTATGAATCGTTTTTACCTTTTTGCCTTTCAGGTCAAAGATATCAATCGCCAAATCGCTTCCCTCTTCTAAGGAGAGGGCAATCTCCAAATAGTCATCTCGGCCATCACCATCCGGGCTAAAGACCTCAGGAGTGAGCAAAATCGCGTCGGGCAAGAGATTAATAAAATAGGTTATTAAAAGATTATTAGTGGTATCACAATCCCTTTCGGCGAATAAACGAGCGGTTATCTCTCTCCGACCAAAAGCCAGGCTTTCCCAAGTAAAGGCAAAGGTTGTCTCGCTCTTTGGTCTTAATCCTTCGCCCTCTATTCTTTTTATCTCTTTCCCGTCAATCTTAAATACTAATCGCCATCGGCCGCAATCGGTATAAGAGGGGTTTTCCAGTTTTACCCCGATTTCTATCTTCTCTTGTTTTGTGACCGAGAGGGAGTGAATCTTCGGGTCGCAATAAGTGAGGGTAGAATTTACAAATCCCGGTGTTGAACCAGCCGTATCTAAACATTCTACCCAGTTTTCGGTACTATCTGGGGCTTCTGGCTTCACCCGCTCAATAGAAAACCCATCCTTCGTTGCCCGGGGAAAAGAGAAGGTAGAAACAATTGAAGAATCCGGGGAGTAGAGGATTAAAGAGTCATTCATCTCCAACCCGTCACCAATCGTCGTATTACCAACGGTAAGGACGATGAGACCTTCGGGAAACCTATAGGGCATAACATATTCCCCGTTGCCGGTCTGGGTATATTCCAAATCTAAGATTAAGGCATAAGTTTTGGGTGGAAGAAGGGTAGTATTTATTTTAAGGGTTGGGTATTTTATAAGAATCAAACTGTCCCGCCAGGGGATTATCGTATCTCGGGCGTCAAAATCTGATATTCGCCAAGACAAAAGATTAAAGGTATCCGAGGTGTTATTATAAATCTCAACGAACTCATTTCTATCTTCTGGGGCACCACCTCCGGTCTTTCCCTTTGGATTGGCCATAACTTCATTGATTAGAATCTCTTGGATTAGGATAAGGGGAAAGAAGAACAATGCCGGCAAGGATTTTCTTATGAGACTTTTATTAGAAGGGTAAATCGTCTATATTCTCTTCTGGGATTTCAATCTCTTCGGGGGGCTCCTCGGTTAACGGTGGAGCGGTCTTATCAAGGATTTGCACCCGGCGCGCCGAGATTTCTACTATGTACTTCTTTACCCCCTGCTGGTCAGTCCAATCCCGACTGCGTAGCCTCCCCTCAATCAAAACCGCACTGCCCTTCTTCAACCGTTCGCCGCACATCTCTGCACCGCGACTGAAGGTAACGACATTAAAGAAACTGGGAACTTCCTTCCATTCTCCGGTCTCTTTATCCTTTATCCGTTCATTGACCGCAATGCGGAAAGAACAGACCGGTGTTCCTTTTGGTGTGTATTTTAATTCTGGTTCCTGGACTGCCCTACCCAACAGAACAACATAATTAAGTTGCCCCAATCTCAAATCAGCCATCTTACCTCCTCAAATGAGAATGATTAACACCGGAAAAAACTACTCCTCAATATTTTCTCATTATGCCGGATATTCTCTTTTATCCTCTCTAATGCCTCCGGGTGACAGGCGAACTGAAAGATTAAGTAGTAGCCACTATCCTGCTTTTTTATCGGGTGAGAAAATTTCTTCTTCTCTATTTTTTTGATTGCCGGTTCCTGGGTGCCACAGGCAAGAAAAAGGTTCTTAAATTCGTTGGTTAGGTTATTCATTTGCTCTTCGGAGAACTTTCCGGGCAAAATCAAAACACATTCGTAATTATTCATAACTCTATTATAGTTAACAACTCTCCTTTGTCAACTCCTTTGGTCTTACCAGATTCCGCTCTTCACATATTCGTCAATACTCCGGGCGGCAATCCTTCCGGCACCCATCGCCAAAATGACCGTCGCTGCCCCGGTGACGATATCCCCACCGGCAAAGACCCCTTTCTTTGTTGTCTTACCTGTCTTCTCATCCGCGATGATATTCCCGTGTCTCCCAATCTCTAAACCGGGTGTGGTTTGAGGAATCAAAGGATTGGGACTCTGACCGATGGCACAGACCACAGTATCAACCGGAATTCGGAACTCTGAACCCGGACAAGGAATTGGTCTTCTCCTTCCCGAGGAATCCACTTCCCCCAAGGTCATCTTGATACATTCCATCTCAGAAACCCAGCCTTTTTCATCGGTGATATATCTGACCGGTAGGGTTAAGAAATGAAACTCCACACCTTCTTCTTCGGCGCGAATTATCTCTTCAATCCGCGCCGGCATCTCCTCCCGTCCCCGGCGGTAGATAATCATTGATTTCTCTGCGCCTAAGCGCAAAGCGGTCCGGGCTGAATCCATCGCCACATTACCACCACCAATCACCGCCACCCTCTTCCCCCTGATTACCGGTGTGTCGTATTCCGGAAATAAATAAGCCTTCATTAGATTGACCCGGGTGAGATACTCATTCGCCGAATAAATCCCCGAGGCATTCTCCCCGGGGATATTCATAAACCAAGGCAAACCGGCACCAGTGCCGACAAAGACCGCGTCAAAATCTAAAAGGAGTTCATCAACGGTCTTTGTCTTTCCGACGACAAAGTTTAATACGACCTTTACCCCTAATGCCTTAACGAATTCAACCTCTCTTTGGACGATTGCCTTGGGCAAGCGGAATTCCGGGATGCCGTAGACCAAGACACCGCCTGGTTTATGGAGTGCCTCAAAGATTACTACCTCGTGTCCCATCTTCGCCAAATCGCCGGCCACGGTTAAACCGGCTGGACCCGAACCAACCACCGCAACCCTTTTTCCCGTTGGCTTCTCAACCTTTGGTATCTCTATTCCCTCTTTTGCCTCCCAATCGGCAACGAAACGCTCTAAGCGACCGATGGCACAGGGTTCAAACTTCTTTCCCAAGACACAGACCTTCTCGCACTGCTCCTCCTGGGGACAGACCCGACCACAGATTGCCGGCAAACAATTCTTCTCTTTTAATATCCGAGCCGCCTCCCGAAATTTTCTTTCTCTAATTTTTGCAATGAAATCCGGTATATCAATCTCCACCGGACAGCCACCAACACAAGGCGGTTTCTTACAGGATAGACAACGGCTGGCTTCTAAGACCGCCTCCTCTTCGGTATAACCAAAAGGAACCTCGTTAAAGTTCTTAATCCGCTCCTGGGGTAGTTGTTCCGACATCGGCACCTTCTTTTCTCTAATCTTCATCAACCTCTCCCCTTTTCAAATCGTTCCAAAGAAATCCTCTCTTCTACTTGGTAAGTTGCCAGACGAGATGCGAGAAGGTCAAAGTTCACCTTATGACCATCAAATTCTGGTCCGTCAACACAGGCAAACTTCGTCTCACCACCAACCTCAACCCGACAGACACCGCACATCCCGGTCGCATCAAGCATTATCGGATTAAGACTGACAATCGTTGGGATATTATAAGATTTCGTTAGATTAGCCACCGCCCTCATCATTGGCACTGGACCAATCGCAATCACCCGCTCAATCTTCTTCCCTTCTTTCAGTAAATCAAAAAGGGCATCAGAAACAAAACCCTTCCGGCCGTAACTGCCATCATCGGTTGTCGCATAAAACTCATCGCAGAGTGGTTTAATCTCATCCTCCATAATCAAAAGTTTGTGAGTCCGGGCGCCAATAATCCCAATCAAATAATTCCCTTTCTTTTTCAGCGCCTTTAATACCGGATAGATGACCGCACTTCCCACACCACCACCAATACCGACGACATTACCAAAGAATTCAATCTCCGAAGGTTTTCCTAAGGGTCCAACAAAATCAAGGATTTCGTCTCCTTCCTCCAAGAGTGCCAATTGTTTCGTTGATTTGCCAACCTCCTGAAAGATAATTCGGACCGCACCATCTTCGGGAGAGGCCTCCGCAATCGTCAGGGGAATCCTCTCTCCTTCTTCTGATATCCTTAAAACTACAAATTGACCAGGAAGTGCCTTTTGGGCAATTAAAGAAGAGTGGACAATAAACTCCTTAATCCCCGGGGCGAGGATTTTTTTCTTTAAGATTCTTGCCATTTAGACCCAGCCCCTTAGTTTCATCGCCTCCGCCACCCTTTGCACCGCGACTAAATAGGCCGCGGTGCGCATATCAACCTTCTTCTCCTCATACATCCGCACCACATCCCAGAAGGCCTTGGTCATCTTGCCATCCAGCCGCTTATGAACCTCTTCCAAAGTCCAGTAATCACCAGTAATATTCTGAATCCATTCAAAGTAAGATACGGTAACGCCTCCGGCATTACAGAGGAAATCGGGAATGACGAAGAGACCGTTCTTATGGAGAATCTCGTCCGCATCGGGTGTCGTTGGACCATTCGCCGCTTCGGCGATAATCTTCGCTTTAATTCGACCGGCATTTTCTCCGGTAATCACATTTTCTAACGCTGCGGGCCAGAGAACCGCTACCGGTAATTCCAGAAGTTCCTCATTGGTTATCTTCGTTGTGTTCGGAAAGCCAACCACCGTCCCGGTCTTATTCTTATGTTCCAAGACGCGGACCGGATCAAGCCCTTTTTCCGAATAGATGCCACCCTTAGAATCCGAGACCGCAACAATCCGGGCATTGAAGAACTCTTTTAATAAGTAGGCAACAAAATAACCGACATTACCATATCCCTGAACCGCAACCGGAACATCGTGTAAGTCCACCTTTAGGTATTTACCCGCTTCTCGGAATATAATCATCGCTCCACGAGCCGTAGCGTCAATTCTTCCCAAGGAGCCCCAAAGAGAAATTGGTTTACCGGTTGTTACCCCAAAAGCATTATAGCCAACGATATTAGAGAACTCATCCATCATCCAAACCATAATCCGATGGTCGGTATAGATGTCCGGAGCCAGAATATCCTTCTCGGGACCGATGAAATCACCTAAGGCTCGGACATAACCTCGGGCTACTCTTTCCAACTCCCTTTCACTCATCTCCTTTGGATTACAAATAACTCCGCCTTTTCCGCCGCCATAAGGCAAATCCAAGAGTGAGGTCTTCCAGGTCATCCAGGCGGCCAGTGCCCTTACCGTATCAATCGTCTCTTCGGGATGAAACCTTATGCCACCTTTACAAGGACCACGGGCATCGTTGTATTGAACCCGAAATCCTTTAAATATCTTTGTCTCCCCGGAATCCATCCGAACCGGAAAGGTGACAGTCAACTCGCGCATCGGCTCTCGGAGTAAGGTGTGGGTAGCAGAATCCAATGGCAAAAGGCGTGCCGTCCGGTCTAACTGTTCCTGCGCCATCTCAAATGGATTCAATTTAATACTCCCCTGTATTTAAAAGTTTCCTTGAGAAATCAGAAAGAAAGAATCTTCTCCGCTTCTTCTTTATCAATATCCATTATATAAGGGATACCGGAGATTTTGCTCGCCTCTGGGGTTATTGCCGCAATATCATCCCGGGTGATATATTTCAAAGCAAATTTGCGGGAACCACACATAATCTGTCTCAGGCCCTGTTCCAATCTTTTTATATAGGTATAAAGCCCAATCGCGCCGGTCGGAAGCGAATCAAACTTTTTGCCATACTTCTGCTTCAGTTCGGAGGCGGTGATGAAAACCTCTTCCTTGGAGGCACCGAATCTTGAGACATAGACAATCTCCTGACCTTCTTGTAACATCTTTCCGATTGTCTTGCCAACCATTGCCGCGGTGAGGGGTGCTCTCGCCATACCAATCAACTTGAAGTAAGGGGCACCCAAAGACAGTCCCTTAAATATCTGGTCTTCCATTGTGAATCCACTGGCAATCGCACAATCCGGTAGATATTTCCCTTTCTTTTCCAATTTATTTAGATACTGATAGAGGAGCGACCAGAGTTCAATTCCCGGCACACCCCATTCGTTCATCATTCGCCAGGGGCTCATTCCAGTTCCACCACCCGCCGCATCCACGGTCAAAAGGTCAATCTTTGCCTCAGATGAGAGCCTTACCGCAAAAGCCAAATCTCGTGGTCGGTAGGCACCGGTTTTCAGAAAGATATATTTTGCCCCGGCCTTTCTTAACTTCTCTACCTGTTTGTAGAAACTCTCTTCCTCCGCCATCCCAATCCGGGAGTGCCTTTCAAATTCGTGGAACATCTTCTGTTCAAAACTCTTTATTATCCGAGGGTCATAGGGGTCGGGCAAAACAATATAGCCGCGGTCTTTAAGCATCTGTGCCCTTTTCAAATCCTTTATCTTCACCTCACCGCCAATATCCTTCGCCCCTTGTCCCCATTTCAATTCTACTACCTCCACACCCAATTTTTCTATCACATATTCGTGCACGCCCAATCTCGTATCCTCCACATTCGCCTGAACGACAACCGCCCCGTAGCCATCCTGCCACTCCTGGAAGAGTTTCACCCGCATCTCCATTTCCGGTGAGGAGACCACCCTTCCATTCTTGATTTTCGTTCCCGGATCCATCCCGCAGACATTCTCACCAATTGTCACAATGATACCGGAGATTGCCGCCCCGATGGCTAACCCCTCCCAATTATTTTTGGCGATAGCGGTAGAACCCAGTCCGGGGATAACAATCGGCATCCGCACCTTTATCCCTTTGTCGTGACCAATCCTCTGTTCGGTATCAACCGCTGGGAAGGTTGCCTTATCCGGGTCGGGTTCAATGCCATAGGCACCGCGACAACTTCCTAAAATTGTGAAGTGGGATAAATCAACCGGGTATTCCTTCTCCGCGGCTGTGGTCATTATCCCGAATGGTTGGGGATAAATCACCTCGGCGCCGCGGTATGCGGATTTGCCGACCTCGCACATCCCAATACACCCATCGACGCAGGTGGCACACAGTCCACTTATTGGCACAACCGAATCCTCGGTTCGGTTCTTGGTTAAAGTCGCTGCTGATGCATTTATTCTTCCTAAACTCATTTTATCCCTCCTATTTAAATTCCATTATCTTTTTGCCTTAGTTTTTGACTTCTCTTCCACACAGGTTCCACACTCCCCTTTTAGCCCCATCCAACAAGCGTAATTATCATAAACCTCTAAGCAACTTGGCTGGAGTTCATTATCACAGCGACCGCAGAGAACGGTCTCCGGTTGCGCTCCTTCACAGCGCAAAGTGCAAGCCGGACAGATATAGAGACACCCTCCGCAGCGCCGACACTCTTCCGATGTCTTATCAAAAGGGGTTGTAATTTTTATCTTGTTGCCTCGGTTAACAAAGCCAATCGCCTTTGCCATCATCTGCTCTTCACAAATCCGGACGCAGCGCCCACAATAAAAACACCTCTCCCATTTTGGGGAAAAGCGAACTCGCGCCAAACCGATTTTCGCTGCCATATCTTGCAATTCGCGGGATGTTGGGCACTCGCTAATCAAAAGTTCCAGTGCCATCTTCCGCGCTTTGATCACCCGGGGGGTAGAGGTTGAAACCAACAAGCCTTCTTCTACTGGGTAAGTGCAGGCGGAGACAAGTCTTTTTCTTCCACCGCTTGCTACCTCCACCACGCATATCCGACAGCCACCCCAAGGAGTAAGTCCCTCGTAATAACAGAGCGTAGGAATCTCCAACCCTAGGAAACGAGCCGTCTCCAAAATTGTCCAGTTTTTTGGCGCTTCAAACAAAATTCCGTCAATCTTGACTTTAGGCATCTTAAACTCCTGACTTCTTTTCCACGGCATCAAACTTGCAAACATCGTAGCAGATGCCGCACTTTATACACTTTTCCTCAATTATGGAATGAATCTTTTTTGGCTCCCCGGTGATTGCCTCCGCTGGACAGTTTTTCCGGCATAGGGTGCAACCGGTACACTTCTCCGCCACGATTTCAAACCGAATCAGTGCCTTACACACCCCGGCCGGGCATCGCTTCTCTTTGATATGGGCGAGATATTCATTCTTAAAATATCTCAGGGTAGTAAGAAGAGGATTGGATGCGGTCTGTCCCAATCCACACATTGAAGCATCCTTAACCACATCCCCCAATTCCTCCAACAGGCTTAAATCCTCCTCCTTGCCTCTCCCCTCGGTTATATCATTAAGGATGGAATACATCCGCTGGGTTCCCTCGCGACAGGTAGAGCACTTCCCGCAGGATTCGTCCTGTAAAAAGTTGGTAAAGTATTTGGCGACATCAACCATACAGGTATCCTCATCCATCACAATCATTCCGCCCGAACCCATAATACTCCCGGCTTGACTAAGGGATTCGTAGTCTACCGGCAAAGAGAAGAGTCGGCGCGGGATACAGCCACCGGAAGGACCGCCGGTCTGAACGGCCTTAACCTTTTTGCCATTTGGTGTTCCGCCCCCAATATCAAAAACCACCTCTTCCAGTGTAATCCCCATTGGCACTTCCACCAACCCCGTATTTCTCACCTTGCCCACTAAGGAGAAAATCTTCGTCCCCGTGCTTGTCTTGGTTCCAATCTTTCTAAACTCATCTGCCCCCTTGGCGATAATTATGGGAACATTCGCCCAGGTCTCAACATTGTTGATATTGGTTGGCTTACCCCAGAGGCCAGAAGTAGAGGGAAAAGGTGGTCGCTGACGGGGAATGCCTCTTTTCCCTTCAATTGAGGCAATCAGTGCGGTCTCTTCCCCGCAGACAAAGGCTCCGGCGCCCTTTGATATCTTAATGGAAAAATCAAACCCACTGTCTAAGATATTCTTTCCCAAAAAGCCAAATTTTTCCGCGGCGGCAATTGCCAAGGTCAAATGTTCAATCGCTAACGGATACTCGTTCCGAACATAAATCCACCCTTCCTTTGCCCCGATGGCATAAGCACCAATTATCATCCCTTCAATTACCGAATGGGGATTACTCTCCAAAATGCTCCGGTCCATATAGGCACCCGGGTCACCCTCGTCCGCATTGCAGATTACATATTTTACATCGCTTTTCTCTCTTCGGGTGACCTCCCACTTCACACCCGTGGGAAAACCAGCCCCGCCCCGGCCGCGCAGACCGGATTTTTTTATCTCCGCAATCACCTTCTCTGGTGACATCTGGGTAAGAGTGCGCGCCAAAGCCTTGTATCCACCCACCGCGATGTAATCTTCAATCCGGGTTGGGTCAATTTCTCCGTTATTCCCCAAAACCAACCGCAACTGCCTTTTATAAAAAGGGATTTCGTCCCAATGGACAATCCTTTTCTTTCTCTCCGGGTCAAGATACAACCGATGGTCAAGAATCTCACCCTTAATCACCGTTGCGTCTAAAATCTCCGGCACCGCCTCCGGGGTAATTGATGGATAAAAAATATCCCCGGGTTGGATAACCATCACCGGTTCAACCTGACAGAATCCAAGACAACCAGTCATAAGAAGTGTAACCTTATTCTCCAACTTCCTCTTTTTGACCTCATCCTCTAATACCGAGGCGACCTCTTTACTCCCTTTGAGATAACAGCAGGTTGCCCTTATTGAGACAATTATCCGCTTTCTCTCTTTCTTTTTCTCGGCGCGGATTTTCCTTGTGAACTCCGCCAATTCTTTGGCCGATTTAATTCTTTTCATCCTTCACCCCTCTTTTCTCCCCCTGGTATTCCTTTAAGAAATTACTAACCTTGGTTGGCGTTACATTGCCATAATATCTACCATCAATGACCACAATCGGACCTAAGGCACAGGCACCAAGACAGTTTACAGTTTCTAATGTGAAGTTCTTATCTTTGGTTGTTTCGCCGGCCTTGATGTTAAGGTCTCGCTCCAATTTCTCCAAGACGCGCTGACCACCACGCACATGACAAGCGGTTCCCAAACAGACACAAATCTCGTGTCTACCCCGGGGCTGTAAACGAAAGGCGCGGTAAAAAGTCGCCACCCCGTAAACATCCCGGAGTGGCATTGAGAGAACTTTGGCTACCTCCCGCAATGCGGTTTCGGGCAAGTAATTATACCTTTCCTGGATATCTTCTAACACCGAGATTAAAAGATAACCGTGTTTCTTTGCCGACGCCTTAACAAAATCTTCAATTTTTTCTTCTTCCGATAAAACCTTTACCTTCAACGGGCGCTTCCTTTTAGCCCGAGTTGCCATTTTTCCTCCTCATTTTTCCGCTCTTCCGGAACAAATTTTTTCGCTTCTCACTTATCTACCGCAACTTTCTCTTCCAGGCAGAACGCCCTTTCTTTCGTCTCGACAATCTTTTGCGCGATGGTTTTAACAATAGCCTCTCCCATCAGTCAAGAAAGCATGCCATTTTACTCACCACCTATCACTTTTAGAATTCGTAATGGAATCCGAAAGTGCCAATAATAACCCTTGGTGCCTTGAAGGTACTAGATATCCCAATATCCAGATTTACTCCTTCCTTTAATTTATATCTCCCTCCGATGAGCCAGTTTTGTAACCCATCTTTGTTTCCAGAAGCCTCGGTGCCAATGTCAAATTTATCAAACCCAGCGACCACGGCCAATGCATAAGATATTGAACCACAAGTAGTATCTCCGGTTGCCGAATAACCCAAATTAGCATCTGTTTCAATTGGTCCAAATGCCTTCGTAAGAATAGCATTGATGTCATAACCAGAGGTCCCTAATTCGTTTGTAAGAGAAGTAGAGAATAAATCAGGGATAAGCGCATACTTTAAGCAGAGTTCAGCTGCGGTAAGTCGATTCTTAGGTTCGCTGACGACTGTATAGCCAAAACTCACTCCTATGTCCATCTTTTGTGTTAATCCATGCTTAAAACCGAGTCCTAATCTCCCTTCAGCGCGTCCAAATTCATAGCTGACTTCTAATTCATACCTGTTAGCTTCTACGGTGCCGGCATCATCAGTAGCAAATGGTCTCGCACCCTTGGCATCACTAAACCAGACCATTAGTCCGATTACCACGCAGGCAACAATGGTTTGTCGGGCAGGAATTCGCTTAGGCATATCCTTCTTAAATCCGACACCAGGTATTTCATCAAGACTTAACCCAAAAAATTTAGTTACCTTTTCCACAATCATTTTAATTTTGTCTTTCATTAATAAGATAATAAATAAATTCTATGTAAAGTCAAGACATTTTCGCTTCAACCTTAAAATAGTAACTTTTATTCCAACTTCAAAATCGCCACTTTTTGGATTATATCCCTCTTTAAATGGGAGGAATTATATTTTTTAGGTTGGAGGATAAATTGTTAAACCTGATAAAGGTTGCTTCTCTAATTCGAAAAACCGCAAATCTCTCTTTTTTGCTACATAGTAAAGAGGCGGTAATATCTAAATATAACCTTCGCTACAATGGGGCATAGAACTAATAATAAGATTCCCAATAGGGCTCTTTATAGAAAGGAGAATAGCACCCCCAATAGGACGGA
>Ga0209102_1001011_pt1 | contig 16143 bp, 17 predicted proteins | sample ConPoolayeHmetaG_FD_185483 | JGI IMG/M metagenome (GOLD analysis project Ga0209102, IMG submission 185483) | Hot spring microbial mat communities from California, USA to study Microbial Dark Matter (Phase II) - Cone Pool mat layer H metaG... ...
TGCAGAAGACGAGCAGCGCTGTCAGGATAACTCACTTACCTACAGGGCTGGTGGCTACTTGCCAAGGTCAGAGGTCTCAGCACCAAAACAAAGAAGCTGCTTTGAAGGTACTTTATTCTCGCCTCCTGGAACTTGAGCGCAAGCGGAAAGATGAGGAAAGAGCCAAGCTAAAAGGCGAGCGGATTGAAGCAGCTTGGGGAAATCAAATTCGAAGTTACGTTCTTCATCCCTACAAAATGGTGAAGGACCACCGCACCGATTATGAGGTTCACGATGCCGAAGCCGTACTGGATGGAGAACTAGACGGACTTATCACCGCTTACCTTCGGTCTAAAGTGGGGAAATGATTAAACGCATTGGCTTAATAACTTTAGTGACTCTCTTGTTTTTAAGCCCGTCTGTTGTGGCGGCCGAGGCTGGTATTGCAGTTACAGCTAGCAATGTAGCTGTAAATTTCCCAAGCCGGGCTGTGTTCACTGTTGAGGCTGAAAGCAATGTTAATATTGTGGATGTTCGTCTTTATTACCAGGTGGATAGGATGAACTATGCTGAAGTTGTCAGTGAGGGTTGGGCTGATTTTACGCCGGCAAGCAAAATAGTGGCTAATTGGGTATGGGATATGACGAATGCCAGCTTGCCCCCTGGCGCTGAAGTCACATATTGGTGGAGGATTGAGGATGCTGCTGGGAACAAGGTTGAGACCTCCCCCGGGATAATGCATTTCGATGACAGTCGCTATTCCTGGCAGAGCTTGACTGGTGCCATACCTCAAGGCAGGGAGCTGACCCTTTTCTGGTATGAAGGCGGTGATTCCTTCGCCCGAGAATTGAGGGATGCTTGCCGAGAAGGACTTACCAGGCTGACTCAGGATATTGGCACCTATCCAGAGAGGCCCATCAAGATATATGTTTATGCCTCTACTGATGACCTAAAAGGAGCCATGGTTTCTTCTCAGGAATGGACTGGAGGTGTCGCCTTTACTGATTTTGGCATAATCGCTATTAGTATTCCACCGGGCAAACTTGATTGGGGCAAGAAGGCGCTGGTTCACGAATTGACGCATCTTGTTGTTCGTCAGGCGACTTTTAGCCCTTATGGGCAGCTTCCTCTCTGGCTTGACGAAGGGTTAGCTATGTATAACGAAGGCGAGCTTGACCCTGATTTTCGCTCCTGCCTGGAAAAAGCTATTTCGCAAGATGAGCTTATTTCGGTGCGCAGCCTGTGTAGTCCTTTTTCTGCTTACTCTGAAAAAGCTTGCCTTTCCTATGCTCAAAGCTATAGCCTTGTGGAGTACCTTCTGGATAATTATGGGCAGGACAAGATGCTCAATTTACTGGCTCTTTTAAAGCAGGGTAATACCTACGACGAAGCTTTGACTGAGGTCTATGGTTTTGATATAGCTGGTCTTGATGCTCGCTGGCGAGCAACGCTGGCACCCCCCACTGTCATTGCGAGCGAAGCGCGGCAATCTCATGCTGCTTTGATTGCTATATTAGCGGCGTTAGCTACAGGACTGACTTTATGGGGTGCTCTGGCTCTGGAGAAGCGAGCCCGGCGAAAGTCATCTGGGAAATCAACCATGTAAGATAAGCCATGAAAGACTCTTTTACTGTTCACGATTTGCCCCGCAGTGAGCGCCCTCGGGAGAGGCTGCTTAAGCTGGGGGGTGAAGCTCTTTCCGCTCAGGAAATTCTGGCTTTAATCCTGGGTCGAGGAGTTAAAGGTGAGTCCGTCATGGTGACGAGCCAGAAGCTGTTAAGCCGGTTTGGCAATCTCAAAGGTGTGGCCAATGCTTCTGTGGAAGAATTGACTCAGGTGAGAGGTATCGGGCCAGCCAAGGCAGCGCAGATTAAAGCTGCTCTGGAATTAAGTAAGAGGCTGGAAGCCGATGTTGGTGAGAAACCCAAGCCGATACTCAAGTCCCCGGAGGATGTAGCTGCTGTGGTGAAGAGCCAGTTGAAAGGCAAGAAGAAGGAACATTTTTTGGTGCTTTGTCTGGATACCAGAAACAAGTTAATAAGTTGCAAGCCGGTTTCCATAGGCAGCCTGGACACGAGTATTGTTCATCCCCGTGAGGTGTTTAAGGAGGCAGTTTCTGCCTCTGCCGCATCGGTAATCTTTGTGCACAACCATCCTTCGGGTGACCCTGAGCCATCCAGAGAAGATGTTGAGCTAACCAAGCGGCTGGTCAAGGCTGGCGAAATCATAGGCATTGATGTCCTTGACCATATCATCATCTGCGACAAGAGCTACTTAAGCCTGAAAGCCAAGAATTTGTTTTAATGGGCAAGGAGTATTATGAAGACTGGTGAAAGGAGCGAGGTTTTCTTTTTCCCCTATGATGAGAGCAGGGCTTTCCTCAGGGGGTTGAAGTTGCTTTTCCCGAAGGTAGCAAGCATTGTCTCTGCAGGCGATTCTGTAGCGGTTAAGGTTCACATGGGAGAATATGGTGGCAGTGCTTACCTTCGCCCGCCGATAGTCCGCCGGGTCTGTGATTTGATTAAAGAAGCTGGGGGTAAACCGTTTGTCACTGATACCACCTCTCTTTATCCTCTGGGGAGGTTCACTGCCAAGCAATACTTGGCGACAGCAGCCTACAATGGCTTCACCGAAGAATCGGTAGGAGCGCCTATAATTATCGCCGATGGGAAGCGAGGCTATGATGGCGAGTGGGTGGATATTCCCAAGCGGGTTTCTGGTTGCTCTTTAGATAAAATAAAGATAGCCAGGGAGATTTTCGACGCCGACTCTATGGTGGTCTTTTCTCACTTAAAGGGGCATGAGCTATCTGGCTTTGGCGGCTCTATCAAAAACTTGGCTATGGGCTGTGTTACCAAGGAATCGAAGGCTGCTCAACATAGGGTAAATCGTGGTGTCATCGACATCTCTAAATGCACAGGCTGTGGGCAGTGTGTCGAAGCCTGTGCCTTCAAAGTTTTGTCTTTAGTTGAAGAAAAAGTGGTGCGTGACGAAGAGAAATGCCTGAATTGCAATAGTTGCCTTTATACTTGCCCGGAGAAGGTATTTTCCTTGCCTCCTCGGGCCAAAGAGAGGTTTCAAGTTTATCTGGCTCATGCTGCCGCCGGGGTGCTAAGCCGATTTCATTCCAAAGTGGCTTTTATCAATTTTGTCCAGGATGTAACGCCATTGTGTGACTGCGCTACGCCGTCAGGTTTGCCAGTAGTTCCCGATATTGGCATCCTCGCCTCCACAGATGTGGTAGCTATTGACAAGGCGTCTTTGGACTTGATTGCTCAAGCCCAGCCCATAGGGAAATTTGCCAACGTCAGCTCTCCCGATATACTGGGCAAGATAAATGGTACAGATAGCCTGATTCAAATAGGAACTGCCCAAGAGCTTGGCATGGGCAACATGACATACCAGCTAAAAGAGCAAAAGTAGAAATGCCAAGGCAAAATATGACAAATCCTAAGCCGAGTAGTAGTAATAAGAATACAGAATTCAGTAGTCAGTAGAGGAATCTTCTGAATGCTGAATTCTGGCTACTGGCTACTAGTTTCAGGATTTCGTGCTTAGGATTTAGGATTCAATTATGAAGAGTAACATAGAGGATATTGAGTTAGCTCGCTCTCTTTTGGAGAGAGAGAAATGGAATCTCGTTATAGTGAAGGGCGGGCAGGTTTTTTTCAGCTCTAGAGAGCGGGGGATAGCCCCTTTTTTCCAGGCTGTTCAGAGCATGGGAACAAGTTTACATAATGCCACAGTAGCTGACCGCATCGTGGGTTTAGCTGTAGCTATGCTTTGCCTTCATGTTCGAATAGCCTCGGTGTATGCTAGCATAGCGAGCCAAGGAGCGCTTGATATGTTGAGGGGACAAGGGGTGACCGTTACTAGTAAAAACATAGTTCCTCATATTTCTAACTACGATGGGACAGGCCTGTGTCCTTTTGAGAAGATGGCAAGAAATTCAGCAAACCCTGCTCAGTTATTTTCTACCTTGAAATCAATGTTTGGAGGTCTTGATGATGATAGAGGATAGGCATTCACATAAAAAACTCTGGTTCGCCATTGTTATTCTGGCAGTAGTAGCTATTACATTCATGGTTGCTACAGCTTGGGCGTCAATTGAGATGGAGGAGACACGCAGTAGTCTGGCTCTGGTAGAAACTGAGCTAGAGGTGAGGCAAGCGCAATTAGCAGAGGCAGAAGCGCAGCTAGCAGCGGGGGAGGCTGAATTAAGCACATCAAGAGAACTTATCGAATCCCTGGAAGCTGAGCTTTTTAACCTGCAAGTTAACTATGAGCGCCTTATCGCGGGGTATGGCTATGTGTTGAGAGCCCCGAGCTACCAGGAAATGAAAGTTTTTTTAGCCAGGGACAGAATAAGCGAGCACGTATATGTACCAGGTGAGTATACCTGCGTTGATTTTGCTGCCGATGTTAAGACAAATGCTGCTAGGGAAGGAATTCGCTGCGCTTACGTCGTCATTGAATTTCGTGGCGGAGGAGGTCATGCTATAGTTGCTTTCGATACTACTGATGAGGGGCTCGTCTTTATTGAACCACAGTTTGATTGGGAGGTCGAGCTTCAAGTTGGTAAGCGTTATTACCAATGCGTAAAACCACCACCAGGTAACTATATGACGAAGCCTCCCTATGATGACACTATAACGCGATATGTTGTGGTCTGGTGAAAGAGTGTTAGGCTCTTTCCGGGTCAAGCGAGGAATCTAGGAGTTCGGAGACAGTGAAATTAAGTTATCCTCATAGCAAAATAAGCCGGCGCCTTGTATTCCTTTTGCTTGTTTTAGTCTTATTTCTCCCTTTGGTTGGTTGCTGGCCTTGGTGGGGTGGCGAAGACACCCTTCGCCTCTGGGATGTTGGTCCCATAACGCTCGACCCGGCGATTGCTGCCGACATGTCTTCTTATACCTACGTAGTGCAAATCTTTTCGGGCTTGGTTCGCCTTGACCAGGAATTGAACATAGTGCCTGATATTGCCGAAAGCTTGCCAGAGAAAAGCCCTGATGGCAAAACATATACCTTCTACCTGCGCCGGGGAGTGAAATTCCATAATGGCCGGGAGGTCAAAGCTGCCGATTTCAAATACTCTTGGGAGCGAGCTTGCAACCCTGCTACTGGCTCTGGTACAGCCGCTACATATCTGGGCGATATCGTTGGTGCCAAAGATATGCTGGCAGGAAAAGCGAGAGAAATCTCCGGGGTCGAGGTCATCGATGACTACACTCTTCGAGTTACCATTGATGCTCCCAAAGCTTACTTCTTGGACAAGCTAGCTTACCCCACTGCATTTGTGGTGGATAAGGCTAACGTGGAATCTGGAGGGTACTGGTGGCGAAAGCCAAACGGGACAGGTCCATTCAAGCTAAAGGAATGGCAGCCAGGGCAGTGGCTGATTTTGGCGCGTAACCAGCTTTATTACGGCGAACCTGCCAAACTGGAGCAGGTCGTTTTTCGCTTTCTCGCTTTTTCGCCCATGGCTTTGTACGAAATAGGGGAGATTGATGTCACCCCTGTTTCCACGAGTTACATTGACCAAGTTACTGATGAAACTAACCCGTTTCATCAAGAGTTAGCTGTAACGCCTGAGCTCAGTCTTTATTATATTGGCTTTAACACTGCTAAACCTCCCTTCGACGATGTCAATATCCGCCGTGCCTTCTGTCATGCTGTGAATAAGGAGCATATCGCTAAGGTGATATTAAGGGACATGGTAAGTGTAGCTGATGGTATTTTGCCGCCAAGCATGCCTGGCTATGACGAGGCTCTGGAAGGACTGGACTACGATGTGGAAAAAGCGAAAGAACTCATAGCTGCCTCAAAATACGGAGATGTCTCGAATTTGCCCCCTATCACCTTGACCGTTGAAGGCTATGGCAATAACATTCCCAATTATCTGGGTGCCATCATTCAGGAATGGCAGCAAAACCTCGGTGTGAAAATCTCGGTGAGGCAACTGGAAACGGAGCATTTCCTTTACGACCTGAAGCAAGAGAAGGATAATATGTTTATAATGGGTTGGATAGCTGATTACCCCGACCCGCATGATTTCCTGGACATCCTGTTCTATACCGGAGGCGAAGTTAACATCTTCGAGTACAGCAACTCTAGTTTAGATGCCATGCTTGACCAGGCAGCTGTAGAACCGGATAGAGCTGTCCGCTTGGCTATGTATCATCAAGCTGAGCAACTGGTGGTTGATGATGCTCCTTGCCTTCCTCTGTTCCATGGAGCCAACTATATCCTGGTGAAGCCCTATGTCAAGGACTACGAGCTTAGTCCTCTGGGTATTCCCGACCTGAGCAAGGTTTATATTGACAAGGGCTAAATTCCGAATCCCAGGCTCTAAACAATGACAACTGACAAAGCTCAAATATCAAAATAAGCCCAAAGTTCAAATGATAAAACGAAGTAGGTTTGACATTTAAGCATTTGGATTTCGCTTGTCATTTGGATTTTGACATTTGGGTTTGTCTAGGAACAGGGCTAGTCCCTTATCACACCGCTGTAGACAGTCTTGAAGCTATGTCGGGGTAGTCCGTGGTGGTATAATGATAAAGGATGGAAAGGGAGGCGATGCTCTATGAGACACTCCCTGGTAGCCGGGTGAGGTGTCATGTTTGCCAGTGGCGGTGTCTTATCAATCCCGCTAAGCTTGGCGTCTGCCGTATGCGCATCAATCGGGATGGCAGGCTGTATAGCATGAACTATGCCGAGGTATCCTCCATGGCCGCCGACCATATTGAGAAAAAACCTCTATTTCATTTCTTCCCAGGTACCTATGCCTTTTCCTTGGGCACTTGGGGATGCAATTTCCACTGCAAGGGATGCCAGAACTGGGAGATTTCCTGTGTGGATATTCCTCAGGATTCCCAGCAATTGCTCCCAGAAAGAGAGATAGAGTTAACCAAGAGGTATGACTGCCAGGGAATTGCCTGGACTTATAATGAGCCGACAATCTGGTTTGAATACACTCTGGACTCTGCCAAGCTGGCTAAACAGAATAATCTCTATACTGTGTATGTGACCAATGGCTATGCCACGCCTGAGGCTCTGGATGCCATAGGGCCCTGGCTTGATGCCTGGAGAGTAGATGTCAAAGGCTTCGCTGATGGGTTCTATCGGCAGCTAGCTAAGATTCCTCAGTGGCGGGGCATTCTGGATGTGGCTAGGCGGGCTAAAGAGAAATGGCACATGCATGTGGAGGTGGTGACCAATGTTATTCCCACCATGAATGATGACGAGGAGCAACTCAGGGGCATTGCTACTTGGATTCGAGATAACCTGGGTGAGTTCACTCCCTGGCATGTGACTCGTTTCCATCCGCTGCACGAATTCACCAATCTGTCGGCTACTCCGGTAGCCACTTTGGAAAGGGCATATAAGATTGGGAAAAAGGCCGGGTTGAAATTTGTCTATCTGGGCAATGTGCCGGGGCACGAGTATGAAAATACCGTGTGTTATTCCTGTGGCAAGAGGGTCGTTCGTCGCATTGGCTATGATACTGAGGTGGTGGGGCTGGATGGCTCGAGGTGCAGGTTTTGTGGAGCTGAGCTCAATTTCCGGACATGAGGGGAGCCCCGATTATATCGGGGCAACTACGGATGTATCGAGGGTGATGGAAGCCTAGGATTGTAGTTGCCCAATTTATTGGGCAAGGGGAGCCCCGATTATATCGGGGCAACTACAGAGGTCTCAAAATAATGGGAGACTAGAAAATGAGAGCGATTAAGAATATACGCTTAAAAGATTATGATTACTCCTCAGACGGGTTTTATTTCATAACAATTTGCACCAACTACCGAAAGCCTTACCTAACGGGCAAAACCAAGGAAATGGTTGCTCAATTTATCGAACAATTACCCCACAGGATAAGTGGAGTAAAGTTAGATTACTGCCGGATAATGCCTTCTCACGTTCATCTCATATTAGCTCTGGAAGGGTGTCAACTTAAGCTATCTGAAATTGTTAGAAGGTTGAAAGCAGTGACCGCAAGGCAGATTCGCTTCAGACTGTGGCAACCAAATTACTATGAGCATGTGATTAGAGATGATAAAGCGCTAGCAAAGGTGCGAGAGTATATTCAAAACAATCCACTTGTGGAGAGGCTCCTGTAGTTGCCCAATTTATTGGGCAAGGGGAGCCCCGATTATATCGGGGCAACTATGGAAGTATCGAGGATGAATGGAGGGCTAGGATTGTAGTTGCCCAATTTATTGGCCAAAGGGGAGCCTGATAAGCAAGTAATTAGGAGGAGGTGATTTATGGCAGGGGAACTTCATCCTGTAGTAAAGCTGGCTAAGGAGACTGTGGAAGGCTACATCCGAGCGGGTAAAATGCCCAAGCCGAGGGAGTTAACTCCGGAAATGAGGGAGCGGGCCGGGGTTTTTGTTTCCCTTCATAAGCACGGACAGTTGAGAGGTTGTATTGGCACTTTTGAGCCACAAAAGGAGAATGTGGCTGAAGAAATCATGGCCAACGCTATTAGCTCAGCCACCAGGGACCCTCGTTTCCCCCCGGTCACTGTGTCTGAGCTTGATGACCTGGAGTATAGCGTGGATATACTTACTAAGCCTGAGCCAGTCACAGATATCAGCCAACTTGACCCTAAGAAATATGGTGTTATCGTGGAGAGCGGCTGGAAGAAGGGACTTTTGTTGCCTGACCTGGAAGGCGTGGATAGTGTTGAGGAGCAGATTGCTATTTGTCGGCTCAAGGCGGGCATATCAGCCAGCGAGCCGGTTAAGCTCTACCGGTTTCAGGTGAGAAGATTCAAGTAACAGGTTGTGATTAGCAGTAATGGAAAGGATGCCTCTTTTCGACCTGCCTGAGGAAAAGGATTTACCTCAGAGTATGCCCTTGGCGGCAAGGATGCGACCACGGACATTTGCTGAGTTCGTGGGGCAGGAGCATTTGGTTGCCAAGGGACGGGTATTGCGAAAATGCATCGAGGCAGACCAGCTACCTTCTATGGTATTCTGGGGACCGCCAGGCAGTGGAAAAACAACTCTGGCTCACATTATTGCCAATGTCACGGGAGCGCATTTCAACTCTCTTAGTGCTGTGAGCGCCGGGGTGGCTGATTTGCGGCGTGTCATCGCGGAAGCTAAGAAAAGGCTAAAATCATCGGGACAGAGAACCATTCTTTTTGTTGATGAGATTCACCGTTTCAATAAGGCGCAACAGGATGCCGTATTACCTTTCGTGGAAAATGGTACAGTTACTTTCATTGGCGCCACTACGGAAAATCCTTCCTTCGAAGTTATCGCACCTCTTCTTTCTCGATGCCGGGTCTTTCGATTGAATCTGTTGAGCGACGAGGAGGTCAGGCTCATTGTGGAGCGAGCTATTAAGGATGCAGAAAGAGGGCTGGGGAAGTTCCGGATTACCATGGGTGAGGAGGCTCTGCGTCACTTGGTGACCATGTCCAATGGGGATGCTCGGGTGGCTTTGAATGCCTTAGAGATGGCGGCATTTGCTACTTTGCCCAATGGCGATGGCTTGCGGTCAATAGACCTGCCGGCTATTGAGGAAGCATTGCAACATCGTGCTTTGCTCTACGACAAGAGCGGTGACCAGCATTATGACCTGATTTCGGCACTGCATAAATCGTTACGCGGCTCCGACCCCGATGCTGCTTTGTATTGGTTGGGACGTATGCTGGAAGCTGGGGAGGACCCTTTGTATATCGCCCGCCGCCTGGTGCGATTTGCTTCTGAGGACGTGGGCGTGGCTGACCCTCAAGCGTTGGTGATAGCGGTAGCTGCCCAGCAGGCAGTGCACTTTGTGGGCTTACCTGAAGGGAATCTGGCTTTAGCTGAAGCCGTGATTTATCTGGCAGTCGCGCCTAAAAGCAACTCGTTGTACCAGGCCTATTCCCGAGTTCAGGAGGATATACAACAAGGCCGGAATGAGCCCGTGCCACTCCACTTGCGTAACCCGGTAACCGGCCTGATGCGTCAGATGGGCTATGGTCGGGACTATAAATATGCCCACGATTATCCTGGCCATTTTGTCAAGCAACAAAACCTACCGTCCTCTCTTCAGGGAAAACGCTACTACATCCCCGGTGAGCAAGGCTATGAAAAAGAGATTGCTGACCGGTTGAAGAGGTGGTGGGGGGAAGAAAAGGCCTGACCTATCCAGTCCCACAGGGCATGGTGGAAACTTCTTACGGCATGATATAATACGTGCCGTAACTTAAGAGAATCTTGGGACACGAAGTGTATATCGAGCAGTGTGGAAAAAGGTGGGGCTGGGTTTTCCGTTTCTGTGTCCTTTCTCCTATCGGTGTAATCGCAAATAGATCAACTCTCCCTATGTCGCTTTTTCTCGGCAAACGCAGACTGAGCGAGCACTCCTGTTTGTCTTTCGCCTTATTTGATAATAGAGAGGAGGTGCACCTTGGCTAAGTTTTCGCTCTTCCCCAGAAATATGGAGTTCTATGACCTGTTCGAAAAAGGGACGGCTAATCTGGTCACTGCTGCCGAAAAGCTGGTTGACCTCTTTGACAACTATGAAAACGTGGAAGCAAAAGCCAAAAAGCTTAAGGCTTTGGAGCATCAAGGCGATATCATCACGCACGAAATAATCGCTCGAGTACATCGCAGCTTTGTGACACCCATTGACAGGGAGGATATTACTCTCCTGGCTCACAGCCTGGACGATGTCATGGATTTCATTGAAGCTGCGGGCAGAACTGCCTTCTATTATCATGTTGCCCGACCTACAGAGAGGGCCCGGGAGTTAGCCCGAATTGTGCTTAGGATGGCTCACAAGTTGAATGAAGTGGTGCCCAATCTGCGCCACCGTGACCAGTTCCAGTGGATTTTGAAGCAGTGCGTGGAGATCAATACTCTGGAAAATGAGGCTGATGATGTGGAACACGCTGCCTTGGCTGAGCTGTTCGAAGTCTGTAGTGCTGACGCCTGTGAGGTTATCAAGTGGCGGGAAATCTATGAGCATCTGGAAAGCGCCACTGACCGGGGGGAGGATGTTGCCAATGTCCTTGAAGGTATAGTGTTGAAGCATGCCTGAGCTTGCTCTGCTGGTTCTGGTAATTGCGGCAGCCATCGGCTTGGGTGTAGTCAATGGTTTTAATGATGCTGCCAATGCTGTCGCTGCTTCGGTTGGCTCTCGCTCCATTTCGCCTCGCAACGCTATAATATTAGCTGCCTGTTGTGATTTTGCCGGTGCTGCTACTGGCTTGGAAGTTGCCAGAACCATCGGCAAAGGAATCTTGGACCCTGAGATATTCTATTCTCTACCAAAGACTGCCTCTTTTCTCATACTGGTTTCTGCTTTAGCCACGGTTATCATTTGGGGAACTATAGCTACTCGATTGGGTTTGCCGGTAAGCATAAGCCATAGTCTCGTCACCGGGATGGCGGCGGCAGGAGGAGCGGTGGTAGGTTGGAAGACAGTAGTATGGGGTGTCCTGGGGCGGATTGGGGCATCAGTAGTTGTTGCTCCTGCTCTGGGCTTCATCGGTGGCTTTGCCCTTATGGTTATCCTGCTCTGGGCATTTCGCCGAAGCGCTCCAGCCAGGATGAGAATTGTCTTCAGCCGCCTGCAATGGCTTACCACCGCTTTCTTAGCCTATAGCCACGGCAAAAACGATGGTCAGATGCCCATAGGCATTATCACCTCGGCACTGGTGATCTATACCGAACGGGTTGAATTGTGGAACAATATCCCCTTTTGGGTAAGAGTCGTATCCGCTTTAGCCATTAGCTTTGGCATCGCTATGGGCGGCTGGCGAGTTATTAAGACTGTAGGGATAAAAATCACTGCTCTACAACCTATCCACGGTTTTGCTACCCAGGCCTCAGCGGCCACTGTTATTGAGATGGCTTCGCGTCTCGGTATTCCTGTGAGCACTACCCATTGTGCCACGGCGGCTACCATGGGGGTGGGCGCCACCAAGCGCCTTTCCGCAGTCAGGTGGGGGGTAACCAGGAATATCGTGCTGGCCTGGGTGTTGACTTTTCCAATATCCGCCGCTCTGGGCTGGGTAATAGCGGCGCTTCTCAAGCTCGCCTTCTGAGATAGCCGCAGAAGCCCTCTTGGGGACGCCTCAAGGCATTCGAGATTTTAGATTTGCCTGGTTTTCCCGCCAGGATCGCAGGATTGTCATGGGTGGATTGAAGTGACAAAACACCTTTGCCTCTTTAGAACACCTGTGCTATGATGGGCTGGTGAAACTGTTACCGGCAGCCCTCCAGAAGCAGGACTACAATCTGGCAGCTCATATTCTCGTCTACAGCTTGGTCAAAGCCTCGCTGAGAAGCTCGACAAATTCCCCCAAGTGTCATGGCAACAAAAAGAAAAAGCCAGCGAAAGAGTAGCCCACGAGCTTTCTATAGCCGGGCTCTGGATGAGGCCGAGAAGCTCGAGCTGGAGGAAGCCTCTCAGGTCGAAGGACTTGACGAAGAGATTGCCCTGCTCAGAGTAAAGCTCAGGGAACTTCTGGAAGAGCAGCCGGAGCGAATTGACCTGCACTTCGAGGCCGCCAATATCATAGCCAGGCTCGTCAAAACCCGGTATCAGATTACCAAGGAGCAGAAGAAGTCGCTCAGGGAAGCTATCCAGAAGGTCTTGACCGAAGTTGCTGTGCCCCTGGGTGTGGGGGTGGGTGTGAAGATGGCAAGCAGATGACCTTTTCCCACGAGAACGAGGCTCAAATCCTAAGCACGAAATCCCAAATCCTAAACAATATCGAAAGTCGAAACTCTAATGACCAAAACAGGCTGGCTTTGGATTTTGAATTTGGGGATTTTTGATTTGTTTGGGATTTGGAGCTTGGGCATTGGGATTTTGTTCTTATGCAGCTAAGACCTTATCAATTAGCAGTAGCGCGGGCGGTCATGGACTCCATTCAGAAGGGACTGGGGCTGACTTTTTCTGTGGAGATTGCCCGGCAGGGGGGCAAAAACGAGCTTTCGGCGCATCTGGAAGTCCTGTTGCTGACGCTATATATGGCGAGGGGAGGCAATCTCATAAAATGCTCGCCGACGTTCAAGCCTCAAACCATCATCTCTATTGATAGACTAAAGCAGAGGCTCGACGATTTTGGCTTTGATGGCATTTATCATTCCCAGATGGGCTATATCCTTCAGCTCGGCAACGCCAGAGCCATCTTCTTGTCGGCTGAGGGCTCATCTTCTGTAGTGGGACACACCGCTGACTTGCTTCTGGAGATTGATGAAGCTCAGGATATCAGCAAGGAAAAGTACACCAAAGAATTCCGCCCCATGGGTTCCGCCGCCAACGTGACCACGATTCTCTATGGCACTACCTGGGACGACAGCACTTTGTTGGAAGAGGTCAAGCAAGCTAATCTGGAACTGGAGAGAAAGGAGGGCATCAGACGCCATTTCAGGTATGATTGGCAGGAGGTTGGCAAATACAATCCCGAGTATCTCAAGTTCGTGGAAGCAGAGCGGCAAAGATTGGGAGAACAGCATCCTCTATTCCGGACTCAATATGCTTTGTTACCTATCAGCCACGGCGGGCGCTTTCTATCGCGACAGCAAATTGCTCTAACGCTGGGGGAACACCCGAGGCAACGACAGCCTGAAGGGAAGAGGACTTATATTGCTGGTGTGGATTTGGCTGGGGAACATGAGTCGGAAATGACGGAATGGGATGTCTCTGTCAGTGAAAGAGGGATAGGACACGATTCCACGGTAATTACCATTGCCGAGGTGGATGTCACAAACCCTTCGCAGTCAGCACTGAAAGTTGTGGAACAGTACCAGTGGACAGGAACGCCTCATAGCCAGCTTTATAATCATATGGTGAATATTCTCAAGAATGTCTGGAATTGCCACAGGATAGCGGTGGACGCCACCGGCATTGGTCAGCCTGTCGCTAGCTTTCTCAGAAAAGAGCTAGGCAGTAAGGTCGTCCCATTCGTCATCACCTCCAGGAGCAAATCCGACATGGGCTTTGAGCTATTGTCCTTTATGAATTCCGGCAGGCTTAAGCTCTACAAGCAGGACGGCTCTCGGGAGTATAAAGAGGCCCTATTTGAGCTGGAAAAAGCCCGGGTGCAATATCACCCGAACCAGACGATGAACTTTTACGTTGACCCTCAAGAGGGGCATGATGATTTTCTCATGAGCCTGGCTCTGGTGGTTCAGGCCGCTAAAGGTCTCAGTCCTCGGGAAGCAAAGGGCTGGCTCAGGGAAAGCTAAGCCGGTGCCTCAACCAATCCCCCAAATTTCAAATCCTAATTTCTAAACTCTAAACAACCCCAAATATCGAAATTCGAATCTCTAAACCGTTTTGGTCATTCATATTTTATGTTTTGGCATTGTCCCGACTTCATCAGGGATGCTCGATAAAATCGGCATTTAGGATTTGGTGCTTGAGATTTGGGATTTTCTATATTTCACTCCAGTGTAGGCAAGTCTTTGCTTAGTTCAGCCAGGGATTCAATCCTCTTCTTGGTTTGTTCTAACTGCCCCTTATGTTCCTGGGCATACTTCGTAGCTTGCTCGTAAAAATCCCTTATCCTGGGCACGAAAGATAGCTGGGATAATATCATGGTAACATCAATGAAGTGCTTCTCTCCCGGGAAATCGCCGCCGCGAATCAGGGCGTTGGGTGCCAGCTCCTTAATGTAATCGCTGACGCTCTTGACCATGTCCATATTCAGCTCTTTTTCCGGGCCGGATATGATGTAAATAGCTTTGCCGGCATCCTTGGGGTCGCAAGTGAGAGATAGGTCAGAGATGGTGGCGTCTAAAGCTTGTGTCCCTCTGAAGCTTTCCAGAGCCTTCTCGCGGAAAGTCTTCTTCCTTATCTCCCAAGGGAAGCGGAACGAAGGAAGCTCAGTCCTCCCCAGTCCAATGGCGGTAAATCCCTCCAGGCTGGCAATTATGTCTCCGCCGTCTATCGTCCGCGAACCCACGTATTTGGGTCTGGTCACCTCGCCAGCACACATCAAGTCGTAGAAAGGCTCGACAATCATCCTGTTTATTCTATCTATGTTGCTGACCAGGCTGGCATCTTTTCTGACGTACCTCTGGTTATCAGCCAGGAAAACGGCATCCACTATATCAAAAGTGGATTTCACGCAGGTGGCGGTGTTATATGTGCTTCGGGACTCTGTGGTCTGCTCATGCTCAAAAGGCAGAACTATCAGAGCATAAACTGGCTTGCCGACATATCTATCCTTGACTGCTCTGGCTATTATGGGCAGCGCTCCCGACCCCGTGCCGCCGGCAGCGCCGGCGATGAGAAGAAAAGCGTGTGTCTCGTAAAACTGCGGACTGGATTTCACGGCATCCAATACTTTATCACCATCCTCCTTGGCTAGTTGGGCTCCGAGCTCGTTTATTTTGCCAACCCCGTGTCCCAGGGTCTGCCGCAAGCCCAGGAGCACTCGATGCCTGTAGTCGTTCTTGATAAACCTCAGCCCGGTCAGGTCAGCCTGGTCGGTATTCACAGCAATAATGGTGGGAGCTATGGTGGCTTTGCGTTGAGTGCGCGCCTTGAAATTCAGTCTGGCAAAGTGGTCAGCAATTCGACATCCGCACTGTCCTAGTCCAATAATTGTTAGCTTCATTTTTCCTCCCCTTTCGATTTACCCTTTTCCTTCTATACTACCCTATTTTATTTGTCATTGCGAGCCCCGATTTGTCGGGGCGTGGCAATCCCTGCGGCTAAATTCTAAATCCTAATTTCTAAACTCTAAACAAATTCAAAATCCCGGTTAAGTTAACTCTTGGTTGTCTCATAATTTGAGCCTTTTACCTCACTACTGTTATGGTCTGCTGTATCAATCTCTTTTTAGCTAGGTACTTTCGCCTGCCCTCTCTAAAATATGCACTTTTCTTCTGCCTTTCTGTGCGTGGCTTGTGCATCGGTCTAGGTGTTACAAGCGTAAATTTAGCAATACCAGCGACATTGGAATACCTTACTACATCGTTCCAATCTTGAAACGGCATTTCCAGATTCATATGCTTGACGGGTGATACATTGCCTAGAGATTCATGCTCTTTGAAGAAATTATAGTGTATTAGCCAACCTTCGCTTAATAGTCTAGCAGTCTCCAAGTCCTTGAAGTGGTGAATTACGTTTGTACGTTGCTTCAATGTGCCGTGAAACCGCTCTATTATGTTGGTGCTGTTCTCATCTGTGAATGGCTTGCTT
>Ga0209102_1001012_pt1 | contig 16132 bp, 14 predicted proteins | sample ConPoolayeHmetaG_FD_185483 | JGI IMG/M metagenome (GOLD analysis project Ga0209102, IMG submission 185483) | Hot spring microbial mat communities from California, USA to study Microbial Dark Matter (Phase II) - Cone Pool mat layer H metaG... ...
CTGTTGTTCCTTGAAATCCACATCGAGGTCTGGCAAATACTTCCTGAGGATATTGACCAAACCCCCTTTCGAGATATGCATGCCGCCAACGTTGAACACTTCTCCTGCACACTCCCTGCGCTTCTCCAACGTCAGCCGCACCATCTGGACAATGTCCCTGACGTGGACGACCGTCCTGAAACTGTCACGTCCATAAACCAAGAGAAAGGCATTGACTACCGCATCGCGCACGAATTCGTTGACCAACGTGTCAAAACGCATCCTTGGCGACACCCCAAATGCCGTAGCGAAACGAAATACAGTAGTAGCCATCGAGGTACTGTGAGCGGCTAACACGTCTCTCTCGGCACGTACCTTTGTTTCCGCATAGAGAGAAAGGGGCACCAATGGTGCGGTCTCATCCAGCATTGACCCAGGCTGTCTACCGTAGTTGCTACAGGTTGAGGAGAAAAGAAAATGCTTGACGCCTGCCTTCTGCGCTTCCTCTAACACGATCTTTGTGCCGTCAACGTTTACCCTCTCTGCCTCTTTGGGCCACTTGTTGCACGGTGGCTCCCCAACGATTGCAGCAAGATGGATCGCGACATCTTGCCCTTCCATGGCGAGGCGCACCAACGGCACATCGTTGATGCTGCCTTTATAGAATGTAAAGTTGGGATCACTGTAATATGACAATAGGCCATGGCCTCCCAAATGTAGGTTGTCCAGCCCTGTAACGATATGTCCGTCTCTTAGCAAGCAAGGGATCAAAGTAGAAGCTATATAGCCACCTGCGCCTGTAACGATGATTCTCACTCTTCGTCCTTTCGATAGTGCGGCGTCGCTGCCAAATAATAATGTGCTCTCTGTCCCTTTCCAATGTGATGCCATGGACTTCCCGGCCCTGCGCTGAGAAAAACCCACACTTGCGGACCGTTTTCGCCAAGAGGGGAATAGTTATATTGTGCGCAGAAATGAACCTCAGTCCAGCCTGGCTGTTCATGTTCAGGGAAGAAACCATATGCCTCAAAGAAACGGCGATGATACAAGATCATATCAAATGTATTGAGATAGGATTGTTTCTTCCAGGGATTGTTAAGTGACCAATCTCGAACAACACGGCCCCATACGAACTGCTGTCCACTTAGCCGCTCAGAATAAGTCGTCCGAAGCAATACGCCTAGTCCTTCACTGAGACAAGCCAGACGTACCGCGCCAATTTCCGGATGCGTGTCAAGCAGATCTACACATGGCCGCATGTCCCAATCCTCAAGGGGAGCATCATCATCACAGGCAATGAAAAATTGCTCCACTCCCCGTTCGAGGCCAAGGCGGATAGCCCGATTGACATTGCCGCCAAGGTTAAACGCACCTGCAGGAGTAGGAGTAACATGGTACGATACACTATTCCCCCAGGCCTCTATGAGTACCTGGAGATGGTCACGTTCTGTGCCATCGTCCGTCTTGCCGGAGTCCTCATCGCAAATATGGACATGTAAATTGGGATATTGTAAGTGTTCTCTGATAAGGGATATAGAACGCAGTGCCAACGCTGTACGCTTGAAAGTGGTAAAAAGGAGCCATACTTCAGGCCATTGTTCTGCCACTTTTACTTTGCTTCCTGTACCACTCAATCGTCCTTCTCAGCCCTTCTTCCAAGTCTACAGTCGGTTTCCATTCTAGAAGGCGAAGAGCACAACTTATGTCAAGGACACGGCGTGGTTGACCGTCGGGTTTTGTCTTGTCCCAGACTGTCTCTCCATGGAAGTCCATCAAGTATGCTATCGTCTCTACTAACTCTTTTATCTTAATCTCTTTGCCACTACCTATGTTGATGGGATCGGGCAATGGGGAGACATCCATAGCCATGAGAAGAGCACATACAGCATCATCAACATATAGGAAATCCCGTGAGGCATTGCCAGTACCCCATACTTCGACCTTGTTTTCTCCCGCCTGTTGTGCCTCATCTATCTTACGTATCAATGCAGGAATGACATGCGACACGTTTGGATCTGTTGTCTGTCCAGGCCCATAGAGATTCGTGAAGAGCAAACATGTACTTTCCATCCCATGCTCTTTTCTATAAGCCTTGAGAAGCTCTATCCCTACCCTCTTGGCAATGCCATAAGCGGCATTGCTCTCCTCTGGATATCCTTCCCACAGATTTCTTTCTCTAAAAGGCACGGGCGCGTATTTGGGGTAAGCACACACTGAAGAAGTGAGAATGATCCGAGGGGCATAAGAATGCCAGGCACAATCAATGACGTTGAGGGTCATCATCAAATTGTCATAGAGGAGCTTAGCTGGATGCGCAGAATTGTAGCCAATTCCGCCTAGGACTGCAGCCAAATGGAAAACGATATCCACTTTATCAAAGTCAAAGAATAGCTTTTTGACATCGTGCTGACTGCGCAAGTCATAGTACTTGGAGGGAGGGGCATAGACTGTATGTCCCAACTCCTTAAGTTGCTGGACAAGGCGATTGCCTACAAATCCGTTGCCACCAGTAACGATGATTCTCAAATCACACCAGCTCTCTTTGCGTTCAAGAAACACTTGCAAATCGCAAGTTCAGGCCATCGGCTTAATCCCTGAATTGCTGTTGTACTCTCTCGCTCCATCTCGTAAAAGTAACCATAGCTCCACTTATCAGCATCAACAGAGATAGGGGTATGCCACTTCTCAGCCTCAAATGAAAGTGGGCAGAATGAAGTGGGGATCGCATGTTACTTTTTGTGTCTGAGCAGGTCTTCAACCCTGACTACGAGAACACATCCATCCCTCATTTGGCCCACCATTCTGCCCACTTTCTATAGCAGCCATTCTTCCACGCCTCTTTCCACAACTCGGAACGGGATCTCTTTCATCCCTGAGGCTTCTGCCACATCCCGACGTTTCGAGGGAGGAACAATGAGAAACCACGTTCCCCCCGCGCCTGCGCCGCATACCTTTGCGCCGTATGCTCCTGCGTTCATTATTTCAGCATACTGCCGCTCCAACACCTCATTGCTTACGCCCTCTACGGAACGTTTGAGTTGCCATGTCTCCGCTAGAGCGTTTCCTAAGAGAGCAGGTGTCCACTCATTCACACAAGCTGCCATCTTTTCTGCCAACTCTTTGATGCGATGCAGTGTCTCGACACTAGTATGCCAACTGCCAAGAACTGCATTAGCCTCTCGCGTTATGCCTGTGTAAAGAAGCATACCCCAGGAGTTAATTATGTCAATAGCAGATTGGGGGACCCGCTCAGCGCTCTCAACCGGAAAGCCAAAAGGACCCTGGCCAAGACGGTATATCCTAAATCCCCCATAAACTGCAGGCAGGCTGTCCTGAAGGCCAACAGAAGGCGAAACACTCTGTTCCAGTAACATTGCCTCAGGGACAAACCTGAAAACCCCTGCGAGTTTACAAAGGCAAACAGCAAGTACCGAGGAAGAACCAAGACCTGTTCCCTTAGGCACATCACTAACGATACTCAAAGTGCATGGCTCTTGGAAGCCATACCTCTCAGCACAAACTCTTACTAGTGTATGCTGCACATTTCTTAAAGAGCTAACTTCTTCTACAACGCTCCACGATAGCTTGCACCCTCCTGTTGGTCTAGGGTTCCAGATAACGTACATATACTTGTCAATTGCAAGGGAGATAACAGTAGCGCCATGGCGAGTGTAATAAGAAGGAAAATCACAACCACCGCCGAAACAAGCCAATACGTAGGGGAGCTCTGATCACTCTCACGTATTGCCTCCTCTCTGAAACTTCCTTAGTCAGTTCATGTTATGCTGAGAGTGGGCAGAAATTCCTGCCCACTCTCATATATTCTACCACCAAAGTAATAGAATTGTCAAGAGACAAACTACACTTTAGAAGTAGTAGGTCGGAGTCCCACGAGTGCTCACACCACCCTTCTGGAAGTAAGGGCTGTTCCAGTCGGGCTCGCTGATGTGTTGCTGTGGCACGTACTTGACGTTCTGGATACGGGCAGCAAGCTGAGGAACCTTCAGAATGATACGTGGTTCCGTCTCAGCCTGGATCTTGAAGCATGCCCCGTCATGAACGAGTTGCCACGAGAAACGACCATCTGGCGAAGAGCGATAGACAAGTCCCAAATCGTCAGTAGCAGCGATCTCCTGCTGCATGTAACGATAGTCTTTGTAGTCAATCCGCATCGCGGGACGGTTACCAAGGTAACGCAGCGGCAGAATGTAGATGTCGCTAGCGTATTCTCCAGCATTCAGGTAAGCATTATTAGCGTTGTTGTACTCAGGAATGCCATGGTCAAGAATCACGCGCAGGCTTTGACCGTTGAGGGAGAGACGCAACGAGCTGCGGATAGCATCTCGCTCGCGCACCACCTCATTGCCAAAGACTACAGTCTGAAGGTTCACATTGGCCGGCACTCCCATGTTCATCATCGTTGCAATGATCGACTGAGCAGGAACCACGCTAGACAAGATCTGCCACAGCGGAGGCCGCATCACAACTACCCACTCTACAGGATCAAGGCGCTGGCCAATAGCTTTGGTCAACAAGTAATAGTGTGCCATCTCCAACACCTCGTAGAGAGAAGGAGTTGTGGCAGTCAAAACGTTCTGGTAGTTAAAGTTCTTGACATCGCTATCTATGGCCGGGCAAGCCACATTAGTAAAAGCATCCGTATGGCCAGTGTTAACCAAGAGCTGCAAACCACGAAACTCACGGTAAGCGTTGCCCTGGTTGTTGACTGGGTTACCCGTGTAGACCATCGGCCCTAGTTTTTGGGCAAAGAGGGGGGGTAGCTCAAAAAGCAACGCCCAAGCAGTATAAACCTGCATGATGTCGCTTGTGCTTGAGGGAGTCCACCCGGGATGCCAGGGAGAGCTAGAGCCAAGGCGGTCATTGAGCAATTGCAAGTCAATGTCACCGCGGTTCAGCCGCTCAATGGCTCGCTGAATGCGGATTGCCTTCGTCTCACGGCAAACGAGAGCAGTGGGGAAGTGCTGAATGCAAGCCTCCGTCTCACCGCTGATGCAGTCCCCACACTCATCGTCCCTCTCCGTACTGGAAGTGGCTTGTACGCCAGTGATGAATGGCAAGAAGTCCTCTACTGTGCGGACAGGGTTCAGCGGCAGAATGTCACCGATGCCGCTCCAGTACATCATCGCCGAGACTACCTCTGGATCGACACCGACCTGCACTGCACCAAACAGAGAGCCAAGGCCATGCAATTGATTGTACGGAGGGGGATCGGTTACGGTAGCTTTCTGGGCTGTCTGCCTCATCGCCTCTGCCATAACAGTAGAAAACGCCTGGGTAATGCCCGTGACAAAAGCACGATCATTAGCCAACGTCTTAGCAATCTCGTGATAATCAATTTCACTCATGTTTCTCACTCCTTGTGGGTCAGATCTTCACCTTTTGGTCGCTTGCCATTTGCCCTCGTTTCTTAGCCACTTCCTGCACGATGTCAGCAAACATTTTCTCCGCGTAAGTCTGCGGCGTCAAATTGCTAGGTGGCAAAGGAGCGATAGGCTCCTTGGCAGTCGCCTCTAGGTGAGTTACCCGTGTTTTTACAATTGGCGGAAGCTCATTGAGCCTAGCAAATACCTGTTGCTCGATAGGCTTAGAGAGCTCCGCAAGTCTTTTTTCTGTTTCCGATTGCCGTGCCTCAGCTTTTTCCAGCTCTAGCTTGAGAGAGGCAATTTCCTTTGCTACGGTCTCAGCGATAGCTTGAGCTAGCACCGCGCCGTAAGCCTTGAGGCTTTTCAAGATCTCGTTCTCTTCCTCAGCAGCCTTTTCCTCTTTCTGAACCGCCTGAGTTTCCGACTTTACCTCCGTTGTGGCTTTAGAGACAGCCTCTCTCTCCGCGTCGGCTGCGGAGCGTAGCGATTCAGGTTCCTGTTTATCCTTTTTACCAAAGAGCTGAGAGAGAACAGCCTCCTTGAGGCCTTCCAAAAAGCTTGCTGACGCAGAAGAAGCCTTCAAGCTTTTACCTTCGTCCTCTTCCTCTTTGCCAGTAGCCTTAGCCAAGAGCGCACGGGCGCGCTTCAGAAGAGCTTGGCGTTTTTCCTCGCTGAAGCCCTTCCAGTCCTTGCCTGTTGCTGGCTGTTCAAGACGCGCGATGGCATTGCGTAGATGAGGCAGATCGATGTCGCCGTTGGCATTCCTGTATGGCAAGTGTCGCAAGTTACGAGGTTTCGTCTTCCCTTCTTCGTCCTTCTCACCACCTTCCTCAATGAACAGGAATGCGCTGTCAGGAAGATCATTGACACTTGCGGTTTCCCAGACCGCTTTCTCGTCCATGCCTTCATCTTCGGGCCATTTGCTAGACGCAATGCCCTCTTTCTCCTTGACATGCTCCTCCGTTAGAGAGCTTTTTTGTTTCTCAACAAGGGCCTCGATTTCCTCGTCGCTCAAGCTCAACTCACGGAGAGCTGCCTTCGTTTCCTCGTCAATTTTACCCATGGATCTACCTCCTACGACAGCAATCGCCGTCCCATAACTTGCAGCCATCCTACGAGGAAGGATAGACCGCTTGAGAATGCGAATGCCGCCTTGATAAACCTTTTCCTTGAATTGCTCTGGATCGAAGCGAAACTTGATGGAGACACCCCACCGAGATGGAGTTGCCATCACTCTCTCCCGCACACGCCGAGAGCGCTCGTCAGTATACCATTCTCCCCCCTCGATGAGCTGTTTGTCCAGCCGCACCATGAGGTCACAGGAGCCAACGTCGGTTCCATCAACGTGTACTAGATCGAGTTCGCCAAAAGCATTGTCAGCATAGGCGGCAGCAATGGCATCATCATAAGCTTTTTCGCTTACGATCTCGCCTTCTTTATCCTCAACGGCTACATTTGAGACGCTTAGCCAACGCCAGACATTGCCCGACTTGTAGATGGCAAGTCTCCCTATTTTCTGCTTCTCTTCCACTTCCTGCATCTGAGAGTCGCACTGGGGACAGGTGCGCTCAGAGCAAGGTATATCCGATTGTATCTCATGCCCGCATTCGGGACATTGACACCGATAGCCTTCTACTCCTACTGCTAGGGTCCCTCCTTCACCATGAGGGGCATTAGGGGTAACATCAACGACTGTTACTTTCTGCCTCTGTTCGTTGATCGCCGCATTTGCTACTCTAATAGAATAAGCGTCACACCTCTTTTCGTCATGCCTCTTTGACATACAACTCTCGCGTGCGTTGTTAGCGATCTCAGCCCATATTTCTGCTTCTTCATCTGTTAGATCTTTCTTGTGCTGTTTAGCATCTCTTGCAGTCCAAGGCATCTATGAGCCTCCTATGTACTTTCTCTGCCCGAACTTCCCTGCGACAATAACCAAGTCCAATATGTTCACATTTTCATCTCTGTTTACGTCGGCGCGCTCGTCCCACAGAGGGTTGAGCGTCCGTTGGCTAATCTGTTCTCTGTATATCCGTCCGAATGGCGTCAACTGGCCACTAGCATATTCTACTAAACTGGTGTTGTTGCTAGGCCCAAAGGCCCACCTCTCATCCCCACGGTAGCTGACCTGAAACCAGGCCTGTCGGGTTATCGTCGGGTAGTCTGGTAACACTTCAGCAAACACCCGTCGCATGTATTCCTGTGCTTCCTCTTGGCCCATATAGCCCGGCAGAGCAGCCCACTCGGTAAGCCAGATCTCTCTAATGCCGTTGCGCTGAGCCAAACCTACAGCCTGATCCAAGGTGATCCTCGTGCGTTCTAACGCTTGCTCAAGGGGCTCCCAGACGTAGAGGTGAACTCCTAACGCCTGTGGCTTTACCATCACCTGACTCAAGAACAAGCTTGCCCAATATAGATCGCACTCATTGGGGGCAACATGCTGCTTGCCAGGATATTTGTCAAGATTTGCATTGTACGTTGCAGCAGCGACTTGCGGCGCCTTATTGCATTGCCCAACTTGGGAGCACTCATTGAACCACATAACCCAAAGGCTATTGCCACCTAGAGGCTGTCCAGCCTGAGATGTGCTCCAGATCATGGGCACTGCTTCAATTCCAGGACAGAAAGAAGGCATAGGCCCCCAGTCATAGTACCACTTTGCTCCAACCTGCTGTAAATAATTACACTGATCATAGGTACTGCCCGCGCCGTGCACCAAACTATGCGTCATGACTAACGGCAAATAGACAGAGAGTCGCTGTGCCTGTCTGGGTTCGCCAGAGAGAATAATTCCTATCAATGCCAGCACAATGAGCGCCGCTCTGACTTTCATCCCACCATCTTTCCCCACAATTGCGCCGCCGTGTAGCCCAGCGCCGTAACGATCCCCAACATCTGATCGTGTTCATTAGTTGCTGTGCGCAGCGCCGCCGTGTTCCCGAATCCTTGTGACTCCAGGTAGGACGCCACACGGTCGCGCCGCGCCAGCGCCTGCTGGACGCTCATCCCCGTCGCCGTCCGCACCGCACTGGGGTAGAACGCATTGCCGAACGTCTGCACCACCGCCAGCAGGCCTAGCGTCCCCGTCGGCGCTCGTGTCCACAGCGCGTTGTGGATGCGCAACAGGTCATCCTGTTGCCCATCGCACTGCCACAGCGAGAACGCGCCGATATCCAGGAGGTGATAAGGTATAATGCCGGCTACATCCACACTCACCGGGTTCGGCGCGACGAAAACCGTCTTGAGCATTGAGGTACGCAGGTCGGCCAACCCCAGCGCGGCCAGCGCCTGCGCCGCTGTCAGGTTCAGGTTTCTCATCAGGTTGAGCGCGTGTTGTTCGTTGAGCAATGAGAGCGGGTCGCCGCCCCCCAGCCGTGGCAGGCAGATGACATTCCCGCCATCCTCTATGGTCGCCACGACCTGATCACCTCGGATCAAATAATACCGCATCGTCCCTCCTAATATGTCACGCTCCACTCCGGCCCGCTCGGCGTGCAGTTGCCGTTGACCAGGTCATACACCTGTTCCAGTCCCGATGTCGGCGGGCAGTTGGCCTGGTAAACTCCAGACGGGTCAGCATTCGTCCCGCCAATATTGAGCGATGGCGTGGCATAGGTGTAGGTTGGCTTGCCGTTCCAGATATCGTTCACGATAGTATCCACTACCGCCTGCGACAGCCCCAAATCCTGCAACTGAATTTCCTGCACTGAGGCCCAGTTCCGCATGCAGCTCGCAGCAAAAGTGTATGTCCCAGCTGGCATGGAGTAGAGACGCCAGATCGCCGGCCTCCAGTTCACTATATCCGCAGAGTTGATGACGTATGTCCCAGCTGGCATGGAGCTGAGACGCCAGATCGTCGGCCTCCAGTCCACCATATCCGCAGAGTTGATGACGTATGTCCCAGCTGGTATGGAGTAGAGATACCAATACGTCGGCCTCCAGTTCACCATATCCGCGGAGTTGATGACGTATGTCCCAGTTGGTATGGAGTAGAGACGCCAATGCTGCGGCCTCCAGTCCACCATATCCGCAGAGTTGATGACGTATGTCCCAGCTGGCATGGAGTAGAGATACCAGACCGCCGGCCTCCAGTTCACCATATCCGCGGAGTTGATGACGTATGTCCCAGCTGGCATGGAGTAGAGATACCAGATCTGCGGCCTCCAGTCCACCATATCCGCAGAGTTGATGACGTATGTCCCAGCTGGCATGGAGTAGAGTTGCCAGTTCGTTGGCCTCCAGTTCACCATGTCCGCGGAGCGGATCGTACTCTCCGTGATCGCCGTCACGAGGAAATATACCAATACGCTGTTTCTCAGCTCGGCAGTGTTCAGACCACCTAACTTGCTATCGCGCAGGTCAAGATGAGTGATGATCCGGGGCCTGGAGACAGTGATCGGCCACGTGCCAGCGCCCGCATAGTTATGGGTGATTGTGCCAGCGTAGCCGTCTGCAATTGTCTGTACGCTGCCGTCACCCCAATTGATCACCACGTTCCCACCTGTCGGCGTCAGGCGCTGGATCGTGACCGTCTGCGCGCCAGTGGTGGTGGCAGTGAGGTGCAGGACGCCACCAGAAGGCGCAAACAGCGGATACAGATATTGATGCCTAACAGAGCACATCAGCGCTCCTCTACGGTTTCAGGTGCACGACCAACGTCCGCGTCGTTGCCTCGGTTACGGTCGTCCCTGTAGCATTAGAGCACGACACCAGCCGTACCCACCCCAGAGGGAATATCTCCGCCGGAAGCACCATGATGCTGCCCGCAGTCCGCGGCACAGTAAGCAGTATGCCGTTGCTGTCCCTCACCGGACGGTACGCGCCGTCCGGCTCATGACAAGCATAAACTGCGAGATAAGTGCCCGTCATGTTGTCGTCCCCGCTCACGGCCATCCCAGCGGAGAAGCGGACATCAATGACTTCGCTGTAAGCACTGTTCGCCGGAATGGTGACAACTCGCCAGTCCCACTCTCGCCCCAAGCTAACCCGCTCGCGGCGCTGAATGCCCCTAAATGGTTCTGATGCTACATGAAACGTCATTGTTGTTTCTCCTACCTACCGAACCTATCTAATTCTCCTATTATCTCCGCCGCCAATGGCGGCCAATCGTTCTCGGCCACGCCCTGTACAGTAGGCCACTTTACCTCTTTGGCACGGTAAACTTGCTTATCCCGGTCATAAATGTACTGCGAGAACTGCGGCGTATCGTTGCCAATGGTCTCAATGATTTGAGTTGGTCTTACCTCTTTCTCTATTTTCCACGCCTCTGCCAGCTTATGGGTGCGCTGGTAGGGAGCATCCATCGTGCCCTCGTGCACGCTCAGGACGACAAACGCCTGTTGGCGATGTGTGACAAAAGCCGGCGGTGGCCCTCCAACCGGATTCCATGGAATGTGCTGTTCCTTGGGTTCAGCAGCAAGCTTGGCCTTCAGCTTTTTCGCTGCTTCATCAAGTAGTCTCTCTGCTCTCCTCTTGTACTGTTCTAACTGTCTTCCCAGCAAACTGGTGCTGCCAACTACCTCGACCCTTACCTGGATCGGCATCTTTACTCCCTGAGCACGTATGGCATAGACAGCCATTCCTCTTCGCCATCGCGGTTCATCCGTATTCTAGGTTCTATGTACCCTTTGACGTTCTCCGCTGCTTCACTGATCTGTGTCCCTGCCGGGCCAGGAGCCTCCGCCTCCGGCGGCATCTCTGGCCTTGTGCTCTCAGGTGCTATGATCGCTGCCACATCTTCAACCGTCTGGCGCGGCGTCAGATCGGCAGTGATAAAGGGATACTGGTTTGGAATAGCTCCCTTGTATGCTAAGTACTGCACTACCGTTTCCATAGGCACACCAAGAGTTGCATAATCAACCGCGTTTTTGAAGTACTGGGCATCGATCCGCGCCTGCGCTGCCCGCTCCTCTAAGTCTTGTTTCTTGATGCTAAAGTTGAGTCCCTCCGGCAGCATCTTGTAACGGAAGTTTCGCTCAACGCCTTGCATGATCGCACCGATGGTTTTGCCCCGTGACTTCTCGGCTGCAACCTCAGATTGCAACGCCGTCCCCAGCCGACCGGGGATGCTGCCGAATTCCAATGCATCAAGGCCAAATGCCGTCGCTACCACTTCTTTAGCTATCGAATAGGCCGTTTGCCTGTCGAAGCCCTCTGGCAGGTGCGCAAACGGAATAAATTGCAATGAAATGCGCCCTGAGGGGTCTAGGACAGGCAAGAAAATGATACCCTTGTAATAAACAACGCCCCGTCCCTCCCTCTCCGCATCTGCTGCTTTGAGTGCGCTGCGAAAGAGATTAGGCGCGACATTGCCGACCATGATCCCCGCACCGGGGTTCTCACTCATCGCCTCCATCGTATACCGCGAGATCATCCTGTCTTCTTGTGCCATCCAAACCGCCCGACTCACAGCGCAGACACCCGCATGAGGGTAACGGTCATCTACCCCTGGCAGATCAACCAAAGCCATGAACTGATACTGTCGTAAGTAGTGTACTTTGCCTGTAGAGCTATTGCGGTATTGAAGTGGAAACTCATAGCTGGTAGTCGGGAAACAGTTCACCGGATCCATCACTCGCGCATCAACGATCTCCCAGGTAGCATCCTCTCCCCTCTTAACCGCCTCTTCGCCGCGTGGCGTGAGCTGTCCGTTTGCATCTAATGCCCAGCTCGGCGCTGCCCGGATCAATTCAGCGTAGCCACCCCTGTCACTCTCACAATAAGCTCGTATCCATCTACCGATAAAAATATCCCACCCATCGCCGTTCTCCAGGTTGTTGAGCCGTTTTTGCCACTTCCTGACTTGATTGCGTCCCCCCTCTAGCGTCCACTGCAAACTTTGTGCTTTCTTGGTCAAGATGCTCTCAGCGTTGAGAATGAACGGCGCAAGGAGAGCAAAAGCCCGGAGATCTGCTTGCCGCTGCGGGTCGCCATATTCATGCAAAGGGATATAAGAGTCTATTGTGCCACCAGTCCACCACAACAGACCAGCCCCCCCGCTCGTCGGTTCATCGGTCGCTGGTGTTTGTACGGAGAAAGGCATAGGAGCACGTGCCTTTTCCTCAACTGCACTGGCACGTCCATTGACAATTGCTTCCGCCTCCTGGCGTATCTGTTCTATTTTGGGCGGTACTGGCTGGGCTGTAGCCCAGCCACTGTAATAATCTTCCCCTTTCAGCACCGCAGGCGTCATGAACCTCCTCGCTTCTTTCTCAAACTTTCTCTCCGCCTGTTCCTCGCGCCGTCTTTTACGCTCCGGGTAACGCCGCGTTGTCTTTGCCATCTCTCACCCTGTCTATGCAAAAAGCACACTTCTATTGGAAGTGTGCTTGACTCCAGCCCTCAGACTGAGTGCGTTCCACCGCTAATTCGTTTGCTTTATTGCATTATACACTAGATAAAAGGTTATGTCAACTATCCACTCAAAGTGACAGACGAAGACATTCAAAACAAGCCATGGACAAAGCCACCGCCAAATCAATTGGCTGTGAGCGGGTGCTTTTCACTATCCGTAACTTTTTGCCGCTAGCGTCTAACTTACGGTTTGCATTTTTCAGATGGGAACGTAATTCCTGGCTCCCGTCATGGACAACCCGTTGTGCCTGAATCAGATTAAGCAATTGTCTGTCTGCCTCATAGCGCAAATTCTGTTGGCTAAACTCCCTAAACCAAGCAATAGACTCGCGCGATAACCGTTGTGCCAGAGAATGAAGCTCAGTCGGATCATACGTCACCATAAGGACATTGTAATTTTCACATAGCCAGCGTAGCACTCTTTCTGGCCCTGGCTCTTCTTCAGTGCCCTCGAAATCAATTTTCTGTCCAGCCTTGGCACGCCACGTTTTGTAAAACCTCACTGCCAAGTGAGTATCAGCCTTGGCATCATCCCAGTGACGTGTAACCCCCACGATGGCGAAACAGTCACTATCACCCGTTGTGCGCCCGGTTGCCGCATCAAGAGCCACGATCATGGGCTGAGAGGGGGAGAGAGGAGGAATCTCAGTTGCTGCCGCGTCCCACCACAGCATCGTCGGCAAGAACGGTTGCCCTTCCTCGATATCTTCCCATTCGGCGTCCAAAAGAACACGTGCCTCTTGCTCCGATAGGCTCTGCGCACGCTTTTCGACAAAATCAGGTTGGAGATTGGCAATATTTTCAGCCGTCGAAAGGGTAACGACAAGAGAATCGTATTTAAAGGACGCTAATTCGTCAATAACTTTGCATTCCTGACCACAAAGAGGACAAATATGACAGTTTTTGTCATAAATTGTGACGTTATTGCCACGAATCCCTTCATCAATGAAGACTTCACCATGAGTCGGGCACTCCACTCTCAGCGGCCCGAAATAGTCAAAAAGCCAGTTTTTCTTGGGGGTGGTAGTTATGTAAAGCTGCGGCGGCTCACCGTTGGGCCCCGGTATGCGCACACGTCCAGTGATCACCTTGAGCGCTGAGGCATCAGGATAATGTCGCGCCTCGTCAAACCACGCAAAGTTGACGTTGGGACCCTCAAGTGAACCAGGATTGACTATCCCCGTACATTCCAAAATACTGCCACTGCGGAAAACCATCCTGAATGGCTCCCGTGGCTCCCAGGACGGATCCAGCCGCTCACGGTGCTTCTCGATCACCGCCTCAGGAGGACACCACCGCACAAATTCAGCCCATGCCGAACGCTTGAAGTGGGGCAACGAGGGGGAAAGCATCATCCCACTCATCCCCCGCCGTAACTTTTCCAACGTCTTGATGCTCCCCGCTGTCGTCTTCCCTGAACCTTCGCCCCCTTTTAGTAATACCTGCGTCGGCTCATCATTGTATACCGCTAACCTCTCCGCCTCGTTGTGCGGCCGATAAAACCTCCCCGTGTCACGGTTCTGGTAACGAACAGGAAAACCATGCTCATCAAACGCTACCGCTCGCAAAAGCGCTAATAACTCCCCCCGCTGCTCGGCAGAAAGCGTCGCCCACCTGTCAGGAAGTTCTTTCAGTTGCCTCAAAAGCTCTACCGGTATCATCAGTTATCATTATACCCAAGTTGAGAAAAATACCAAAATGCGAGAGGACAAAACCCGCGAGTTCCGCGAATCGTGGCAACGGCGCTATATGGGTAGCTGCGCTTCCGGGGCAGAACAGAAAGCTGCGGTAGCTATCGTTTGCGGCTACTGTTCTTGGACCGCTGGTGGGTATGCTACTGGGCACGCCGCCGACACGCCGGGGACTTTACAACGCTGGCCAAGTCGCTAGAATTGTAAAGTCAATGAGCGCGACTTCGTATATTGGCAATAGTAGCGCGTTACTATTGACACTGTGATATGGCTACTATGCTCATTGCATCACTCTCTGCAACAAAGCTGACGGAATCACTTCCGTCAGCTCTTCTTTTCTCCGCCACACTGTGCATCACACAGTATAATGTCAAATACAGCGTTGACAAATTGGGGGTTGTGTGGTAGAATATGTATAGCCTATAATGCAAGTTATAGGCAATGAGCCGAGAGCAAGGCAAGAAAGGAGCAAGGCAATGGGTAAGCTGGTAAGGGCGCAAGATAGAGCGGTGTACATCGAGTTTTCAGCCAAGCTGTGCAACGAGTGGTTGCAGCATGAACGGCAGCAAGGGGCGGCAGAGATGACAATCGCCACCTACCGGCGCTCTCTGGACGTATTTACGCGCTGGGTGCAAGAGAACGCGCCGGGCTTGCTGGTGACGCCGGCGGTGGTGCAAGCGTTCAAGGACGACCTGGCTTCCAAGTACAGCGCCCAGACGGTGAACCTGCGCATGGTAGCTTGCCGGCGGTTCTACGACTGGGCGGTGATCGTAGGGCTTGCGCCCCTGAACCCAGCAGCGCCGGTCAGGGGGGTACGTCGTCGTCAATCTCGGTTGCATAAACGCGATGCTCTGACCGCGTCGGAAGTGCGTGCGCTTCTGGACGCCTGCGACATAAGCACCCCTGCCGGCGCGAGAGATCGCGCGCTGCTGGGGCTTATGGCCTTCTGCGGGCTGCGACAGATCGAGATCCATCGGCTGAACGTCGGGGATATCAAGGCCAGGCAAGGGCGCGTGACTTGCGCAGTCACGGGCAAGGGGCACAACGATGCGGACGCTGTGGCCATCGTGCCCAAAGATGAAGAACAACACTTGCGGCGCTGGCTGGCGGTGCGCTTTGCAATGGGCGACCACAGCCCTGACGCGCCGTTGTTTTGCTCTCTGAGCGACCGCAGCCGGGGCGAGAGATTGTCGCTGCGAGCAATTCGCCATCTGGTCAAGAATCGTTTTCGCGCTCTCGGCATTCTGGAACCAACCAAAACGACGCACTCTTTGCGTCATAGCGCGATCCAGGCTGCCGCCCTGGGCGCAGCGAGGGCAGGCAGGAGCATAAGAGACGTGCAAGGGTTCAGCCGGCATGCCAGCTTAGAGACGGTGGGAGTTTACTTAGCAGAGCTGGACCGTTTTGATAGGCCGGTGGAAGATCTGATCACTTATGAAGGGGACTAAAATGCGGTACACTCTCTGGACAGAGAGACCGCGTGCCGACGACGGTGCGCTGACATGATACCCGGCCGAGCACAGGTGGACTACGCCGGGCACGCGGATAGCAATAGAAAAAAGCTGACAAGTTTCAAAACGCCAAGAGCGTCACACTGCCGGCGCTCTTTAAGCGAATAAAGACATACCGCCGACGGAAACAGCTTCCGTCGGTTTTCTCTGCCACACTGTGCATCACCCAATATAATGTCAAATAGTTGCAGCGAGCATCGATCCGCAGAGGATG
>Ga0209102_1001013_pt1 | contig 16090 bp, 17 predicted proteins | sample ConPoolayeHmetaG_FD_185483 | JGI IMG/M metagenome (GOLD analysis project Ga0209102, IMG submission 185483) | Hot spring microbial mat communities from California, USA to study Microbial Dark Matter (Phase II) - Cone Pool mat layer H metaG... ...
TTATTTATTAAAAAATAGCAGCGTTGAGGAAATATGGTCGAAGAAACATACCAGAGCTTGCACTCGACTATCTTGCTTCTCGCCTTGAACAAAATTCTTATTCTTTTTAGCAATAAGATTTTTTATCCCGTTTTATACAAGAACAATGACCGGCCCACTTTTATAATATCGCCATCTTTAAGCTGGGCTTCAGTAATCGCGCGGTCATTAACGTAGGTAGGATTGGTTCCGCTCAAATTCTTAATTTTAACGCTTTTACCATCAGTCGTGGGTTCAATCAAAGCATGTTCGCGGGAGACTATGTCATCGGAGAGAACCACTTGGCATTTCGCCGGGTCTCGTCCTATGATGAGACCGTCTTTCTCAATCGGAAAGCGATTTCCGGCCAAGGGTCCTTCTTGGCCCATTAAATAACCAAAATCTTTTCTTTTCCCCGCGAGGGGCGGCTTTTTCTTGAGCGCCCCCGGCAATACAAAAATTAAAATCAAAGCGACAGCGACAACTATGATAAGGATTAACAGCCAGGAGGGCAAAGACAATCTACGGCCCGCTTCTCCTTTAGCCAGTTTTTCTGTACATTCAAGAATATATCTTTGGCCTGTTGGGTGGCGGGGATAGAATTCCATTACTTTTTTGAATTCCTCGAGAGCTTTTTCGACCTGCCCCTGCCAGTAAAAATCCAGAGCTCTATAATAAACCTCATCAGTTAATCCCCTCTGGGGGGTAAAGCCTGCCTGATTAACGAAAACCTTAGCCTGGTTAATAGGGACGAACATGCCGTAGCTGCCGCCTTCTTTATGAGCTACTTGACCCAGCATCCAGCTGGCAACACCAATTGCCTCTCCCTTATTATTAACGAGCGGGCCACCACTATTGCCCCCAGAAATTACCGCGTCAATCTGGATCATAGGAGAGCCAGAAGCGTCGACCCGTAAGGCGCTAACAATTCCTTTGGTAACGGTAGGGGTTAGAAGACTAACGAGACTTAAGGCCTGGCCAGTTCCATCCTGAAGAATTCCTGGATAGCCGATGGCCAAAATTTCGTCTCCTTCCTTGACACTATCAGAATTCCCCAAGGGGAGGGTAGGAAAGTTTTTTCCGGGAATTTTGATAATAGCCACATCTTTTCCAGTCTTAAACTCACTCACTACCAGGACATCTGCTTTATAGGCACTCCAGTTGCCGGTGCGAACATAAATCTCCTTGGTTAAATCTATCACCTGAGCTCCCTCGCTAATAATCTTCTTAAAAAGGTTTTGTAACTCTTTCTCATCGGGTGGCCGACCGGCTTGCTGGATAAAATTAGGGATTATGTAATCCCGGAGAAAAGCCTGCAGAATCAGCATGTTTCCTTCTGCTGGGTAATCCTGGACACAATGACCGGCAGTGAGAATGTAACCATCCGGGTGAACAATAAACCCTGAAGACCCCCGCCCTTCTTCAAAAGGGCCGGCCTTAACTGTGCTTAAAAAAGATTCAAAGAAAGGCTGACCGGGGTCTTTGATTGATCCGAATTTTTGACCTTTGTAAAAAACATAACCTTTATAGAAATACTCGACAAAAACGACCGCCGGTGAACTAAGCTCGATTATCTGCTGCTGGGTGAGAGGCCGCGTCTGCGCCAGGACTGGAACTACGTTGAAGCGCAAGGAAATGGAGAAAATAAACAATACAAGCAGAATTTTTTTAATTCTTTTAAATTCTCTCATGGTTTTCCTCCTCTTGCTTCCTTAATCTCTCAGAAAACATAGCACTTAAAAACATAGCTTCTTTCGCCGATTCTGATTATGTCGCCATCAGCTAATCTTTTTTTAGCCACCCGGCGGCCATTGACAAAAGTTCCGTTAGCACTATCAAGGTCAGTTATGGTATAAGCGTTCTTCTCCAAATGCAGGGAACAGTGTCTTTTAGAGACAAACTCGTCATCCAACTGAACGTCGCATTCCACGGCACTGCCAATAGTCGTTTTTTCCTTGATGACCTGATAGACCATCCCCCGTACAGGCTCATCTAAGGCGACAAGCCAGGCGACGCCCCGGATGGCAGTCGGCCTTTCCCTTAAAATTTTCGTTTTCTTATCGGTTATTTCCTTTTCTTTTTCCTTCTCCTTAGCTATGGCCACTTCTTCTTTGACTGTTTTCTTTAGTTCTCGGGGCACACTCTCACTTACCGTCTTTTTTAACTCCAGCGAAATAGACTGGACGGCTTCTCCACAATATGGACAGATTTTCCAGGAAGGGTCCAGAGGATGCCCTTTAGGACAAGACCGCCCTGTTTTCCCTTCTTTGCTCATTCTTTCCTCCTTTCCTCCTTTTTTATTATTTTGTCAATGAGTTCCTGCGCGGCTTTATTCCTTTTGTCAATTTTTAGGATAGACTCCATCAAAAGCGTTGCTTTAGCGAATTCTCCCTTTTCGTAATAAAGCAGTCCCTGCCTATGGAGCTCATCGACTTTTTTGGCCAAAAGGAATTGGCGATAAATAAAGCCCGAGAAAAAGCTGGCAGCCATTAAAACAAGAAAAAGAATTCCGACTATCATTTTATTTTTTAATTTAGCTGGGGTTATATTTTTCCTCGCTCTTTTTTCAGATAACGCCACCACCTCTTCTCTTGTTTCCTTTAGAGGAGAGGTTATATACCCAATAACCACCGTTATATTATCTTCCCCCCCTCTTTGGTTAGCTAATTCAATAAGACTATCACAAGCTCTTTGCGGATTGGGCTTCTTATTGATTATTTCTAAAATCTCCTTTTCTTGCACATGTCTGGTTAAACCATCAGTACAGAACACATATCGGTCGCCGTAGCTCACTTCTCTATAAATAATCTGGGGCTCAATATTGGGGTCAATTCCCACCGCCTGGGTTAAAACATTATCCCGAGGATGGCCAATAGCTTCTTCAGGCGATAGAACCCCTCGTCTGACTTGCTCAGCCACCCAAGAATGGTCTTTAGTAAGCTGTTCAATTTTTCCCTGGGAGACAAGGTAGCAACGGCTGTCGCCCACATGGGCCAGCCAGAGCATCTTCTCTTTGAGCAGCCCAATAGTCAAAGTGCTTCCCATCTCCCCTGGGCTCTTTTCTTTTTTAGATAGAGCATAGAGTTCCTGATTGATATCTTTAACTAAATTTTTCAGAATCAGAGCCAAGTCAGAAAGATCCCCATATTTATTTTTAAATTGACCCCGGATAAAGGCCATTTTAACTTTTTCCATAACAAAACTACTCGCCAGATCCCCCGCCCTATGCCCTCCCATGCCGTCAGCCACACCTAAAATAGCCAAAAATTCTGAAGTTGATTCAGTTCCTGGATACGGAGTGAAAACACAAAGGCTGTCCTCGTTTATTTCGCGTACTTGCCCCTGACTGGTGCCGAAACCAACCGCCACCGCTATTTTTTCCTTCTCCATGGACCTAAAAGCGCGTTATTTTCCAATTGCCGTTAATCTTTTTTAAGTACCAGGTCACATCTAAGGTTTGAGTACTTACCTCTTGAGTCCCGACGGGTAAATAGCTTATAGAGCTGTTGAGAGAAACTTCCGCCTCGGCCTCTAACAATCTAATATTGATTTTGCTAAAGCTGACCTTGATGATTTGATTCTGGGAAAAGAAAGCTTCAGCATCACGACGAATTTCCTGGTGCAACTCCGGGATAACATCTTGAAGGAGAAGCGAAATATTCTCAGTCTCCATAGCCTTTCTCTGTCGTTCGATAAGACCCTTGATGAGAGCTATTTCGGCTTCTTCCCAGGAGGAAATCTTTTTAGCCGCTTCTTCTCCCTGGGATGAAAAAACAGAGCCAGCCGGAACCTGGGCTTTGGCCAGGTTAAATAAATTTTGAGCCTGAAAGTGTTTGGGACTAATAGCCAGTATTTTTTCACATTCCTTCAAGCAATCAACATAACGCCCCTCCTGTAAAGCTTTCCTGGCACTGTTCAAGTAAAGTTCTACCTTTGGTTTTATCTCTTTAGCTTTTCGGCTCAAATCTAAAGCCTCTTGGTCATCGGGCTTCCAACGAAGAATTTCTTCAACTTGCTCGATACAGAGGTCATAAGCGCCCTGGTCGAAATAATCCCTGGCCCTAATCAGCATTGCCCGCAACTCATTTAATCCCGGGGGAGATTCTTTCTTCAGCGTTGGCTCAGGCTTTGGGGTGGGAATTTGTTCTGGCTTCGGAGGGGTGGCAGAATCCGAGGGGATAGAGGCCAATTGAGCTACGGCCTGAGCGGGAGGCCTTTTGTTGGAAATAACTAAAATTAGGAAGATGGCAACGAAAACAAAGAACGCTACTCCCAGAAAAAGCCAACTTCTTTTTTGGGCGAAAATAAGTAGAGCCCGACGAAGAACCTCCTGAAGTCGCTTGCTGAGGTGGGATTTGAGTAATTTTTCCTGGCTGGACTTAGCCTCGACTTCTTTTTGTTCCAAAGCCTTTTCTATAATTGTCCTGGGTACGCTTTCTTCCCTCAACAAAGGAAGTTCCCTCGAGCAATGAGGGCACACTTCGTAGACGGCGTCAAATATTTCGAGACAGTAGGGACATTGCCTTCTGACTACTAAGTTGCATTTAGGACAACGTAAATAACCCTCTTCCAGCAAGGCTCCGCAGGAAGGACAATACATAAATTTTAAACCTTCTTTTTCACCAATTGCCTGAATTTCCTCTTCTTCGGCTATTGGTATTTTATTGAGAGCTTGGTAGAGTTCATTTGCGTCTTGATAACGTTGGCTCTGGTCTTTTTCCAAAGATTTAAGGATTATTTTTTCCAGCTCTGGATTGACTCGAGGATTTGTTTTTGAGGGCGGCACGGGCATTTCGTTGATATGTTTTAAGGCTATCGCAAGGGAGTCCTCACCGCTAAATGGCACCTGCCCACAAGCCATTTCGTATAAAACTATTCCTAACGAATAAATATCTGACCGGATTCCAGCCCTAAGCCCCTTAGCTTGCTCAGGCGACATATATTCCGGGGTGCCCAATCTAACGCCTGTTTGTGTCTTGCTTGTTTGGTCGGCTGCCCGAGCGATGCCAAAGTCCATAACTTTAACTTCGCCGTAGGTGTCTATCATAATGTTCTCAGGCTTTATATCCCGATGTATTATTCCGGCCTTATGGGCCGCGGAGAGGGCCGAAGCCGTCTCCATAGCCACCCTCTTGATGAAAGCGGTGGAGAGAGGAGCTTCGCGGGCAATGACCTTCGCCAGACTTTCCCCCTCAATAAACTCCATAACGATGAAATAAGAGCCCTTTATTTCTTCCAAATCATAGATGTGAACGATGTTTTTGTGATTCAGTCGAGCCAGGATTCGAGCTTCACTCTGAAACCTTTCGAGAAATTCCTGAGATAGAGCCAGTTGAGGGGGGAGCATTTTAAGAGCTACAGTGCGGCCAAGCGAGGTCTGAACAGCCTTGTAAACAACGCCCATCCCACCTCGCCCAATTTCCGCTACTACCTTAAATTTGCCTATGCTTTTCCCGACCATGAGCCCATTCTAATTAAGGCCACTTCATTAATTTTCATTTTGGCAAATTTTTGTTAAGGAGGTGATAAAATCTATCTATATTTTTCCTCGTCCCGCCATAATCTACAACCTGCTTGGGCTGAATAGCTTCACAAGTAACTTCTACTCTCCCCCCTTGTCTTTTTATTGTAATCCTCATCTGAGGCGCCGCCACCTGGGTAAGAAAATTTCTTTTGCCTTCGGCCAGAATATAGCCCGTCCACTCGCTGTAAGCCGGAAGCCCGATTTTCTCCTTTTTTGTCTCTTTAATTTCAAAATCCATTTCTTGGAGGGCTTTTGAGGCTGCTGCCCACACTGCCTCAAAAGATACGTTTTTATACTGGAATGATTCTTTCTTTTTAACCTGAAAAGAAGCACAAGCTATAAAGGCAGACAGGATAAAAAACCCTATAACCCCTCGCCATACCCCAACTTTCAAGATGGTCTCTTATTCAATTAAAATTAGAGGTAATCTAAATTATTCTATCAAATCTATCTTGTCAAGAAAAAAGCGTGGCCTTGGTTAAAATCTAAAAAATAATAGAAAGATCCTATTTCGCCTGAGGCAAACGGACTTTAGCACGGATCATGGTATAGGAATGAGGCGGGAACTGGTAGCTTATTCTGTCTCCCTTAACGGTGATTTCCTTGGACTTGATATTTACTTTTTCTTCGTGCGGCCCGTTTTCAGCTTTTATGTCCGGGCCGTTGACTTCATCGATGAGCGCCCGACCCTCGAAAGTTCCCCATTGACTGATTATCTCGGCAGGCAGGGCCTGCTTTTCGTGGCGGTTAACCACGTTTATTATCAGCTCGTTTTCCCCAGGTTTATAAGCCGCCGAAACATCAAGATAGGGAACGGCTGGCCGCGTCTCGGTTTTATAGGTTGGGCCGTCAACGAAGACCTGAAGCGATTGGCCCTGGCAGTAGTTAGCAAAAAGATAAAGGGGATAATAAGTAGTCTGCCGCCAGAGAGCTTTTTCTGTTGTCCTGATGGGCGCAATAACATTCACCAGCTGGGCCATATTGGCAATCTTAACAACGTGCGCATTGCGAACAAAAACATTAAGAAATGTGGCGATAACGAGGGCGTCTTCTAAATTATAGGTCTCTTCAAGTCCTTTGTCTTCAAAGGCCCGATACCAAACATTATATTCATCATAGGCGATGTAAATTGGCTCGCGGCGTCGAGGTGCCTGACTCATAGCTTCCAAGATCAGAGCCTCAATAATCTTTATCCTATCCTCAACATCAAGGGTCGCGGCCAGGAAGGAGGGGAAGTCATTGCTCCGATTGTTCAGGTAAGTGTGGATGGCGATGTAATCTGCATAGTCCCGCAGATAATTAAGAACAGTGCGGTTCCAATCAGTCCAGCCGCGGCCAAAAGTGCTCGACCCGCAGGCCACAAGTTTTATTGCTGGGTCAGTCCATTTCATTAATTTGGCAGCTTCCAAAGCAAATTTGGCATAGTCTTCGGCGTTACGATGTCCCATTTGCCAGGAGCCGTCCATCTCGTTGCCCAGAGCCCAGTAAATGACTTTGTGCGGCTGGGGATAACCGTGGCTGGCTCTCAGTTCAGCAAGCGTTGTCCCCTTTTCGATATTGCAGTATTCGACCCACTCCCGAGCTTCATCCCAGGTGCCAGTGCCGAGATTAACGCAAATGTAGGGTTCAGCTCCAACGCGGCGGCAAAAATCGATGAACTCATTCGTGCCCACTTGGTTGGTTTCGATAGTTTTCCAGGCGAGTTCAAGGCGCCGCGGTCTGAGCTCGCGGGGTCCGATGCCGTCGCGCCAGTGATAACCGGAGACGAAATTACCACCGGGCCAGCGAAGAAGAGTCACTTTGAGCTTTTTGACGGCCTCGATAACGTCGCGGCGAAAGCCCCGCTCGTCGGCTTGCGGCGAGGCAGGGTCATAAATGCCGCCATAAATGCACCGACCCAGGTGCTCGATAAAGTTGCCATAAATCTTGGGGTCAATCTCCCCCACTCGCCTCTCCGCATCAATTTTGACCCTCGTCACCCGAGGCTTAGTCTCCTGAGCGGGGGCTTTAAGGGGTAAAATGAGAACCGAGATACAAAAAACGATATAGAAAATAATATATACACCTGAACTACTTTTCCTGTTCATGCCCTTCCTCCTGATTCAAAAGAATAACCTCAACAGCTTATTTTGCTTTGACTTTAAGACATTTTGCAACCGCTGGCTTTGTCTTATTTAAAACTCTGCCTGGTAATAATTCTCCGCCTCCCAACACAAAAGTAATTTTTTACCATATAATTAAGTCCTAATCTGCCTGTTCAAATTTCTCTTTTGATGAAAGGACCCGCATCTTCATCTAAAATTAAAAGATAAGCAACATATGAAGCAAATTACGGTCGCCCAAGAAATAATATCTACTCATTAAATTTCCGGCTAAAATAGCGATGGCCCATTTTATTTTTTGCTTTCGACCTTCTTATTTCCTTCAGTTTAGTTATTCAAGAAGCTAAATTAATTGTGCCTTTAACTATCTCAAGAAATGCGGGGCAGGTTAAGTTGATGATAAGCGCAACTAATCTTTTTTCCGCTTCTATTTCAGTAATTGGTCCAAAAAATAAAGAATATAAAGTTTTCAGAAAATCAGCGAGAAAAATAAGCCAGAAGCGCATGTAACATGGCCGTAAATAACAGAATAAGTCCAAGGCGGCGGTGCCAGCTGAAATTTATTTTCAGGATTCTTTTCCCGCTACTAACCTGAAAAAGAACAAGGAGCAAATTTATTAATCCCAACATCAGTACCAAAGAAACGCCTCCCATAGACATCTTATCCTCCTCGATTTGTTTGTTCCTCTATTTTAATAATCATCGCGGCCGGCCCCGCACTGCCATGCAAATTGCAGTTAGCTTCAGCCACTATTTCAGTCTCGGCTTGAATTTTAAGCTTGACTTCTCGGGAAAATTTCTCTGCTTCTGGTCGGTTGTCGGAGGTAAAGTTCCAGCGAGCAATCTCTCTTCCGCTCGCTATAACCACAACTCGATTAATATAATGCCATCGGCTGTTTCCCCGGTGAGTAACGTTTATAGTAATGGTCACTTCTTCGTTAACTTTGGCTACTGTCGGGGCCTCGATGGATACTGATGCCTTATTAGCCAGAGCCGGGCTTATTAGCAGGCCGAAAATAAAAAATGAGTAGAATAATCGCCTCGCTTCCATTTGACCTCCTTTTCCTTTTTGGCATTATATCAAATAAATATTATATAACATATAGGTTTTTTGACAAGTTACAGGATATTTTTAAGCTACCGCATCTAATAAATATTCTCCGTAGAGGAGAACAAAGTACCGCCAGTAGCCGAAAGATAATAAACTGCGCCGCCATGACCTGTCAGGTTAGCAGATTAAAAGAGCCGCCCGGCTGGATTTTGGAGACAGGGACCAGGGTAAAAGTGAGCGGTGTGACAGGTTGACAGCCCTCAGGTAGATGGAGTTATAAGCGTCGGTTCCACTGGCTCGAATAACAACGAAATCACCACCGCCGCTGCCACTGCCGCTGCGTTGAATCATCCCTTGAAAGGCTTCGTCAATATCGCTACCACCACCCATCAGGACAAATACCGGCCCCATGGTCACATTAACATCCTCCTGGTTGCCCGTACAATAATATTTATAGCCGGTATCTGGGACAACCTCAGAAGAGGACGTCGGCGTAGTCGGCAGATCTTTTTTACAGGAAATCACAAATAAAACCAAGAAAGATAAAATTAAAGCAAGGCTCAATAAACAGTATTTTGTCCCTTCAAAAAAAACGTGTATTTTTCTCATTCATTTGGCGAAAGCTTTAAATATTTTTAAGCTTAAATAACGAAAGTCCTGGAAGGAGGCCATAGTTCCCATTTTTAATAACTTCAATCTTGCCATTGCCCCAATGGCCTTATGAAATGAATTGAGTACTCGCAGTGATTCAAAACTCCCTAGCAGCAGCTCTCCAAGGTTTTCACGAACTTCCTCTCCCTAGGATAATTTGCTACCTTGGCCGGACATCGTCATGCATCAATGAGCTCGTCGGTCCATGCCCGGGACCGCCGAGGCCAAGTATGATTGGGTTTGTCTTTGACGGACAGAACTGCGCCAATGACCTTGTTCACAAGCAATATTTGTTTCAAGTACTACCTTTCTTTGAATCTTCCTATGTTTGTCAATTTTCTCAAGAGAGGACAAGAGATGATGTTCGGCGTCATTGAACCCCTTGCTGGCTTTGATGAGATTTGGTGATATTCCCTCTTGCCCCTCCATTGGAAATAATAGATTTTCTTTTTTTGGCGTGCTAAATATACTCAATTCTTTAGTTAGTTGCAACACGATTTTTAATCAATAGCTTATTCAAGAAATATATCAACTCCTTCGGGAATTGGTGCGCCACGCCCCAAAAATATGGCCCTAAATCTTCTATTCATGGGGTAAATGCGAACATCATCCTCTTTTTCATCGATCTGAGCAAGAATATCTTCAATTATCTTTAATAATTCTTCTGGTTTTAAATAGCAATAAAAAACTGAATACTGCAAATGGATGCCCCTTCCTTTCATGTATCTTAATACACGACTCAACCGATAATCATCCCTAATATCATATGAGATTAAATAACAAAGTTTCATTAAAGCGATTCCCTCATCAAGTGAAAAAATTCATCAATAGTATTAACGATGATATTTTCGTTGGAATTTTTCTCATTTTCGAAATGATCAATGATATTTTTTACGCCCTCTTTATTAAGCGCCAAATTCGTCGCACTTTGGTTAAAAAGCAATATTCCTTTTAGGTGGCGAAAAAAATGGATTGTCTGTTCATCAACCAGTGGCTCTAAAATATAAAGGAAATCAAGCACGAGACCATAATTATGATAGCGATGAATAACGCTAAGATTAAGGTTTAGGCCGGCTTGGCTCAAGTGTTCTATTATTAAGCCGCGCAAAAGGTTTTCAATGAAATTTTTGACGATTTTCCAATTGGCCTCATCCCTCGGCCTTAGCTTGCTAATTATTCTTTGATAATTACCCTCACCCAATTCTCGGTTAAGCCGATTACGATTTTGCGGAAAGAGCTTTTTTAGCATCAATAATTGCAAGGTCATTCTCTTAATCTTAGCCCAATTAATAAATCTTTCCCTGTTTTTCTTTGAATCTACAAAAGTTCTTTGCTCGCGCCAATGACGCGGTAAACGATGATTATAAGGCAAGGCAATTGCTACTTCTTCTCCCGACAGGCTAGTAAATATAATGGGAATATTATTAGAGGCAAGAAGCGAAATTAAAGATGTCTCTAACCGGATATTTCCGACAATTATGCAGCGACTAATTAACCTTAAGGGAATTCTTTGCCCCGCCTTATTTTCCCACCAAATCCATATTGATGGACCATCAGCCATGGCTCGAAATCTATCGGTTTCACTCAAATAAAGGGTCCGCCCCATCGCTTATTCTCCTTGCGAGATTTTCGACTTCCTCTCGCCATAAAGGCCGCTGCTGTTGAGCCCAGGATTCATACAGGGAAAAATATTTTCTCCGGCTATCTTTCCTTAAATAACAAGCTTCGTTATTGCCTTCTTTAGTGAAATCGTTGGTTCTCAATTTTTCTTTTTTAAAAACCTCATAAACAAAATGGTCTACATCGACTCGGAAGGGTTCAACTAAATCACAAGCCAATGATTCACGTCCATATTCAATTGAGTGATAATAACCGATAATAGGGTCAAGTCCGATGCACTCAATTTCTCTGACTATCTCGAAATGCAGAATTGTGTAGGTTAAAGAAAGGAGGGCATTAACGGGGTCGGTAGGTGGACGTCGTACTCGGCCTCGAAATTCAAGATGAGACGGGAAAATTTGAGTAAAGGCCTTATAATAGACGCTCGCAGCACTCCCTTCCAGTCCTCTTAATATTTCAATATCTGGCTGTTCTTCTACCTGTTTAATAATGTTTTCGATACTCATTGCGGTTCTATACAATTCATGCCTGAGAGCTTTTCTAGTATCTCCTATCTTTCTCAAGAATTCAGCTTGCTTTCTTAGTTTCTTTCCAACTATCTCAGACGATATCTTAAGAGCGAATTGAGTTCGAACCTTTTCATATTGGGCCAAGCGCAAAAGGCCATTCCGACGCACTCGGCCATGGAGAATGCCGGCAAAGTGGAGTCTTTTCCCTGTTAGGAAAATAACGCTGATGTTATTGGATGCCAGCTTGTGGAGAATAGAAGTTTCAATCTTTATATTACCAACAATAATTACCCTTTTAATTAAAGCAAGCGGCACAATTCCCTCCCTTTTGTTGCCGGCATAAAAAGTGATTGCCTTCCCTTCCAATTTTAATTCTAAATCTTTACGATCGATGTAGAGGGTACCCATATCCAGTGCCAGCTTAGCCAATATAAAAATAAGCAGGATCCCGGGGAGGAATTGCTATCCCGAGCACATGAATCGTGCCTCTTCTCTCCACTTGGAAAATATGAACTTTATCAAAACGCTCATCAATCAGATAGGTAAGTTCTTCTACAATCGATTTTAATTCTGAATCATAGAGGAAGCATTCGTAAACAGACTTCTGACCACCCGTGCTATAACTCTTGAGAAGATGCCTGACGCGATTTAACCTTTTCTCATCTATTATATCATAAGCAATTATATAAAGGAGCCTTTGACTCATTCTTGCTCTTCTCAATATTTAATATAAATATGGTAAATCTATTCAGATAGGAATCAAATATTTCAAAAATATTTCTTCTTGATGCTGGCAAAAAACTTTTGAGGATTTATCTTAAACTAAAGCCAGATTAGGGGAAATTCGGGCAAGAAATTTTCTTCAATTTCAAGGAATTTCAGTAGATTCTGCCACGCCAGATTGAACTTCTCTTTATCGATTTTCTCTTGGCCATGAACTATGATACTTTTATTGCGAAAATCGATTATAGGAGCCAACAACTTTTCATAATTTTCGAAAAATAAATGCCCAACTCCTTTTATGTCCCTATCCGCTTCAATTGCTTTTATTATCTGGTAAGCTGCGTAAAGTGGCACTTCTACCCTTTTTTTCCTCTCGTTAAAGTATCGCGAATTAACTTCCTCTCTTATTTTAACTGGAACCAAATCCAATCTAATATCTGAGCTGTCAAGGCCATATTTTTTGAGTTCGCCCTGGGCTCTTAATTCCAAAACTCTATATAGACGAACGATAGCGTCATCATAACGATTTTCCTTTAGCGCCCTTCTTTTAGCGTTAGCCAACATATCTAACAGATAAAACTTTTGTTTTTCTATACCTACCTTTTGGTCTTCATCGTTTCTAACATCTCTTCTGAGAACCTCAAGAAACCTCTCGTTCTCTTTAATCATATTTAGCAATGAATGAAAGTCTGAGGGAACTCCGGCATAGCTGCAAAATATTTCTAAGTCGCGCCTCACCCTCTGTAAAGTGTGAGATGCACCCTTATAATCAAACATGTCCCATTTATGATAAGCCTCGCTCAAATCTTTAAGAATGTTAAAAATGGGCTTTTCTCGAGGCGAGATTTTTTTTGCTGCTTCTTCAGCCGCTTCCTTCGCTAAAGAGTACCGGCCTAAATTAAAAAGAACTGAAATTTTCTTTTTTTCATAAAGAGCTAATTGATCCCATGGGTTATTTAAAATTAATGCTCTTTCCTGTCCGTTAATTACAGTACCAACTCCATCTTTATTTCTCTTTTCGCCACCAATATAGGAAAAGCAATGAGTGTATTCAATTGTTCCCAGGACAAGAGCAGCTGACATTGATTTAGTTCCACCGGTGTAATCGACAATTATGTCCTCTGGATTCAGCTGCCATCGCCTTACTATGTCTGGAAGTTTTAAAAGGATAGATTTTAGACATTCGCCAATATCCTCAGCAGATAAGGTTATAATTTTTTCTAGATTTTTTAACTCGTTTAATTTCAGCTGTCGCAAAACTTCGGTTATCTGAGGTTCAGTATCAACAGAAGCAAAGAAAATAATATTTGCGGGACAATGTATGTTTATAGAATAAATTATTGGCGGAAGAGAACCCCCCACACTGATTATGAGAGTTTTGGCCATTATTCCTCCTGTTAGGATAAGCGTTAATATAAAGCGATTTTATCTATAGCGAATCAAATGTCAATTTTCTGTCTCTTGACTATAAGTAGGCGGAAAGATATCCTCTTGAGCTGCATCAATCATTATATTTTCACGCCATAAACCTTGAGCTTCGAGCTCGATCTCTTTATGGATAAAGCTTCGAGCCAGATAATAAGCAACCGACCATTTACCATTGCCTAAAAGACAGTCCTTCACTTGCCTTGCCTCACAAAAGAAGCAAGCTAAATCACAAAATGGCTGCTTATTCTTTAAATGAATTCCCAGCATTTTTTCGCCTCCGAAAATATTATTAATTTGAAATAAGGAATTTTCTATCTATAAAATATTTTTAAAACGTTTTTATGTCTCTTTCTCAGCATCTAATAATGAGTCTTGCTATGGGGCAGCTTTTTGTTTTAGAGAGCTCTTTCATCGATTTTAATCTCAGCCGAAGAGCGAAAGTAACTTCAAATCAGGTTAATAGACACAATCCCTTCTTTTTGAGGTCTCCATTCCATCCGGCCATCCCCGCTGCCAAGCTTACCCGGCTGGCCATGGATGGTCGCAATCCCTTCTTTTTGAGGTCTCCATTCCATCAAAAACAGGGGGAAAAACAGCTAGGAAGATGGGGACGTCGCAATCCCTTCTTTTTGAGGTCTCCATTCCATCCTGGACCGCAACAGGGATTTTGGAAGATGTCCCTGTCGCAATCCCTTCTTTTTGAGGTCTCCATTCCATCCTCAGAACTTCCTCCCAGGCTCGAACTGTCCACGCTAGGTCGCAATCCCTTCTTTTTGAGGTCTCCATTCCATCGGGAACGGATAACAGCTTTTGTTATTTTATCGTGCGTCGCAATCCCTTCTTTTTGAGGTCTCCATTCCATCACAGAGGAAAAAAGCTTTGAATCGGTTAAGGGGCGTCGCAATCCCTTCTTTTTGAGGTCTCCATTCCATCGATGGGCGATGAAAAAAGTATATAAGGTTGTCTGGCGCCGTCGCAATCCCTTCTTTTTGAGGTCTCCATTCCATCGGCATTTGCCGACACCGAAACTGGATCCGATTTTGTCAGTCGCAATCCCTTCTTTTTGAGGTCTCCATTCCATCGGGAACGGATAACAGCTTTTGTTATTTTATCGTGCGTCGCAATCCCTTCTTTTTGAGGTCTCCATTCCATCCGGAAGAAAGGATGATTCAAAAATTTCGGCTTGAGCGGGCGTCGCAATCCCTTCTTTTTGAGGTCTCCATTCCATCTCTGGGCACGTTTAAACTAAGTTGATAAACTGTAAGTCGCAATCCCTTCTTTTTGAGGTCTCCATTCCATCTTGAACAAGAATAATTCAGGTTTTAATCCCGCCAAGGTGTCGCAATCCCTTCTTTTTGAGGTCTCCATTCCATCGGCAGGGGGGGGGAAGAAAATTATTTTGAAAAAGAGGAAAAGTCGCAATCCCTTCTTTTTGAGGTCTCCATTCCATCTTACAAAAACCAAGGGATGGATGAGAAGGATATAGTCGCAATCCCTTCTTTTTGAGGTCTCCATTCCATCCTGGGGAGAAGAGAATGAAATTATTCAGGAAGAGACGTCGCAATCCCTTCTTTTTGAGGTCTCCATTCCATCAGGGTTAGAGTTGAGGTTCAAGACAGAGTACGTCGCAATCCCTTCTTTTTGAGGTCTCCATTCCATCGAATCGACAATGAGGGGTATCGGGTCTGGCGGTGCCCCCGTCGCAATCCCTTCTTTTTGAGGTCTCCATTCCATCTTTATTTTCCTTTTATCTCTTTTTTCAATTCATTTTTGTCGCAATCCCTTCTTTTTGAGGTCTCCATTCCATCCAAGATTGGTGCGCAAATTGTTCAGAGAAGAGGGGTCGCAATCCCTTCTTTTTGAGGTCTCCATTCCATCAGTGAAGGTTTATGGCAAGACTTTATTTGGTATCGGCAGTCGCAATCCCTTCTTTTTGAGGTCTCCATTCCATCCAGCACCGCGAAGACTTTGTGGTGGCTGAGCGTCGCAATCCCTTCTTTTTGAGGTCTCCATTCCATCTTGCATTTGGTTGAAGATGCCAAATTTTACAAAAAGTCGCAATCCCTTCTTTTTGAGGTCTCCATTCCATCAAGAAAGCTGTGCATTAATTTGGTGTGCGAGCTGTTCGTCGCAATCCCTTCTTTTTGAGGTCTCCATTCCATCTTATATGAGTAAGTTTTTTGATGCGGCTTTAGAGTCGCAATCCCTTCTTTTTGAGGTCTCCATTCCATCTTTCCTTGTGAGCATGCGGGGGTTGATGGATTATGTCAGTCGCAATCCCTTCTTTTTGAGGTCTCCATTCCATCTCTTACTTGACTGCCCAAAGCGGAAGGGTCAGTCAGTCGCAATCCCTTCTTTTTGAGGTCTCCATTCCATCCATCCTTATTTTAATGGCCACCTGCCCTTTTTGGGGTCGCAATCCCTTCTTTTTGAGGTCTCCATTCCATCTCCGGCGCTTAATAAC
>Ga0209102_1001015_pt1 | contig 16060 bp, 10 predicted proteins | sample ConPoolayeHmetaG_FD_185483 | JGI IMG/M metagenome (GOLD analysis project Ga0209102, IMG submission 185483) | Hot spring microbial mat communities from California, USA to study Microbial Dark Matter (Phase II) - Cone Pool mat layer H metaG... ...
GAAAAGAAGACAGAGATCGCCTTGGTCAAGACCCAGGATCGGAAAAGAGCAGTCAAGGAAATCCTGCACCTCTTGGACTTTCCTTCGCTGAAGGATAAAAAGGTTTTGGTCAAGCCAAACTTCAATACCGCTGATCCTTTTCCGGCCTCAACCCATAATCACACGCTCGCCTCCATAATCCAGGAAGTCAAAGCTCGCGGCGCCGCGCGAGTGACAGTCGGCGAGAGGAGCGGCCCGCCGCCAACGCAAGAGGTGATGGAGGAGAAGGGGATTTTCGCGATGGCCGGAGATTTGGGGTTTGAGGTCATCAATTTTGAAGACCTGGGTGAGGCCGATTGGGTTCATTTCCAGTTGCCCGGATTTCACTGGCCAGAGGGATTTGACGTGCCGCGTGCTGTTGTCGAGGCCCCGATCATCGTATCCACCTGCTGTTTGAAGACGCATCAGTTTGGCGGCATTTTTACGATGTCCTTGAAGCTTTCGGTGGGCTTGACGCCCAAGAGGTTGATGCGGCAACTCCACCGGTCTCCCGACATGAGGAAGATGATCGCCGAGATCAACACTGTTTATCGGCCGGACGTCATCATTATGGACGGACTTGAAGTCTTTGTCGATGGCGGCCCATCGAGCGGGAAGAAAGCCTCGGCTGACGTTTTTGTCGGCGGTACGGATCGTATTGCTGTGGACGCCGTGGGCGTGGCCATCCTCAAGGAGCTCGGCTCTAACGAGGCCATCATGGGCAGCCGTATCTTTGACCAGGAGCAAATTAGCCGCGCCGTTGAGCTCGGCCTGGGCATTTCTTCTCCCCATCAGATAGAGTTTATTACACCCGACGAACCCAGCCGCCTTTACGCCGACAAGCTCAGGGAAATTCTGGCTCTGGGCTGATAGCCATGAGCATCTACGAGACGATTATTGCACGTCGCAGCGTTCGACAATTCCAGCCTGTGCCCATACCGCGGGCCCTTCTGGAGAAAATTGTCAATGCCGGACGGCTTGCTCCTTCCGCCGCAAACCTCCAGCCGCTCGAATTCGTGGCCGTTGACGAGCCAGAGGTGCGGCCATTGATTTTCGGTTGTCTTCGCTGGGCTAGCTACATAGCGCCCCGGGGAAACCCCCGGCCCGGCCAAGAACCCATGGCCTATGTCGTTCCGCTCATCAATTTGGCTGTTAGAAAGCAAGGCTACGAGTATGATGTCGGCGCGGCTATGGAAAACATGATCCTGGCTGCCTGGGGAGAAGGCATCGGTTCCTGCTGGCTTATCTCTGTCGACCGGCCAAGAGTGGCTGAGATTCTTTCCGTTCCCGAGGGATACCTGGTCGACTGTGTTTTGGCCCTCGGCTATCCGGCCGAAGCTCCGGTCATCGAAGAGTTCCAGGGGTCAGTGAAATACTGGCAGGATGAGGCTGGAGTGCTCCATGTTCCCAAGCGAAGGCTCGCCGATGTCCTCCATTTTAATAGTTTCATAAGCCGGCCACGGTGAGCTCGGCGACCTTGATGGTTGGGCCACAGACAGGCGTCCGGAAATCGAGGTCATTGCCCACCTGCTCGATATTTTTCAGGATACCCTCGAGGTTGCCGGAGATGGTCACCTCGGAGACGGGGTAAGCAATGTGGCCGTCTTCCACCCAGAGACCGAACGCGCCGCGGGAGATGTCGCCGGTGACCGGGTTGAGGCCGTGCCCGATCGTCCGAATGAGGAGGAAACCGCGCTTCGTCGAGGCGATGATGTCATCGGGAGAAGCCGAACCGGGAAGAAGATAAAAATTGTTGGGGCTGACTCCCGTGCCGTCGGCATTACCCGTCGAGCGGAGCTTCAGTTTGCGGGCGGCATAGGTGTTGAGGAGGAAATGGCGAAGGATTCCCTTGTCGACGACCACGGTCCTTCGGCAAGCGACACCTTCGGTGTCGAAGGGTCGGCTTCCCAGTCTTCCGGGGAGGAGGCCATCATCGATGACCGTAACGTTCTCGTTGCCGATTCTTGAGCCAAGCCGGTCGGCCAGAAAAGTAGCCTTTTGGTAAACGGCCACCCCAGAGACACAGACAGAAAGAAAGCCGAGCAACCAGGCGGTCATGGAAGGCTCGAAGATGACGGGCACGGTCTGGGTTTTTATCTTTCGGGGACGGAGCTGTCGGATGGTCCGCTGGACAGCTTTCTTGGCAACTTCATCGGGAGGCTCGAGGCGATGAAAAAAACGGTCAGCTGAAAACCAGTAGTCTTCGACCAGGTTATCCGTCTCGCCAGCTTGAAGACCCACGCTCAGACTGCAGAACGTTTGCTCCAACGAAGCGAGGAATCCTTTGGAGTTGGCGAGAACGGTCAAGCCTTCGTTGGTCACCAGACTTGCGCCGTGGGAGTTGGTGATGCGTTTGTCTTGGAGGGCGATGCGTTCTGTCTCCAAGGCGAGTCGGATTTTCCGGTCAGGGTCGATTACAGCCATTTCAGGGTCATAAAGCTTGAGCGAGTGGGTGTCGACCCTTCGGGCAAAAGAGGCGGGGAGACCCGAATGAGGGTCTCGATTGGCCAGCTTGGCCCTTTCGATAGCCTGCTTTATCAATCGCTTGAGGGTATCAAAATTGAGGTCAGAAGAAGAGGCGAACGCTGTTCTCTTATCCTTAATGAGGCGAAGGCTCACGGCCCTCGTTTGAGCCTGGACAAGGTTTTCTATCTTGCCGAGGCGGACATCGACGCTGAACTCACGGCCGTCGCCGATAGTGACTTCGACCTCATCCGCGCCGCCGCGACGGGCGAAGCTGATGAGCTTTTCGGCCAGATGGCTGAGCTCTTCGAGCGGGCACTTCTCCTGCTTCATGGGCGGCCTCCCACCGTCATCCGGGAAATCTTGATCGTCGGACAGCCGTCTGCGACCGCCACCTCCTGGCCTTCTTTGCTGCAGGTCCCGGTTTGGAGACCGAAGGAAAGATCAAAACCGACCATGACAATCTTGCGGAGGATGTCCACGTTTGTTCCGATAAGAGTGGCCTGTTTGATCGGGGCGGTCAGGCGGCCACCTTCGATGAGATGGCCGGAGCTGATGGAGAAAGTGAATTTTCCTGAATCCTCGACCTGGCCGCCGTCAAATTTTTCGGCATAGATACCCCTCTTGACAGAGCGACGGATTTCCTCGGGGTCATCCTGGCCTTTCTCGATATAGGTATTTGACATCCGGGGTAGGGGAGGACAGGTGAAATCCTGGCGGCGGCCATGACCGTTCAAGCTTTCTTTCATCAACCTGGCCGAGAGCCTATCCTGAAGGAAAGAGACCAGCCTGCCTCTATCGATCAAGAGCGTTTTTCGGGGAATGACTCCTTCATCGTCGACTGCGTACGAGCCACGCAACGAGGGGATAGTCGGGTCATCATAAATGGTCAGCAACTCCGTGGCCACTTTTTTTCCCCTCTTGTTCCAGAAGATGGATGTCTTTTTGCGGATGAAATCGGCCTCGAGGAGATGCCCGACAGCCTCATGGACGAGAACACCGCTGTGGCCGGGAGCGAGGACGACGGGCATCTCCCCAGCTGGCGCCTCGATAGCTTCGAGGAGGTCGACGGCTTCCCTGGCCGCCTCCTTGCCAATATTCTCGGGCTTCAGGATTTCTCGGAAGTATTCCAGACCAACCCGGCCGCCCCCTCCCGAGTACCCGAACTCTCGGCGTTTGCCTTTCTCAGCCACAGCCGTGCAGATTAGCCTGACCTGAGGTCGGACATCCCGGGCCAGTTGGCCTTCGGAGTTGACGATGAAAATATGCTGAACATAGTCATGGAAGATGACTTTTGTTTTCTTGATTCTCGGGTCGAATTCCTGGCAGGCCGAATAGGCTCTCTTGACCAGCTCGATTTTTTGGGAGAGCTCAGCCGCTGAAGCCGGTTCCCTTACAGAATAAGGGGTCTTCCGGGGGCGAACAGCGTCAAAACGCCCTCTGGACTTCCTGGTCTTGCTCGAAGCGATGGCTGCGGCTATACGGGCAGCGCCGAGGATTTCCGACAAAGCCAAGTTGTTCGTATAACCATAGCCAGTTTGATCGCCCAAGATGGCCCGGATTCCCAGGCCGAGGCTGACGCTCGCCGCTGTTTCCTTGATGATATCCTCTTCCATGTTGATAAAGGTGAAGACACGGTATTCGCCGTAGATTTCAGCGAAATGAGCACCCCGGCTGAGAGCGGTCCCCAGAATTTTCTTCAGGACTGAAGGCGTAAGCTGGAAATGGTCCTCAAAGGTCAACATTATTTTTTTTGTTGGTTAAGGAATGGCCAGGCCAGAATGAGAATCGAAGCCAAGCCCAGAGAGTATTCAAAGACATTGGTCAGGAAATGAACGCCAATGCCCGAGATGATGGCCAGGCTCGAGTCGAAATGAAGCAAGCGGAAAGTCAAAGCCCAGGCCGATTCCCAGGTGCCGAACCCGGCCAGTCCCTTGATGGGCAGAGCCGAGGTCAGCTCAGCTCCGCTCAGGCCAAGGATAAATGTCCAGAAACCCAGATTTCCCAGGGAATAACCGTGGCTTCGGAGAAGACCGAAAAAAAGAGCAAAAACGGAGATATATTTGGCCAGCCGGATGAAAAGCGAAAGGACAAAAATGGGCCCATCGATTTTTCTTCTCCGGATTCGAGCCAGGCTGTCGATGGTCAAACGGAATTTCTCAATGGCCAGTCGCATCCCGCGTCTGTTCTCAATCTTGAGACGAACGGCAAGGCCTGCCAAGAGGCGAAGGAGGAGGCGAGCTATCTGCCCCATCTGCCAGAAGACAAGAATAATGATGGCAAAGAAAAGAAGCGCCATCCAGAGGACAGTGGATGTGGAGATGGTCGTTGTGCCGAGACCGACAGCCAGGATGGCCACCACAAGGAACGGGCTGAGGGTCAGGAAGTCAAAAAGAAAACAGACGACAAAGGTGGCAGTTGCCGCCTCGAAAGAAAAAGAAAGCCGCCGGTTGAGAACATAGATATAAGAGAGGGAACCGATGCGGGCGGGGAGAAGATCGATGAGGCTATTCCGGATGAAAGTGACGAGCAGGATGTTCCCCCAGCTTATCCTTTCAGGGAGGAGAAGGATTTTGTAACGCCACGCCCGAAGCCACGCTCCCGCCAGTGCGACAAGCATATAAACGATAACAGCGGGTAAATAGAGTTGGGAGAATGTCTCTGTCAGCTCTCGCGTTTCGATGCGAGAGAAGAGTAGCCACAGGAGGATGACGGACAAGGCTGCCGAGAGAGCGATGTAGACGACCTTGTTTTTTTTCATGCGAGCCTATTCTAACGGACTGGTCCGCTTTGTCAAATAGGTGACTCAAGAGGAGACACAAAGAACTCCCCCCTTGGCTCCGCACCCGCGGACCCAGTCCCGTCTGTTCATCCCTCGGAGGAGACGATGAAATCCCTCGCCCTTACGGAGACTTTAACAGCTTCTTGCGCCTTTCGCCAAAATTGCGTGACAGGAGATGTTTCCGAGGCGAGGTTTTCCTTAGAATTTCAGCTTTGATAGAATAAGGAGCGGTTGACATCAACTCCATGAAAGGAGGCATCGCACAATGTCGTCTGAGCTTTCCATTTTTTTTCTGGCGACGATGGTTTTTTTTCTGCCTGTGTTTGGGTCAGCATGGGCGGAGGAAGAGGTCGCGGGTCCTGGGATGCCGGTCGAGCTCCGCACAGAATATCTGAGGAACCCATTAGGCATTGACACAAAGCTTCCTCGTTTTTCTTGGGTTTCAACCCATAGCGAGCGGGGTCAGGGCCAGGCTGCCTACGAAATTGTCGTCTCCAGCCGTCCGGAGGTGGATGAGGGCGATTTATGGTCAAGCGGGAAAGTTTTATCGTCTGATTCAACCCAGGTCGTTTACCGAGGCAAAGAACTCTTGAGCGGACAGACGTGCTACTGGAAGGTGAGGGTCTGGGATAAAAACGATAGGGTGAGCCCTTTCAGCAGGGTAGCTCGCTTCGAAACCGGGCTTTTCTCGAGAAGCGACTGGAGGGGCAAGTGGATAGGCGGCGCCAACCAGCTGCGCAAGGAATTCAGGCTTGAAAAGAGAGCTGTCAGGGCAAGGGTTTATATTTGCGGTCTTGGCTATTATGAGCTCCGCCTCAACGGCCGCAAGGTTAGCCCGAACGTTCTCGACCCGGGCTGGACAACTTTCGATAAAAGAGTGCTCTACGTAACCCATGACGTCACCAACTTTCTGGTCGAGGGCAAGAACGCCGTGGCGGTGATGCTGGGCGAGGGGTGGTACAAAAATCTTGCCCTTCTCTTTCAGATGAACATCGTGCTTGAAGACGGCGAGAAGGTGGAAGTGGTGAGCGATTCGACTTGGAAGGGAAAAAACGGTCCTCTCATTTCGGCCAGCATCTATAACGGAGAAGTCTACGATGCTCGCCAGGAGACGCCTGGCTGGGACAGACCTGGCTATGACGACAGCGGTTGGGCTCCAGCTCAAGTTGTAAACGGGCCGAAGGGAGAGATTTCGGCCCAGATGATGCCCCCCATCCAGGTAGTCGATACTCTTGTGCCGTTGAAGATGACCAACCCGAAGCCCGGCATCTATGTCTTCGATATGGGTCAGAATTTTAGCGGCTGGGCGAGGTTGCGCGTTTCAGGCCCGAGCGGCACTTCGGTCAGGATGCGATTTGCCGAGCTTATCTACGAGGATGGGATGATTAACCAGGAGAACCTTCGAGGAGCAAGAGCTGAGGATGTTTATATATTGAAGGGAGAAGGAGTAGAGGTTTGGGAGCCTCGCTTTACCTATCACGGGTTCAGGTATGTGGAGGTTGCAGGTTTTCCCGGCGTGCCGACTGTGGATTCCATCCGGGGAAGAGTAGTCCACAGTGCGGTCGAGCCCATCGGGAATTTCGCTTGCTCCAAGCCCATCTTGAACGCTCTCCAGCGGATTATCGTCTGGGGGCAGAAGACCAACCTCCATAGCATCCCGACGGACTGCTGCCAGCGCGACGAGCGCATGGGCTGGATGGGCGATGCCCATGTGACCACCGAAGAAGCGATGCACAACTTCGATATGGCGGCGTTTTATACAAATTTTCTCCGCAACATCCGCGATGTTCAGGATGAAGCTGGAACCATCACCGATACAGTTCCCCACATCTGGGGGTCGAGGCCAGCCGACCCGGCCTGGGGAACGGCCTATCCGCTCATTGCCTGGTACATGTACCAGCACTACGGGGACAAGCGCATTCTCGAGGAGCATTACGAGGGTGTGAAAAAGTATGTCGATTACCTGCGGACGCGTGAGGAGAATGGTTTGGTCAAGTTCAGTTACTACGGCGATTGGGTGGCCGTGGACAAAACGCCGGGAAGCATCGTCTCGTCGTTTTATTATTATTATGACGTGAAAATTCTTGCTGAGATGGCCGGGGTTCTGGGCAAGAAGGAAGATGAAAAGCTCTACGGGTCTCTGGCCGAGCGCATCAAGGCTGACTTTCACAAGAATTACTACAACCCGGAGACAAGGGCCTACGCCAATAACACGCAAACGGCGAATACCTTAGCCCTTTTCCTCAATCTTGTGCCCGAAAATGCGCGCGGAGGAGTGTGGGGCAATCTCTTCGACAACATCGTTTATAAGAATAACTCCCATTTGACGACAGGGATTATCGGGACAAAATACATTCTCGACCTCTTGACCAGGCAGGGCAATTCGGATTTGGCTTATGATATTGCTACCCAGACAACTTACCCCAGCTGGGGCTACATGATTGAAAACGGAGCCACCACCCTCTGGGAGCTCTGGCAGCTTCGCCAGGGGCCATCGATGAACTCCCATAACCATCCGATGTTCGGGAGCGTCGGAGCCTGGCTCTATAAAGCTCTGGCGGGAATAAACCAGGTCGAAGGCTCTGTTGGCTTCGAAAAGCTCCGGATTGCTCCCCAAATGGTCAGAGACCTTCGGCATGCGGCGGGTTCTTTGAAGACGGTGCGGGGGGTCGTATCATCAGCCTGGTGGCGAGAGGATAAACATATTCGGCTTGATGTCTGTATTCCATTTGGAAGCGAGGCGGAGGTCTTGCTTCCGAGGTTTAACCTCCAGGATGTCGTGATCAAAGAAGGGGAGAGGGTCATCTGGGATAGCCAGGGGTTTAGGGCTGGCCTTCAGGGTATCGTCAAGGTGGAAGAGACGAGAGGAGGCTTCGTCATCCAGATTGGCTCGGGCTGCTATTCTTTCAGCTTGAGCGGCAGGTAACCGAGAGGCGACCTCTGAATTCAGACTAAAGATGCGCGGCCGGCCGTGGGAATCCGGGTCTTGTAGATTTTTGGGCAGGCTCAAAATATCTATGCGATCGATGAAAAAGGGCGTTCCTCCCACTCAAGTAGCGTTTCCTGTTTGAACAGGATCGCCTCGCCTCTCTGGCCCATTGTCATCACGGTATCTGTGAAACCAGAGTTGCTGAAGAGCGCCTAGACTTCTTTTCTTTTTTCCGTCCCCCAGACGACCCTTTTTGCCTTTTTTTGAGGTTATCCAGGATGTCGATTCCCACCGGCTTCTTGGTCCATTTGGCCTCGCCGAAGAGAATTGCCAAGAGCCGACCTTCATAGGGTCTATTCTTGAAGAAGAGCCCGATATGCTTTTGAAAAAGGCTTGAGGTGGCGCGGTTTGATTCGATCAAAGGCAGAAATTCGTCGATGATGAGATTGGAGCAATCTAATTTTTGCGCTGTCTGGCCCAGAGCGTGGCAAAGATAAACCAGCCGAAGGAAGAGACAAGGAAGATGAGTTTGTATTGGGAAGCCTCGACTTTTCCCAAGAAATAGCCAACGGCGGAGAAAAGACAGACAGTCAGGCTAACCAGAGAGAGGAAGCCCCAAAGGATTTTCTGCATCTTCTTCACCTGCACGGCCTATCCTGGTCCTCGTCCCCATCTTTATTCTTCTTTGTGGCCTTGCCCTCATGCTTATTCTTTTCCGGTTTCCTCCTCATCGCGCTGAGCAATACGTAAGAAATCAGGGCGATAAAATAGCCGGGCAGCCAGCGGAAAAAAAGGTGAATGGGCAAAAGAAAGCAGACGAGGAGCGTTCCGACCCAGACGGCCAGGGCTCTGGCGTTGAGAAGCCAGCCCTCTTTTTCAGCCCGGTATTTTTCGAGCTTAAAAAGGGGGAAGAGCCAGTGCTCAGCAAAGACGATGGCGCCGATGGGCATGAGCACGAGCCCGTAGATGGCGACATAATCGAGCAGTCTCATGAAAAAAACGGGAAAACAGGAGAGAACCGTCGTCGCCAGGCCGGCAGCCAGCGTGACCTTCCAGCGCGGCCAGTTGGGGGTAATAGTCTGGAGGGCAAGGCCGGCGCGGTAGAGCGTCGGGTTGGCTGTTGTCCAGCCGGCGATAAGGACGGCCGCTGCTCCGGCCAGACCAGCTGCCTCGAAGGCCATGAGGCCTGGGTTCATCTCCCGGCCGACCGCTGCCACCATAATACCAGAACAAATCCAGGCAAGCATGTGTCCTGGGTACATGCCGAAGGCCGAATAGAGGCCGTAAGCCCAGTGCCGCGCGTAGCGGAAGAGAGCCATGTCAGAGAGCCCGACGTGCATGGCCAGGTTACAAAACCAGGCAAAAAACATAATATGGGCAAAGCCGAATTTATCCTGGCCGGCCGCAGCCACCCCATTCCAGATGCGGTTTGTCGCGATTTGCCAGAAATTATCGAGATTCGGGTGGACACCGAGCCTCGGCAGCATGGCTAAAGCGCCGGCAATAAAAACAACGAAAACCCAGGGTGAACAGACCTCGGCAAAGCGGCTCAGCTTCTCAAAGCCAAGGATAGCGAGGATGACAAACAGAAGTCCGATGGCTAAGGTTAGGAGGACCCAGCCGACGCTCGAAGGGTAAATGTCGGACAGGGAAGGCGTTTTGATGCGGAAAGCCAGGCCCACCGCCGTGGCCGAAACAGCGATCATGGCTCCGGCCAGGATGCAATAAAGAATCGCATTGGCCAGGTTATAGATGAGAGCCAGACCTGGCCCGGCGATTTTTCTGAGATACCAATAAAGGGTCAGTCGAGTCCGGATGGCGATCGGAGCGCAGATGAACGTCCAGGAAAGAACGGCGAGAAGATTGCCCGTGAGCAGCCCGAAGATAAGGTCGTTGGCCGTGACACCGTGGAGGACGAAGAAAGCGCCGATGACGAACTCGGTGGCGGCCACGTGCTCGCCAGCAAAGAGGCCAGCAAACCTGCCGCCCGAATGCAATTTCTGGAGCAGGACGGGCTCGCGGTCGAATTCATAGAGCTTATCCATCCGCGAGGTGATGGAAGATAAGTGGCTTCTCGTCATCTGAGGTCCTCCAAATATACACAACTCGCCCCTGATAAGCAACAAGAACTGAAGACGGACCTTGAGCCAGCCCAAAAGTCGTCCTCTTGAGTAAGTTTTTGTGCTATAATCCACCCCGATGCTCGACTTAAAATTCGTTCTCGAAAACAAGGAGCTTGTGCTCCAAAAAATGGCTGGCCGCGGATTGCCGCTCGACCTCCATGAATTTGCCGCTCTGGCTGAGAAGCGGAAGGGAGTGCTGAAGAAGGTCGAAGACCTCCGGGCCGAAAAGAACAGAACATCTGACGAAATTGCGCGGCTAAAAAGGGAAGGTAAGGATGTTGCCCCCCTCATTTCCCGGATGAAGGGGGTTGGGGATGAAATCAATCATTGGGAAGATGCGCTCGGCACTCTCGAGAGTCAATTGAAGGAAATCCTTCTCCGCCTTCCCAACCTCCCCCACGATTCCGTCCCCGAAGGAAAAAGCTCAGAGGACAATGTCGAAGTTCGGCGTTTCGCCGAAAAGCCGTGCTTCTCTTTCCCTGTGCTGCCCCATTGGGAGGTCGGGAAGAGGCTCGACATCCTGGATTTTGAGAGAGCAGCCAAGATTGCTGGCTCAAGGTTTGTGGTCTATCGCGGGGCCGGCGCCCTCCTGGAGCGAGCTCTGATTAACTTCATGCTGGATATCCATACCAAGGAGAGAGGCTACACAGAAGTCCTTCCGCCTTTTATCGCTAACGCGGAAAGTCTCACCGGCACGGGAAACCTGCCCAAGTTCGAGAAGGATTTGTTTAAGCTCAGGGGCAGGCACTGGTATCTTATTCCGACGGCGGAAGTGCCGTTGACCAACCTTTATCGCGGCGAAATCCTCGAAGCCGCCGAGCTCCCGCAGAGGTTCGTTGCCTACACCCCCTGTTTCCGGAGCGAGGCCGGCTCCTACGGCAAAGATATCCGGGGACTTATTCGTCAGCACCAGTTCAATAAAGTGGAGTTGATGACCTTTTCCCTGCCCGAAAAATCGTTCGAGGAGCTCGAGAGGATGACCCTCGATGCCGAGGAGGTTTTGAAGAGGCTGGGACTCCATTATCGTGTTGTCGTCCTCTGCACCGCTGATCTCGGTTTTGCCGGGGCGAAAACCTATGACCTCGAAATTTGGCTTCCCTTTCAGAAGAAATACCGCGAAATCTCGTCGGTGACCAACTGCACGGATTTCCAAGCAAGAAGGGCCAACATCCGTTTCCGCCGCCACCCTAAGGCCAAGCCCGAATTCGTCCACACCCTCAACGGCTCGGGAGTGGCCATTGGCCGAACCGTTAGCGCCATCCTTGAGGCCTACCAGGAGGAGGACGGATCGGTCGTCATTCCCGAAGCCCTCCGGCCTTACATGGGCGGTCTGGAAAGAATCACCAGAGCCTGACCTATCCACTTGCCACTTCTCTGGCGGGCACAAGAAAGTGAAAAGAGAACGAGGCGAGAAAGGTCAAAATAATTTTGCCTTGATTTATGGCGAGATAACGAATCATTTTGGAGTAGATTGAGGATGAGGCATCTCGAGGGGTTGCGGGAGGAAAGCGCCGCGGATACAATAGAGGCCTGGTCCGGAGGGATGGCCGAGTGGTTGAAGGCGGCGGTCTTGAAAACCGCTTTCCGGTTTCCGGAACGGGGGTTCGAATCCCTCTCCCTCCGCCATCTCATTATGGGGTCGGACCACGCTCTCTGATTGATTATTGACAGAAAAACTCTTCGAAGTTTGGCATAACTATTTGTATTGAAATAAATTGGCATTGCCCCACCCCAAAGCCTAACTAAAGCATACTCTTTTTGGTGGCGAGGCCAAGTTGTGATAAAATAACCTCGCTTGTCAGGCCTGCTGCGGAGAGGTGCTGGAGTGGTCGATCAGGATCGCCTGCTAAGCGATTGTCCTGGTGAATGCCGGGACCGTGGGTTCGAATCCCACCCTCTCCGCCATCCCTCATCTGTTTCGAGCTAAAGAGCCAAAGAAAAAGATCGGCCTCCTCGGACTCGCTGGCCCCCTCTTCCCGTGGTCTCACATAGAGGGCACAAGCCGATAGCCGGATCAAAGAGCGAATCCATGATGGCTGTCGGTCCGGGCTTTCGTCACTTGCGTCATCAAGAAAAGGGCTCAAAAAATGTTTCGTTCGTGAGGCCAAAAGCGATTTTCAGCCTTTCCTGACAGAAGAGCTTCAGCATGCCCAAATAAATATGTTACAGTCGTCGCCATAGCGCTTAGCTTCAAAACAGAAGATATGGATAAAAGAGAACAACGGGCACGTCAGAATAGATTTCAGGATATTCTCGAACCTTGCTTGGGCGGCGGGGTTGCCTTCCTTCGGTTGATTTGATTAAGATACAAGCGTGAAAGAGCGAGGGGAGAAGGCCATGGAAAAAGACCACTTGGCATGGATGGCTTTTCTAGTTTTGGTGATTCTCGTGTCAGCATGCGGCAGGAAAATCGATGAGGATAGCTACGCTCAGGTAATTGGGCTTTTTGCCGACCCACCCGCCTCCTACCGTAGCGCGCCGCTCTGGGTGTGGAATAACCGGGTCACGGAAGAGCAAATCGAGAGTCAACTGGCCGATTTCAAGGCCAAGGGCATGGGCGGGGTCTTCATCCATCCGCGGCCGGGGCTCATCACACCTTACCTTTCTGAAGAATGGTTAGCCCTCTGTCGCCAGGCTGTGGAAACGGGGAAGAAACTCGGCCTTTCTATCTGGCTTTATGATGAGAATTCCTACCCCTCAGGTTTCGCCGGCGGCCATGTGCCAGCCGAAATGCCAGAGGCAATCGGCCTGGGGTTGCGAATGGCCAAAGTGACAGAAATCCCAACTTCTTTCGCCACAACACCCCACATTGTTCTTCGCTCGACCGAAGTGGGTTTTCTCGATATCACCGAGCAAGCTATCAGCCCGGAAGTCGCCAGGAAACTCGGCCAGGGCGACTACTATCTCTTCTTTATAGAAAAAGCCAGACCCTCTCCCTGGTTCGGCGGCTTTGCCTATGTCGATTTGATGCGGCGGGAGGTAACAGAAAAATTCCTTCACCTCACCCTCGATGCCTATAAGGAAGTCATCGGCTCCGAGTTCGGCCAGGTCGTACCAGGCGTATTCCAGGATGAAGCCCAAATCTCCCCCGTTGGGGGAAAAGACGTCATCAACTTCACGCCCGGGCTTTTTGATGCCTTCCGCAAGAAATGGGGCTATGACCTCAAGTTCCACTTGCCATCGCTTTTCGAGGAAAGGGGGGATTGGAAACGCGTGCGGCATAACTACTACGCTCTTCTCCTCGAGCTTTTCATCGAGGGGTGGGCCAAGCCTTATTACGATTATTGCGAGCGAAATCGCCTCATCTTCACAGGCCATTACTGGGAACATGAATGGCCTATACCCAGGCTCGTGCCGGATAATATGGCCATGGCTGCCTACGCCCACATGCCGGGCATCGATTGCCTGATGAACGAATGGCAGATGGGGCCGCATGCCCAGTTCGGGAACGCCCGGGCTGTCAAGGAAATCCGCAGCGCGGCCAACCAACTGGGAAAACGGCGGACTCTTTCCGAGACCTACGGTGCTGGCGGCTGGGACATGACTCTGGCTGACCAGAAAAGAATTGCCGATTGGGAGTTCAGCCTGGGCGTTAATTTCATCAACCAGCACCTTTCCTACATGACCATCATGGGCGCTCGAAAGCGCGACCATCCTCTTTCTTTTTCTGACCACGAGCCGTGGTGGCATGCCTATGGAGTCCTGGCGGATTATCTGGGCCGCCTGAGTGTTGCCATGGCGAGCGGCGAGCAGGTGAACCGGAACCTTGTCCTCGAGCCTACGACCACCGGCTGGATGTATTACTCGCCCGGAGGAAAATCCAGTTCTTTGGAGAAATTGGGCACTTCCTTCCAGGATTTTGTTAACCGGCTCGAAGCCGAGCATATCGAGTACGACCTCGGCTCCGAGGATATCCTCAAGAATCATGCTCGAGTGGAAGGTAGGAAGTTTGTTGTCGGCCAGAGGGATTACGAGCTGGTTATCATCCCACCGGGCTTGGAGAACTTGAACGGACCGACCGCCGAGCTGCTCGAACAATATCTTCGCCGGGGTGGCCGGGTTCTTTCTGTCGCCGGAACGCCTGGTTTCATAGACGGCAGGTCTTCGGAGCGGTTTTCAAAGTTGGCCCTCCGCTTCCCGGCTCGCTGGAGGAATGTGGAGTGGCCCGGTCTTGGTGATATAAAAAAGATGTCGCCTCAGGATCTGTGTTTTTCGGAGGTCGAGGGGCCGAAGGAATTCTTATTCCATCATCGCCGTGAGCTGAAGGACGCTCAGCTCGTTTTTCTTGCCAACGTTAGCCCCGAAAAGCCTGTGAGCGGAAAATTGTCGCTCCGCGCCGGGGCAGTAGAGAAATGGAATCCCTGGACAGGAAAAGCCTCGCCTTATCCTTTCCTCTTCAAGAAGGGCAGGGTCGAGGTGGATTTTGAGATACAAGCGGGCGGGAGCCTCCTCCTGTGCTTCAAGAAGGCCAAAGCAAAGCCCCTTATCTCTTCGGAGCGCGAGCGCTTCGAATTGCCGGTCCACTCCGGGCTCGAAATCAGGCGGGAGAAGCCAAATATCTTGACGCTCGATTACTGCGACCTCAAGCTCGATGGAAAGGTAGAAAGAGACCTCTATTTCTACGACGCTCAAAGGAGGACTTTTGAGCGTCACGGCCTCGAACGGAACCCCTGGGATAGTGCTGTCCAGTTCAAGACGAATATCCTCGACTTGGATAAATTCCCGCCGACTTCAGGCTTCGAGGCGACCTACTGGTTTGAAATCGCGCCAGGCCTGAAGCTCGAAACGCTCGAGCTCGTGGTCGAGAGACCTGAGCTTTATCAAGTTCTCGTCAACGGCCAGAAAGTGGCGCCCATTCCAGGACAGTGGTGGCTCGACCGCGCTTTTGGTGTTTTTGAGATAGGGATGCTCACGAGGGCAGGGAAAAATAAGATCGCTCTCCTCGCCCGGCCTTTCACCATCCATACCGAACTCGAGCCGGTATACTTGCGCGGAGATTTTTCCCTGGAGAGTCAGAGCAAAGGGTTTAAGCTTATTCCTGTCGAAGAGCTCAAACTGGGGCCATGGTCGACACAAGGTCTCCCCTTCTATGCGGATACTGTAAGCTATACCAGAAAACTTGAGGTCGGCCCATTTAGCCCGGAAAGAGAGCGCTATGTCGTCGAGCTGGGCGATTGGCTGGGAGCGATGGCTGAAATCAGGGTTAATAATAAGGTGGCTGGTTTTCTCATCGGCCGGCCTTTTGAAGTCGATATAACGGATTACCTTATCAAGGGTGAGAATGAGGTGAGCGTTCTCGTTTATGGGACTCTCAAGAACACTCTTGGACCTCACCATAACAACCCTCCGCTCGGGCGGGCCTGGCCCAGCTCATTTCAAAGAGGAACGGAGGGCCGTCTTCCATCCGGTTCGGCCTACCATGTCGTGGGCTATGGTTTGTTCGAGGATTTCAAGCTCATCGTGGAAAGAAAAGCGATTTGAGCCTTTTCCTCTCGGTTCTGGTCATCGCGCTCTCGGCCGGTCTGGCTATCTACGGCAAGTACATGAGGCAAAAGTTTGTCCACTACGCCTTTAAACCTCTTACGATGCTCCTCATCCTTTCCCTCGCCTGGGAGAGGACGCTCTCTTCGCCATCCTCTTATGGCTACCTCGTCGTTTCGGGACTTGCCCTATCTTTGTTCGGCGACATTTTCCTGATGCTTCCCGCAAGGAGAATCAAGCCGGGTCTTGCCGCCTTTCTGGCGG
>Ga0209102_1001016_pt1 | contig 16055 bp, 15 predicted proteins | sample ConPoolayeHmetaG_FD_185483 | JGI IMG/M metagenome (GOLD analysis project Ga0209102, IMG submission 185483) | Hot spring microbial mat communities from California, USA to study Microbial Dark Matter (Phase II) - Cone Pool mat layer H metaG... ...
TTTATTATCACAGCGTTTATTGGAATGTGATATTTGAGAATTGACTCTTCAATCTTGAACTGGTCAACTCCAGGTCCGCCTATTGCAGCGCCAACTCCTTCTGCAACCTCGCCCACTTCTTCGCCTTCGAGCTTCAGAGCAGCATCAATCATGATTATCGTGGCAATCTTGCCCTCATTCTCATCAATAAGCAATTTAACAGAATCACCAACCTTACCAACATTTCCGCCGGGGCCCTCAGCCTTAGCAACGAACGCAGTTCGCCCTTCTATGGGCACAGTTGCAACAACACAGTCTTTAGGCATTTTTCTAATTTCGTGCCCATGCATGAGTTTCGCTGCAACCAATGCACCTACTCCATCACCTATAGGTTGACCATAAGCGAAAGCCTTCAAAGCGCTGGCATATGCTTCTGCTTCCCGCATTACGAGCGGCAGAATCATTTGTATCTGCATTATAATGTAAAGGCTTAACGTTTTCTTGCCGAGCAAATAGAAGTGCCTTATAATCTTGTAAATGTAGTTCAACGCCATTGCAGCCTCAAGCGTATTCTCCAGATTATGTGCCTGCGTATGGTCAGCAGCAGGCGCCATCAGCTTAACTTCGTCTTCTAGGCGTGTGTCCCTAACATCAAGTATATGCTCAAGCTTCCAAACTACGCCTGCAGGATCGAGACTCTGCGGTGCTATCGTGAAATATTCCAGAAACCTGTCAACTCTGCTCGCAGGGTCAGTCTGCGGCTTGCCAATTTCCTTAATTGTCTCAATTGCAATTTTTCGTCCTTCATCCTTTATGTATCTCAGCTTGTAAAGGGAGCCTTCAACCTCTCTAAGCATGATATACATCTGAATTCTCTGCCCATAAAAAATGAATACTACGAAGATAACATAGAAAAGTAGCTGAAAAATCCAGGAAAACTCGCCAAAAGGTTCCTGCAATAGCGTGTTTTGCAAACTATTAACAAGCGCTGTTATATTCAAATGCTCACCTTTCGGAAGACTATCAAACGCTTAGTTATAAATTTTAGGTAATTCTCCTCCAATTTAATAGGTAAATTCTTAGAGGGTTGCCAGCTTTCTCGGGTTCGCGTGGCCGAAGACCACACTACAACCGGGAACGGAGCACGGTTTAACTTCTGAGTTCGGAATGGGATCAGGTGGATCCCGCGCCCTATGACCGGCAAACCCGAAAATACACGTTAACTCTTTGTTCATAAACTTATCGCTTCTAAGAGGAAGATTTTCTCTGCTAATGTGTTTCTGCTTCTTTTTGGCTAGTCTTTTCTTGAAGTATTGCTTCTCATATTCCAAAGCCGCCCACCGTTTCAGGGCGTTCAACGGGGTTATACCATTTTTTCTTTGTTCCAATTTTGGCTCGCATTTTCCATGTAAAAGATTTTGGTTCTCGCTCTATTCTGTCCAAAAGTGTCTCTATTTTTCTTTTTATGTCTGCTCTTTCTTTCTCTTTGATTTGCTCTGGGTCTATTTCTACTTGTGAACCCAGATTGTCCATTTCGGTCGAAAGTTTTCTTAGGTTTTTGAGGTTTGTTGTTGCTGTGTACCAGAATCCCCAATCTTTTGCTAATAGTTTTGCTATGTATGAGGCGTTTATGCAGTCGTTTTCACTTTCTTTGATTTCATGCGCTGTCAGCAAGAGAAAACAGTCTTTGATGTCCTTTATGCTGAAGGCTTCCCATATCTGGATTTTTTCAAGCAGCATGTCAGTAACGGTGATTGTTGGATAGTCAAGCTCAAGTCTTCCTCTGAAATCAATTGGGTGATTTGCCACAATCAGCTTGTCAAAGAACACGTCCACATAAAACCAGCCATTTGGATGATAATATATCTGCCTTTCAGACGCGGCTGAGGAAAGCGTCGCTCTTCTCTTTACATAGCCAATCTTGCTAAAGAATTCCTTAATCTCGCTTCTCTGGCTTCGGTAGGAGACAAAGTCTATATCACTATATTCTTGCCCTTCTACAGCTCCTGTTCCAGTTCTGCCAAGTTTCTTTGCAAACTCCCTATGCGCATGGCAATGTATTGCTATGCCTAATCCACCTATTATTCGCAAGATTATGCCTTCATTCTCAGCTTTTTTGGCAATCTTCTGCGATTCGCTCACGAAAACTTCTGTTGGAACTATGCCGTTCCATTCTTTTGGCAGTTCACGTTTAACTTCTTTATCTAAAAGCCACACTATTAATTGCCTCTTCAACCTCTACTATCTATTTGTGCACATTATATATAGAATGTTTTGCATCCTGCTTTATGCCTTTTTTGTCTCGCTTAATCAGCCTATCCAGAATAAAGCTTAATGCTATCCCACATTTAATATTGACTAGCACACGATACAGCATGGAAGTGTCCCTTGTGACAAGCAACCAAAAAAGCGGTTCAGACTTCATTGAAGAGGCATTACGCATAGTCGAGGAAGGCGCAAAGAGAAAAATTCCTCTTAGGCTTATGGGCGGTTTTGCAATCAGATTGCACTGTCAAAGCGGTGAGCGCCTCTATGAACTCCTCGACAGAAAACCAGCATATGACCTAGATTTCGTAACGTATGGTAAATATAGACCTGTAATGAAGAAATTTTTTGCAGAATTAGGTTATGCACCCATGGTTTCCATGGCACTCATGTTTGGCACTGGAAAAAACAGAGCAGTATACAAAGACGAAAAACACAACAGATCAGTTGACATTTTCTATGACAGATTGGAAATGTGCCACGTACTGGAATTCAAGAATCGTCTAGAACTAGATAATCCTACAATCACATTGGCTGACCTCTTACTTCAGAAAGTTCAGATATGCAAGATTAACGAAAAGGACATTAAAGACATCATTATTCTCCTTAGGGAGCATCAAGTTGGCGAAACTGAAAAGGAAACGGTGAATATGGGTTATATTGCCAAGCTGCTGGCAAAAGATTGGGGATTCTGGTATTCTACAATTCTCAACCTAAAAACGACCAAAGAATTCTTAAGTGGATATAAGAGCCTCTCAGATGATGACAGAAATGATGTGGAGGCGAAGATAAACAGAATTATCAAGGCGATGGAGGATGAGCCCAAATCTGTGCAATGGAAGTTAAGAGCAAAAATCGGTGCGAGTAAGAAGTGGTATGCTGATGTGGAGGAGTTGGTTAGGTATAGTTAGAAGGTGATGTTTTATGGCGAAGGTTCGTTTTCTATTTGCTACCGATTTACATGGTTCAGAAACTGTATGGCGAAAGTTTCTAAATTCAGCCAAATACTTTGATTTGGACGCTTTGGTGCTTAGCGGAGACATGACTGGAAAACTGATAGTACCCATCATCACAAGACAAGACGGCAAATATGAGGCTTCTCTTTTTGGAGAAGACCACACACTAACAGAAAGTGAAGTCCCCGCATTTGAGGAAAAAGTTCGCAAAGTCAGCTACATTCCATATAGAACTTCGCCCGAAGAAGCCAAGGAGATACAGAGCAATGCGGATAAATGTGAGAAGCTGTTTGAAGGGCTTCAAGTGCAAATTATCAAGTTATGGTTAGACCTCATCCCTGAAAGGGTTCCAGAAAAATGCAAGGTTATACTCAGCCCAGGTAATGATGACGTTTTCGCTATTGACGATGTTATCCGAAACAGCAATATTCCAAACGTAATCTTCGGCGAAGAAGAAGTTATTGATTTGGACGAAGAGCATGAAGTTGCATGTTGCGGCTGGACAAATCCGACGCCTTGGCATACGCCCCGAGAATGCAGCGAAGAGGAGCTTCTACAACGCCTTGAGAAAGTCATAGCTCAAATAAAGAACATGCGAACCGCCGTGTTTTGCTTTCACTGCCCACCATATAACGCCATAATCGACAGCGCACCCAAACTAACTGAAGACCTTAAACCAGTATACGCCTCAGGAAGCCCAGTAATCATACCAGTAGGATGCGTCTCAGTAAGAAAGGTAATCGAAAAATATCAACCTCTAATATGCCTCCATGGGCACATTCACGAAAGCCCCGGCTTCATCAAAATCGGCAAAACACTATGCCTTAATCCAGGAAGCGAGTATGGCGAAGGAATATTAAAGGCGTATCTGGTCGAGATTGATGGTGACAAGGTTAAACGATTACAGAAGGTAGAAGCCTAGCTCTTCTTCTGATGCGCCTCGACAAGTTTTGTTACTTCTGAACGAAAGTTAAAAGGATTTATCTTAAGCTTCGAAACTGGTATGTCAAAGGAATCGCCATTTTGCAATCTAATGGAGAAATCGCCATATTCAGTGCGTGCCAGAGAAACCACTGAGAATTCGCTCCATTTACGGCTTGTCTCTTCTTTGCTGCCTTGTCTTAGCATGAAGCCCTCATCATCGTAGGAGAATACTAAATGATACCTTTGTTTGTAGAATCGCCATCCTATCACTATTGAAACTGTAATGTTTATCAACAGCATGAGGAGACGATATCCTATTGGCGAATGCCATATTTCCTGAAAGAACAGAAAGACAATAATCGCTTGGACGATGAAGAATATCATGCATGATTTGAAAAGACTGTAGAATTGTAGAGGCGAGTGAGTTGGGCTCATTTGTTCATCCTTTTTAGAATTTTATAAAGCGTTTAGCTTGTTTTCCGAGATACGAATTGCTGTGGACTATTTCTCTCATGTTGACATCGATTAAAGCCACTCCAATTGTCTGGTCGTCTATCTTCTGAACAGTTCTTTTCAAGTCCTTCGCCTTTCCATCACTGAAAATGAACAGCCAAGACCATTTGACTTCATTTTCTTTCATATAGGATTTTATTGTAGAAAGCACTTTTGTCAAAAACTTATGATCCAGCCTTATCGATGTTTTTGTTGAAAGCACGAAGCAGCTTACCGAATAGTTTGGATTAAGTAGAAAAGAGAATAGTCTTGAGAGAAGAAAACCTTTCATACGCGTATTACCCTCTATCAACGCATCAAACATTATGTCATTCATTCGATAGTTTCTTTTGGACTCGTTAAAGTCAGCTATCCATCTGCCTCTTCCTGAAATCAGGGTTTTTTCCAGTGCTGTTATGTGCTCATCTATCGTTACTGGAACTTGTTTCACATGTTTTCTCCTTCTTCATATTCTTTTTTGATTTTGGAATATATAATTTGCCGCATTTTGCCAATCTCGCAGATAAGTTACATGTTTGAGGGATGAAAAGAAAAAAGAGAAAAAATGAGGTGGATTATTCGGGCGGAATATCAGCGTATATTGTAGAGTAGTCTACACCTACTCTTTGTCCTTTGGTTCTATAGTAATAATAGACTATTACTGAAAGTATAATGATAGCCAATGTCCAGACCCAAGCAGTCCATGCACCACCTTCTGGGTAATCCCATGGCCATCCCTGCACTATCTGCCAGAGGAACCATATGTTGGCTATGGTTGCGACGGCACCGATTGTAGTGACTACCATTGGTCCTCCTGCCTTGAAAGGTGATCTTTCGTAGATTTCTTTTCTTCTGAAGACGAAGACCATTCCCGCAACTGCGCATAAGAAGAAGAACAATGCGTCCCAAATGTCTGTAGCTGCGACGCCTCCGCTGTCATTTAAGAATTTTGCTACGATGTTTCCGTCTCCCAGATAAAGTGATGATGCTGGATCTGCGAAGATATTTGATTCTGCGAAATTGCCTATAAACGCCACTATCATCGTAACAATTACTGCGTACACTGGTGTATGCCATCTCTCGTTGACTTCTGCCAATTTTTCTGGTAGGACGCGGTCGAAAGCCATGGCGAAGATTATTCTGGAGGAGGTCAATATGAATGGTGGGATGTCGTTAGCTACCCACAAGGCTGCGAATATCGGAATTAACGCTAATATCCAAGCTTGTCCTATTCCCGAGGCTATGAAACCTGCAATGTTAGGCATCCACGCTCTTCCCACATTTATGCTGTCTAACCAAGCTCTTCCTTCAGCGCCTGCGCCATAGGATAGCCATGAATATGAGCTGAAAAAGGAGTAGTTGCCCACTGTTCCAACCATCATAGCGGCTCTAGCGACTAGGTAAGAGATGGTTATGTACAGCAGTATTACGAAGATGTTTGCGACAAAAAGCTGCTTCGGCAAGTCTTTCGCTGCTTCTTTTATCTCTCCAGCTACGAAGGTCGCGGCTCCGAAGCCGATGTAAGCCCAGAAAGCGCCAAGCGATGCATATGACACTGCGTCCCAATAAGCCGCTGGGCTTACAGCCATGCCGTCAACGCCTGGAAAACCAGCCAAGGCTTGAGTTGTAAACGCCTCAGGCGCTAACCCAGTCAGATTTGTTATGCCTGTATTCAGCGCATCGGGTGTTGCAATGAGAAGCAAACCGTAGAGAACAATTGTGATGATTGCCGGTATCCAGAATATTACCTGCAGCAAGAGACCAGTCATTCTGATGCCGAAACATGTTATGATGGCAAAGAGCGCAACAATTACCATTCCGCCTAATAACAAGGTCTCAGGAGTAGCCCAACCCGTACCCCATCCTGCCATCCAAGCATAAATCATAATACCCTCGAACACGGCTGTGCCGATTAATCCATAAGAGACTGCGATACTGAAATATTCCAGCCATGATGCTACATAGCCAACTGCTGGGTGAAGAATTCTCGAGATGTAAACGTATCCGCCGCCTGATCGTGGCATTGAAGCGCCAAGAATGGCAAGTATCCATACTGTTAAGAGAACTACTATGCCTACGAGGATGAATGCCATTACCATTGGTGGTAGCCCTAGAACGAATTCGTTTTCTGGAACTATTTTTGGTCCGGTGAATTGGAATAGTCTTTTTTGCCAGCCTAAACCAACCATGTTGCATACTACGATTAGTATTGCGGTGAGGAAGCCGATTTCTCTGACTAACCCTGTTGCTTTTCTTACAAAAACCTTTTTCTCGGACATTCGTCTCTCCAGTTTTTTATCTATGTTTAAGGGTAATGTTTATATAATTTGCTGTTCGACAACGGGTTTAAGCATAACATGTATGCCCCCATATGCCCAAGACCATGCCCAAAAACATTACATCATCATCGTCGATTCAAAACAAAAAATTTGTCGCAAAAGCTAATTCGTTGCCAAAGGAATAATGCATATATCCTATCCCATACAGTAAATCTCCTATCACGAAAACGGGGCTGTAGTCTAGGAAGGTATGACGACGGGCTCCAGAAAGCAGCAAACGGGTTTGCGGACCACCGCTTGGGATGAAGAAGTTCTGGAGCGGTCAAGGGGAAACCCGTAGGAACAGCCAAGCGCTGTTTCCGGGGAAAGGTCGTCGGTTCAAATCCGGCCAGCCCCACTAATAGTCCATTTTAACGAAGTAGGCAACGTATCATCTGAAGGAGCGCTTCTGAAAAAATAGCTTACCAGCGTATGAAGTAGCAACTTACCAAGCATATGTGTGATTGGGCTCATCAGATTTTTCACGTAAGGATAAGCAAAATTGAAAAGGGCGAAGGAGAAACTTTATTTAGAAAATGAGGAAGAAGAGAAATCCTTAAGGCGAAAGTCCATGAGAGGAAGAGGAACATTGACTAGTCACAGAGAGCATCATTCTGGCGCATCAATTCCTGCCTCTTCTGCTTTCATTCCCTTCGGCGCTATTCTAATTTACTACTTTTATCCTATCATACCTTTCAGATGGGTTACTCTTGTTACCATGCTTAAGTCGATTTCTCTGCTCTCAATATACATAAACATTACAGCGAATGACATCTTGTGGACCATATTTGGAATTTGGTCTTTTATCATAATCTGCACACCAGTCTACTTGAGCGTTGCAAATGCACAACGTGTAGTAGATGTTGAGAAAAACAGTGACAAAATAACTTTCACAAATCTCTTTAGGAAGTGCTCAAACGCTGTTTTCTCAGATTACAGAATCTCCTTAACAGCGAAAATTCCGTTAGCGATACAAGTGCTTGTTGGAGGGTCCATACTTTATGGAGTTTTTGGAGCTGACTGGATAATACATGCCCTAGCAGGAGTAGGAATAGGCGCAATAGCTCTAAAAGCTTACCAGACAGCCGTGAACAGTTATGAATACAGTAACTTAATTTCATATTTTCATCTAGATAAACTTCGCTTTTCTAAGGTTGAAAGAAAAACAGACTCATTGGGTTTCACTCTTTTCAGTCTTGTAATGGTTGCATTGGCATGGGAAATCTTTGAAGCAGTCATTCATAATATATCGCCAGTCAATGTGTTCAGAGTAGGAGCGGAACCACTTTGGAACGTCATTGGCGACATAGCTTTCGTCATCATCGGTGGAATGGCTGCATGGTATCTAATCAAATGCAAACTCAAATGGCTCTAACACGTGATTTGACAAGATAAGCTGGTTACATATCTGATTAAGGCGAGTGGAAAGAACTGCTTATGGCAATTTGCCAAGTCAAGGTTGCTTCATGAATTCAATGAACTCTTCGAGGGTTCGCTTCTCAAGCGTGTAATTCTCCTTTCTTTCCTTCCCAATCGTTGAGTATTTCTGGTATCCGTAATCGTGTCCTGGATAAACCTCAATATCATCGTCAAGTTTCATCAACTTGTGAAAAAGGCTGTGGTACATGTTTTTGGCGCTTCCGCCAGGCAAGTCTGTTCTACCACATTCGCCAACAAAGAGTGTATCGCCTGTTAAGAGTTTACCATCCGTCAGTAGGCATATGCCGTCCGGAGTGTGTCCAGGTGTGTGGAGCACTTTTATGGCTATCTTGCCTACGGTCACAATATCTCCGTCAGCTACTCCAATATTTTTGGGCACATTAGAGAGTTTATGGGCTATTATTTTTGCATCGAAGGCTGATTTAATTTCGTCATTGCCAGCGGTATGGTCTCCGTGATGGTGCGTGTTTATGACGTATTTCGCGGTTAGACCGTTATCTTTCAAGAAACGGATTATCGCTTCAGAATTGAAACCTGGGTCAACAACAGCCGCTTCCCTGGAGTCTTCGTCGGCTATAACATAGGAGAAGTTGTCGCCTCGATGCTTGATCTGTTTAAATAGCATATGCTTAACCATCCAAATTATTAACGAATCATCTTGGCAGCGGGGAGATGCTCCACGCGCATGCCCAGCCTAGCAAGGAAATTCAAATCTTCAAAACAGCCTATGCTTGCGTCTATGTTACGATGTTTGGGGTGAAACCACATGTGCTGTGGCACAAGGTTAAATTGCAGAGGAATCTCTAAGTTGACGCTGTATTTTTCTGTCAAATCCCTAATCAAAGAGTCTTTCGCGCATTCTGAACGTATTGACGCGCAACTTTGCAATAATTGTGTCGCTCCAAATGCGCCGATGCCATGCCACAGTGCTGCGTTCTCTGGAGAACCAAGTGAATACAGAAAGAATTGCGGTGAAGAGGGAGTTTTCTTATAATCATAGTCTACAAGTATTTCTCCATCAACCTTAAACTCGTCCTCACCTTTCGCTATACTAACATCTTTCGGGTCTATCGCGTTCGGGTAAAGTGGCGTCGTCCGATAACTTACTTTTACGCTTTTCAATTTTGTCCCATCTAAGTATATTTTTCCGCGAGCCGCACGTTTGGAACCGTAACCCTTTTTTGAGTGCAGAACTGTGAGAAGTGTGGTTCTGCTTTTTATGCTTCTGCCCATGCAGTTGTAAGCACGTTCAATCGATTGGTAATTTTTATGGACTTCTTTTATGATGTGGTGTAATAAGCCGTCAGTAGTCTCTTTTTCAAAAACTGTTAGCGGCATACGCATAGAATAGAGGCATAGGTCGATGCCGAAAGCCTTTGAGAGACTCTGCAGCTGCTCATATTTGACCGCATCTGCCATGTCCATGTAGCTATTATTGCAGCTTTCAAGATGACGCGTTATGATTTCAATCTCCCCTTTAGAAATTAGCGAGCCATCATATTTCTGCACAAAATTGTTGTCTATCTTTAGCTGTTCCGCCTTGACGTATGCGGATGGAAAAGCACTTTGCCCGCTGTCTACTATTGAGGATTTTAAAGGATTCATTGAATATCTGTCAGGTTCAGTCTCGTCCGTGTTTAGCAGAAAGGAAACAATTCTTCCTTGAGGAGGATTGCTTAACATTTCACATATTGCTTTAATGTCTCTGTTGTCTGCTTGGTGCAGTCCGTATTGGTGAAAGTAGTTTCCGCAAACTTCCAACAAGCGGGTAGCTATGATGCCTTGAACCTCTTCTACAGTAAGCTGCGGGTTGGAGTACTCAACAGAACCTCTAATAAAAAAGTGGCTACCATCTATTGTAACGTCGTTTCTATGTCCGCCTTTGAAGTAGAATAGGTTGACCTTTTTCTCGGTGTTTCCTTTGAATCCAGCTAATCTGTTTACGAGTGTTTGGATGCAAAACCAGGAATTTTTGAGAAAATCCTCAACAATTATTTGCGTCAATTCATTTGCCATAAAAATTTAACCTCGCTCTAATGACTCAGCCGCATAAATGCACTCTTTGGCGATAGGCATTTCGGAAAACATTCTTGCCACACGAAACTTCTCACCAAAACCAGATTTTCTTAGCATATTGATAAGGCTGGGCTCTTTTGTGTTAATGCACATGGATACGTCTAAATCCTTTAGGCTATTAAGGCTTGTCTTCAAAAGATCTGCAGCAATGTCGGCGCGTCCCTTATGGCACACCAGAGGACCTATTTCCGCCTTTTCTCCATAGTTTTTTGCGATTACATAGCCCAGAATGTCTCTGTTGTCAAAGGAAACGTAGCAAAGATTGTCTGGGTCTTGTAGAAGAGGTTTAAGCAGTTTCTCGCGTGAGCCCCTGAAGCAAAGCTGGTCGTAATGAATAATCTTTTCGACATCCCCCTTTTCAGCCTCTTTAACCTTGGCTGTTGTTTGCGTGCATATGCCTTTTCCTTTTAGCACGATGAATTCTGAGTCGTATTTGAAGCCGAGTCTTCTGTAGAAGGGAATTTTGTCAATATACGCATAGAGTCCGACAGTTTCAACATTTTTACTTCTAAGATATTTCACACAATGATTGACCAGCAACGAACCAGCGCCTTTTCCTCTGTATTTTTCGTTTACAATTAGGTTACCGAACCAGCCTATCTTGCCAAAACTGATAGAAGTGATAAGACCAATCCTTTCTGAGTCATGAAGCAGTATGAAACAACCTTCAGGCTCGATGCTCATGATGAAATTAAAGTCATACTCGGCAAGCCCCCAATTCATAGTGCCAGTAAGATTAACAGCGAACTCGATGTCTTTGGCTGACATCTTTTTTATGTGAAACATGCAATCCAGACTCCGTTCACAGATAATGACAAGTCTATCAAAACATATAGAAGGATAAGCTTTACTAGTTTATTTTCTTATGAAGAATAAAACAATTATGGAGAGCGCAGAGAATGAGCACTCCACGATTGAACGTCAAAATCCCCCGAGACACTAAGGTAACAACTTACTGTTTTAGTGATTACTTTAAAGGTTTTGAGAAAATTGAGGCTGTGAAGCGTATATTCGGCGAAAAAACAGAAGAGATATTGAAAAATCTTAAAGTAGAGTTTGCTGGGATGAGGGGTTACATGGGCGTCAGCGACATAGATGGGCATCTTATGGTCAGTGCCTACTACTTAAAAAACGGCGACATAATAGACATTTACCTCGACATAATTCACGAGCTTGTCCATGTCAAACAGTTCATGGAAGGAAAGAGACTATTTGATAACAGATACAAATACGTAAACAGACCCACCGAGGTTGAGGCTTACCGTCATGCGGTTGAAGAAGCAAGAAGATTAGGATTAAGCGAAAAAAGAATCTGCGAATATCTTAAGACTGAATGGATAAATGATAAGGAATTGAAACAACTTGCAGAAACTCTGAATGTCAAATGTATACATCTGAAAGAGAAGAAAACAGGTCGAAGAATAGTCTGATAATTTTTCGTAATTATAGAAAAATAGAAAAAAGGGTGAGGAGTTATCCTATTTTTCTTTTGCCATTGCAAGAACTGCTTTGATCGAGATTATGACTGCTGCTGGAGCCGCGAACGCTACAATGTATCCTAGGATGTATGTGGCCCAGTAGTAGAGCAGTTCATGAATATTGCCTAGTGGTGCCCAAACGTTTGCGCTGGCTGCTACTACTAGGGCGATTGTTGCTATAAGAAATGGAGTTACCTCTTTTGCTGTTATACTCGTTATTCCGATGATTACTCCTAAGATTAGCATGATTAGCATGACCCATCCATTCACGTCTGCAGTGGTAGGGTCTGCGCTGAATGCCATGTAGCCTACTGCAAGTCCTGCAACGACGGCTATGACGATAAAGGCGATGTATGCCCAACGTGATATTTCTTCCATGTTCATTCTCATCACGAAACACTATGTATTTTCTTATCATGTTATAAATCTTACGTATAGATTTGACTTGTAAGACGTGTTTTTTAGAGTGTGTATGCGAGAAAAGTGAAGCTGAACCCAAAACATTTTTCAACAAGAGTTTAAATGAGTAGGAAAGTGCTGGTGGGATTAGATTTGGAAATTGCAATGGATGTTGTTGATCTAACTAAGGATTTTGGCAGCATACGGGCTCTAGATCGGTTGAACCTTAAGGTTGATGTTTCTGAGATATTTGGGCTTATAGGCCCAAATGGCGCTGGGAAGACCACCGCTTTACGCATCACCTCAACATTGCTGTTGCCTACATCAGGCACAGTGAAAGTTTTTGGCTTAGATGTTGTGAGGGACGCAACAGAGATTCGCAAAATCATAACGTATCTTCCTGAAGAAGCAGGAGCCTATCCGAATCTCTCTGGACGGGAATATTTGGAGTTTATGGCTAGGTTTAACACGAAAAATAAGAATGATGCACGCGAAATGGTTAGAAAAGCTGCGGAGATTACTGGTCTGGGTGAGCGATTAAAGGATAAGACTAAAACCTACAGCAAAGGAATGAAACGAAGGCTTCTCGTAGCAAGAGCATTGATGACCCAGCCCAAACTTGCAATTTTAGACGAGCCGACCAGCGGTTTAGACGTTATACACGCTTATCACCTCAGAGAGATCATCAAGCGGTATGTGAAAGACCAAGGCGTAACAGTGCTGCTTTCAAGCCACAACATGCTCGAAGTCGAACACCTATGCGACAGAGTAGTCTTGTTAAACAAGGGAAAAATAGTTGCAAAAGGAAAACCCCAAGAACTGAAAGAAAAATTCGATTGCTCAAACTTGGAAGAGGTCTTTGCAAAGGTGGTTAAACTTGCTTAAAGGCTTCGGAAACATTCTCATCAAAGAGCTTAAGGAACTTATTAGAGACCCAAAGATACTGTTAGGAATGATAATTGTTCCACTGATAATGTTTCCCGCCTTGGGAGGTGTAATGAGTCTATCGGTTCAATCTGCCCAAGAGCAAGCTCAGAAAGCTACGCTTTTAGTGGTAGACAATGACGGAGGAAACTGGTCGGAGATTTTTATAGCTTATCTTCATCTTAGAACGAACGTTTCCGTTGAAAACAACACAAGGTTAGATGATGATGTAGTTTTGCAGCTACTGTCAACATACAATACTACGCATCTTGTCGAAATCCCAAATGGTTTCACTGAAAACATGACAAAACACATTGAAGAAAATACAAGCATAAAGGCTGCTTTGAATTTCTATGGAGTCTTCACTGGAAGCAGCATGTTCGAGAGTGTTGGCTCTTCACTAATTGATGCTCTAGTGTACGGATTTAATAGAGAAGTAATAGCTCCAGACGCTGTAGCTTCCACAAAATCGGCTATCATTAAAGGAGAAATCTGGGAAGGCATTGACCCAGCCTTACTTTCGCAATTAATGTTTTCACAAGCGATTATTCTGCCGATAACCATCATGATTCTGCTAACCTATTCTATGCAAATAGCAGCAACTTCGGTAGCCATGGAAAAAGAGGAAAAAACGTTAGAAACATTACTTACCTTGCCGATGGACCGCCTTGCAATTCTAATGGGAAAATTGTCTGGTTCAATCTTTGTCGCAGGCATAGGTGCTGCAGCTTACATGATTGGCTACAATTACATGTTCGGCTCATTAATGGGAGAAGTTACCATCGGCACAAATGTTGATTTGGCTTCTCTGGGACTTGTTCCTTCGGCTTTCGGTTATTTGCTATTGGGCATATCGCTTTTCGTTACTTTGCTTTCGGCTCTGGCATTGGCTGTGATAATGTCTGCTTTTGCGCAGGATGTTAGGAGCGCTCAATCGCTTGTGGGCTATATTTATCCATTCGTATTCATTCCAGCGTTCGCATTGATGTTTCTGGATGTCAACATATTGCCCTTTGGACTACAGATGCTTGTTTACGCCATTCCCTACAGCCACTCAATCATAGCGTCTAAGGCTGTTATAATGGGTGATTACTTGACTGTTGGTCTCGGCATCATCTATGTTACAGCATTCACTCTGGTTGTGCTTTACATTGCCTCGCGACTGTTTGCAACCGAAAAAATCCTAACGGCAAAGCTAAAGTTTAGGGGTTTCAGAAAACGCCAAAAAACAAATGTTGAAGAACTTCAGTAAAGCTTTTCCACGGAACACAATAAACTTTCTTCAGATGCAAACATGGGTATCAAGCAAATCGAAGTTTACCATGTCGCCTTACGCTTTAAGGAACCTTTCATAATCGCTCCAGGAGCAAGCACAGAAAGCCACAATATCATAGTGAAAATAATCACAGACTACGACGTAATTGGCTGGGGGGAATCATCTCCTTCACAGAGGGTCACAGGCGAAAGCGCTGAAACTGTTGTTAGAGTCATTGACAAAATTGCGCCGAAACTAGTTGGCAAGTGTCCATTAAGAATAGAAGAAGATGTTGAGATTATGGATTCTGTTGTTAAGGGAAATCCTGCTGCAAAGGCAGCAATAGACATAGCATTACATGATATTCTAGGAAAAACTGCTCATAAACCGCTTTTCATGTTGATGGGAGGCTATCGCACAAAAGTTTTAACAGACTTAACCTTAAGCATCAAATCTCCGAAGGACATGGCAAAGGATGCTGTTAAAGCAGTTAAGAGGGGCTTTAAAGCATTAAAAGTCAAAGTTGGCGTTGACCCAGTCGAAGATGTCGAACGCATCAGGCTTATTCGAGAAATTATAGGTAGCGATATACAACTAAGAATCGACGCCAACCAAGGCTGGACACCAAAACAAGCAATCGATGTTCTAAACAAGATGGAGAAATACAGCATCCAATTTGCCGAGCAACCTGTTCCCGCAGAAAATATAAAAGGACTAGTGGAAGTAAGAAAAAATTCGCCAATACCGATAATGGCTGATGAAAGTGTACACTCAGCTGAAGATGCTTTGCAACTGATACAGGCAGATGCCGTTGACTTCATAAACATCAAGCTCATGAAGAGCGGCGGAATATTACAGGGTAGAAAGATAGCCGCTATTGCAGAGGCTGCTGGAATTCCGTGCATGATTGGCTGCATGGGCGAGTCAGAGATAGGAATAGCAGCAGGCGCGCATTTAGCCGCAGCCGTCAAAAACATACAATACGCGGATTTGGACTCTGACATTTTACTGAAAGACAAGCTTGTGAAGAAGGGCGGAATAAAAGTCAAAGATTCAATGCGCATATTTACAAGACAACAAGGGTTATGCGTAAGAGAGATAGATGAAAAAATATTGGGACGACCACTAAAAAAATACAAATAAATTCCAAATTACTTATCGGTTCGTTTGGGCTCAGAAACCATCAACAACACAATTATTACCCCTACAAAACCGGCAATAGCACATGCAATAAACGGCATTTCTGTAGAAGAAAATTCGTAAAGAAAACCCCCAATTGTAGAACCTACAACCAATCCAACATTCTGGAAAGTATTGAAAATGCCCATTCCTCTTCCTCTCTTGGAAATCGGCACTACGTCCGAGAACATAGCTGTAATTGACGGGTTGACTGTTCCCCGACCAAGCTCTCTTATCATCATAATAAAAAGCAGAGGCCAGAAACTTCCCGATAGTATTATAAGAAAAGCAGAAATTGCATCCAAAAATTTGCCAAAAATGAGCATTGGTTTTCTTCCGATTTTGTCCGCAGCTGTTCCCATAGGCAAGG
>Ga0209102_1001018_pt1 | contig 16035 bp, 10 predicted proteins | sample ConPoolayeHmetaG_FD_185483 | JGI IMG/M metagenome (GOLD analysis project Ga0209102, IMG submission 185483) | Hot spring microbial mat communities from California, USA to study Microbial Dark Matter (Phase II) - Cone Pool mat layer H metaG... ...
GTCGACCTGGGCTGCGGGTCCGGGCTTTTTCCCTTTATCCTCAAACTGGGCTCGCCTTTAAGAGAGATTATCGGGCTTGATTTTGACCCCAAAAAGCTGGCGCAGGCGGCTAAGGTTCAAGCCGGCGCCTCTCTCTGCCAATTTGTTCAGGCCGACCTGAGCCAAAGCGATTTTCCCGCCGCTGATGTCTACACCTTAGTCGATGTTCTTTATCTTATCCCTTATTCGCAGCAAGCGGATATTCTATCTAAATGTTATGAACTTTTGCCGGCCGGTGGTTACATCCTGATCAAGGAAATTGACACTAAGCCGCGGGGCAAATATCTCTGGAACTATTTCCAGGAGACCATAGCCGTTAAGCTTATCGGGTTTACCAGGGGCAAGAAATTCTTTTTCCGCTCCTCGGCCGACTGGAGCTCGCTCTTAAGTCAGCTCGGCTGTCGCACCACGATTGAGCCTCTTCATAAAGGCTACTGGTATTCCCACGTCCTGATTACTGGCCAGAAATAATTCAGGTTCATCCGATTTTTCTATTCTATATCGGTGTCAACTCACTCCTTTACCATATTTTCCCTTTTTTTTGTTTTATGTCGCTCCCATGTTAACTATTTTTTACATCAATGCCGTGTCTCTTATTTACCATCTTTTTCGTTTCTTTATCGGTTCAGCTTTTTTATTAAAGCTCTGCGATAACCATTTATTTTGTATCGCCTCCGCCTTTTATAAAGGGAGGGCTTTCTGACTATTCTGTTTTTTTACCACTGAGCATCTCTTGGATATAAGACACCCCAAGAAGTATATTTTGTTCGCTTGGCTTCTTTTTTGCGCATAAAAGCTAAGGGGTCCTGCCTGAAATAACAGAAAGGCGTTTTTAATGGAAAGGGTTCAGACTGTTTGAGAGGTAGACAAAAATAGACCTTCAATTAAAAGAAGCTAAAATTAAAGACCAGGGTGAGGGAAAAAATCCCCCAAAAGCCTTCCCCTTTTATTGGCCAGCAAATGGGGAAAAGTTCAAGGCCGAGGCTGATAGCTTGTGTTTAACCCCCTATTGTGGCATAAATAAGCGAAGCGAAGAAATTGAGGAGTTGAGATGCTGCGACCTGATTGTCGCTATTTTCGGGGCGATAAACCCTGCCAATTTCAGCGGCTCTGCCTGGATTGCCCACATTTTGCAGCCTTTGGTCCCCAGATTCTGATTATTAAATGCCGGGCGCAGGGTGACGTCCTGCGGACCACCTGCCTCCTTCCGGCCCTGGAACGGGAATACCCTAACTGCGCCTTAGGTTGGGTAGTTGACCCGGAAAGCGTGGACCTCCTGCCTCGACTGCGTCTTCACCGTATCTGGCCTTTTGAACTCGAAAGTTGCTTGGCTCTTGAAGCTCAGTCTTTTGAACTTCTTTTATCCTTAGACAAAGAACCTGGCCCGACCGCCCTGGCCACGCGCCTTAAGGCTAAAAAGAAATGCGGGTTTGGCCTGAACGACAAGGGAAACCTGATTATTTTTAACCAGGCTGCAGATTACGCCTGGCGGCTCGGCGTCGACGACGACCTCAAATTCCGTCAGAACAAAAAAACCTACCAGGAAATTATCCACGAAATCGCTGAAATTCCTTATCGGCGGGATGAATACGTTTTTAACTTAGAAGAAAAGGACCAGAAAAAGGCAAAGGAATTTTTTGGCCTCCACGGTATCGACCCTGACCGGCCCAAAATTGGGTTAAATACCGGCTCGGGCACGAAGTTTGAAACTAAACAATGGCCAAAGGAGAATTTCCTCCAGTTGATTAACCTGCTCCAGGACGAACTGCAGGCCAACGTTTTTCTGCTCGGTGGTCCAAGGGAACGATACTTTAATCAGGCCCTGGTTGCCGCCTCTTCTCGGCGGCTTTTTAATACAGGTAATGACAATTCTCTCCTGGAATTCGCCGGGTTCATTTCTCTTTTAGACCTGGTCATCTCTTCCGATACCTTGGGCATGCACATAGCCATTGCTTTAAAAAAGCCGGTAGTAGCGCTTTTTGGCCCCACCTCGCCGCAAGAAATTGACCTTTATGACCGAGGAATAAAGCTTTGGGCTAATGTCGCCTGTGCTCCCTGCTACCGTCAGACCTGTCCTGATTTAAAATGTATGCGGGCGGTCACGCCGGAGATGGTTTTGGAGGCAACTCGGCAGCTGCTTTAAACTCGCTTGACGATGAACCGAAAAAAAATTGTGGTCATGATTCCAACCTACAATGAACGGGAAAACATCCGGCCGCTAATTGAATCCATCCTCCGCCTTGACCCTAACCTGGACCTGACTGTCTTCGTGGTTGACGATAACTCACCTGACGGCACCGCCCAGGAAGTTGAAGCCTTGGCAGCTGAGAACAGCCGGGTTAAATTGCTCTTAAGAACCAAAAGAAGAGGCCGGGGCGCAGCCGGCGCGGCCGGGTTTCAAGCCGCTTTGGATTTGAACCCGGATTTGGTTATAGAAATGGACGGTGATGGCTCGCATCAAGCCCGTTTCATCCCCGACCTAATTCAAGCCGCTGAATCCTCGGACATCGTTCTTGGCTCTCGTTTTGTTCCCGGAGGAAAAGACGCCGACCGCCGTTTAGTCCGGAGACTAATCACCTGGGCGGTCCGAGTTTTTATTCGCTGGCAGTTTCGTTTTCCCGTCAAAGATGTTTCTTCCGGGTTTCGCTGTTTCCGCGCTGAGGCCTTAAGAAAGATTGACCCGGAAGACCTCATTTCCACCGGACCTTCCATCGTCCTGGAAATTTTGGCCCGGGCCCACCAGCTCGGCTTCAAAATAACCGAAATTCCTATCAGCTTTATCGACCGGAAAAAAGGTCAAACCAAGCTTAATTTCCTTACCTTACTCGAAACCCTGGTTATGGCCCTAAAATTCAAACAAAGGTATGGCCGACCCGCGACTAAGAGATGACCAGGCGCCAAGCCCTTGGCCAGCATTTTCTCCGGAGCCAGAGAGCCTTAACTCAAATTATCGAGGCCATCTCGCCTCAGCCTGACGACCTGATTGTGGAAATTGGCGCCGGAAAGGGGGCGTTGACTTTCCCCTTAGCTCTGAGAGGTGGTCAGGTTATTGCTGTCGAAAAAGATACTGACCTGATACCGTTTTTAACCAAAAAATCGCTCCCGAACTTGAAGGTAATTCAGGGTGATATCCTCCGCCTTGATTGGGAAAAACTTCTGGCGCCCTATCATCCCTGGAAAGGTCAAGTGAAATTGGCCGGTAACCTGCCCTATTCGATTTCTTCGCCGGTCCTTTTCCGCGTCTTAGAAAAACGGACCTTGTTCAGTTTGATTGTTTTTCTGTTGCAACGCGAGGTGGCGGAAAGAGTCTGCGCTCGTCCTGGGTCCAAGGATTACGCGCCTCTTTCCATTTTTTTTAATATTTTTTATGAAACCAACCTGGTGCGGGTCTTCCCGCCTCATGTCTTCGCGCCGCCACCCCAGGTCCAATCAGCCTTAATCACTTTGCGGCCGAGGCTCCGGCCCCTTTATCAGATTCGGGATTGGCGGCGCTTCCAGGACTTCCTTCGCGGTTGCTTCCGCCATCGTCGCAAGCTCTTGGTCAATAATCTGAAGCGGCTGGGCTATGAGGAAAAACAGATAACCGAAGCCTTGACTGCTACCCAGCTCTCTCCGACGGTCAGACCGGAGCAGGTCGCAGAGTCGGGTTTTATCGACCTCTTTCATTATTTACAGGGAGAGAGAAAACACCCCTAAGCCTCATACTTTTCGGCGCAACCCATTGCCTGACAAATCATGTCTTTTCAGGTGCTTTTCCTTTAATTTGAGCCAGGTTAAAACCAGCAATAAGCTTAGTTTTGTAATATTTGGGGTCGACCGAACCCGAATCAAATCCGCTTAACTTTTCTATTGGCCAACCCAAATCAGGCTCCCCGGCCTGGCTCTGCTTATAGCCAGCTGGCTTAAAAAAAGGTCCACCCGAAAAGGGGGAAAACTTTTAAGCCTGCAACTTTTCGGAGAAAAAAGGCCCTTTCTTTGCGCTCCTGATAGCCATGTCTGTTTACCCGACAGTTCAGATGACCAAACCAAGAAATAAATTATTCATAAAGTAGAGCGCAGGAGGTTGGGGTGCGTTGCCAGCAGGGAGAAGGCATGGTATAAAGGAAGGGATGAAAAAGTTGGTCTACTGGAAACGCCTCGGCCGAGCAGCGTGGAATTATCGCCGCCAGAGCACCCGGCTAACCTATCCCCCCCTTCGCCTCTGGGTTGAACCAACAAGCGTCTGCAATCTTCGCTGTGTCATGTGTCCGAACAAAGAATTGAAAAGGGAAGAGAAAGGATTTATGGACTTTGCTCTTTTCGAAAAGATTATCCGGGAAGCGAGCCAGTTTGCTCTCGACCTTCATCTCTACCATCGCGGGGAGAGCTTGCTTCACCCCCGGCTTATTGAAATGATCCAACTTGCCGAGGCGACCGGACTTTTCGTCAAGCTGCACACTAACGCTACGACTCTCGACGAGAGGTTATCGCGGGGAATAATCGAAGCTGGCCTTGACCAGCTCACCTTTTCCTTCGACGGGTTTGATGCCGCCACTTACGAAAAAATTAGGGTAAACGGCCGGTTTGAAAAAACCGTGGCTAATATCATCGGCTTTTTGGAGCAAAAAAGGGCGCTGAAGGCAAAAAAGCCAACGGCGATTCTTGAACTCATCGCCTTTCCCGAGGTTAACCCCCACGGCCAAGACGCGGGGAAGAAAGCCTTCCTAACTCGTTTCCGTGGTCTACCTCTTGACCGGATAGAAATCAGGGAATTGCATAACTGGGCCGGTGAAACAGGCGAAGCGCCGTCGACTCAATATTATTCTCTCTGCCCTTTTCTCTGGTTATCGTTAGTTGTGCTCTGGGAGGGAACTGTTCTTCCCTGCACGCAGGATTTTCACGGCTTTTATTCCTTGGGTAATGTTCGAGAAAAATCTTTGCTCGAATTATGGAATTCACCTTCCCTCGTCGAATTGAGGAAAAAAATAATCAACCAGGACCTCGCTTCGCTACCCACTTGTTCTCATTGTGACCGCCTGCGCCGACCAACTTGGTTCGGTATACCGCGGGATTACCTGTGGAAAATGCTTTGGCGCCGGATGTCTTAGGCTATTTTACCCATTCCGGGAAAACATCCCGTCCAGGACCAGCAAAAAGTAGCTGAACTTGCTTCGTCGCTATGTCCACAACATAAATGTCCCAGTCGCCTTCGGCCGCATACATGCTCTTAGCGTTAGAACAGAAGATAACAAAACGACCGTCAGGCGACCAAGAGGGAAAATAATCAAAAGTTTCTGGTCTTTCGGTTAAGCGAGCCTTTCCTCGGCCATCGGGTTGAATCAAGAAAATATCACCTTTATGGTCAGCTTCGTGCGAAACATAGGCTATCCAGCGGCCGTCAGGCGAAAAACGGCTCCGACAGGTCTGGCCATTATCGGAGAGATTACTCACGATATTCTTCGTTAGGTCAGCCAAATAAATATCCCAGCCCACTGTTTTTTTCCCCGTAAAGGTAAGAAGGGAGGCTCGGTTGCTAAAATCAGGCAAAGCACAAGAGCCAGCAAAATCAGCGAGGAGCCGCTCTCTCTGCCCGGTTGATAAGATGACCGACCAAAGGGTATAACTGCGGCCAATTACCCTTTTTCTTTCCTCGGTGTAGGCAACTTTTTGGCCATCAGGAAACCAGGCCAACTCGCCTTCATCCTGGGGCGAAGCAGTCAGACGCTTAGTTTTTGACCCGTCAAGGGCCATGACAAAAAGGTCATAATTGCCATAACGATTAGCGCTAAAGGCAACCCATTTCCCGTCGGGCGAAACCCGAGGAAATTCATCCTGCCAGTCGTTTACCGTAAGCTGGGTCAGACCACTTCCGCTGAGAAGATAGATTTCATTATCACCGTCCATATCCGACTGAAAAATAATTTTTCCCTCAAAGGTAAAGCGAGGCTCAAGAGAAGGGCTTACCGCCTCAGTTCTTTGACGATTCTGACCCTCCTTTTCACGAGAACAACTTAGAAAAGGCATCAGTGCCAAGATAATAACCAAAATAACCAAAGATAACGCTCGCGACGCTAATGACTCCGCCATTCTTTTTCGTCTCATGACCATTCCATTTTACTACATAATGCTACCTTTCAATAACTGGCGGGAAATAAAATTTGAAAAATTGGCTTTTACAAAAATTATTTTTTTAACCAATTGTTTCCTCCATATAACCAATCAGCCTATGCGACTATAACTGGCCTAAATCGGCCTGCCTTTTTGGAGAAAGCCGTGGCCGGAGCAAATTAATATGACCATTTCAAAAGGAATAGCTTTCAAACCTTTTATTTCCGGGAAGGCTGAGAAGACGATTTCAGTTTTTGGCTTGATGGGCCCAAATTTTTTGCCTCTCCTGTCGCCAGCAGTCGTGAATAGCCCTTTTCCAGTTCCGCGCCAGCACCTTTTCTCCCTCTCGGTTAGGATGGACGCCGTCCGGCTCGTAAAGCTCAGGATGACGATTGAAAATCGCCTCGGCGTCGAAAAGTTTTAAATGATGAGTTTCAGCCAAAGCTTTAATCGTCGGGTTAACGAGGGTTTCAATAAGATAATTTCTTACGTCGGCATCGCTCCGGCCATAGAAGGGAGGGACGGTGGCGATAATAATCTGTGGTTGGCGGAAAAAATTTCCCGGCAATTTTTTAAGCTCCAAGATTATGGCTTCCAGGTTCCGGCGAAAAATAGCGGCATCTTCTTCCTTTTTTAACAACAAAGGAACGTCATTAGTTCCTAACTGGACCAGGATGAAATCAACCCGCTCCTTTCGCCAGCGAGGATGGTTCTGAAAAAAAGTAAGATAGGTCGCTGTGCTCAAACCTCCCTGAGCCCATTCCCTTATTCTAATATGACTCGAACCCAAAAGACGACGCAGGTAGAGCGGAGTTGGTCGAATCAGGCTATCGCCGACACAGGCAATCGTCAGTTTTTTATCTCGGCAAGAGCTAAGAAAACAGACCAAGCCGCAAACTAAAAGGAAGCCTTTCGAGCCGCTCCTTAATTTCATGAAGTTGAGTTATTCCTTAGCGCTTTTGACTGGGTCTTATTTTCTGTCGTTCCGATGAGCTCTTTTTCAGGTAGGAAGGAAGCAATAAGCTCCCGCCTTCGATTGGACTCTCATGGCCAGCGTTATCGCAGGCCGTAACAGTATAGACATAGAGATTAGGGCCGCCAACATTGGAATCACGATAAAAGAAAGTGTCGGCTTTCACTTCGGTTAGGCGCTGGTAGCTGCGGTCATCCTCTCCTGTCTTCTTGCGGTAAATGCGGTAAGCAACTATGGGCCAGGACGACTTCGCCACCACCTCGTTATTCTTTGGATTTGGCTCCCAGCGAACATCTGTTACATAACGCGTCAGGAACAGCCCTTCATCCAGGTGTGTTTCCCAGCGAATATTGATGGGCTGGAAAAGCCGCAGCACTTCGAGCGGCCGCGTCGTCGAGGCACTGGTGTTTCGGTCATCATAAACAGTTAGCCTAACCGTAAAAACACCCCAGGAAGAAAAGGTGTGGCGGACCACTCGGCCAGAAGCCAAAGAGCCGTCACCAAAATCCCAGTCGTAGCGAACGATCTCGCCATCTGGGTCATAGGAACTACCGCCGTCAAAGGTGACCTCAAGAGGAAAAATGCCGGTGGCCGGCGAAAAATTAAAGGCAGCCACAGGCGGCTGGTTCGGTTTCAAAACCTCGACCGTCTTGATAATCAGACCTATTTTCCCTTTATCATCAGTAACCGTCAGGCGAACCGAAAATAACCCATCCTTAGTATACGTATGAGAGACAATCTTCCCAGTACCGAAAGAGCCGTCACCAAAATCCCAGTCATAGCGGACAATCTGGCCATCCGGGTCATAAGAGAGCGAAGCGTCGAAATTAACTTTTAGTGGCGCCTCTCCCTTTTGAGGTGAATAGGTAAAGTTGGCTACTGGTGGTTTGTTCAGCGACGGACCGGCTCCCAAGCTAGCAAAATAAATTTCGCCACCCGCATCCCAGACAAAATAAACGCCGCTCTCCTCCTGGTTAACAGCCACGTCAACAAACGTCACACCCGCCGAATCCGGGAGATAAGCTTCGCCAGACCATTTACCACCCTGAAAAAGATTATAAAAAACTCCCAAGCCAGAGCCGTAGGGGCCGACTTGCCAGCAAGCATACAGATTTCCTCCCATTTCGGCCAGCGAGGGATAATGGAGAACCTGGGCTGAAGAAATTTCGGTGGCGGCCGCAAACCCGTTGATTGTTCCTGAAGTATAATGAACAACTCTGACTCCCGAATCGGAGAGGACGGATGTCCAGATAATATGGGACCTGTCCTGAGGGTCGAGCTCGACCACGGCGTGCTGTTGGGTATATCCTGAAGAACTAATTCTTTTCGCGGCGCTCCAATTGGCGTTAAAGCTCCTGGCTCTCTGGCTGAAGGCGGCTTGATAAAGTTCACCACTCTTTTCCACCCAAGTGGCCACGGCAATGTTATTGCCGACCGCGATATCCGGAAACTTGGACCGCCGGCCGGTATCGCTTATGACGCGGGTTGATTCCCAATTTCCTCCAACCCGGGCTCGTGACCAGATTACTCCATCTAAAGACCACCAGACGAGATAGATGTTGCCGTCAGGGGTTAGCGCCACTCTGGGGCCGTCGCAATCATTGCCGCCGGAGGCAACAGTAAAAGTCGACCCCCAGGAGCCGTCAAAAATCCTAAGTTTAACTTGGTTATCTTCTACCCAGACGACGTAAACTCGGTTAGCGGCGTCAGTGGCAATAGCTACGGCATAGAGGGAATCGCAATAAACCCGACCAGAAGAACTGAGTTTAGTTGGAGATGACCAATTCTGAGAAGCGGCGTCATAACGAGCATAAAAGGCATCCCCCTGGTCACCCGCATAAATTTCTAACCAGCTAACGTGAAGATTACCTTTCGTATCAACGGCAATCCGCGGAGAAGAAGAGACCCACTGGGGGGACGAAGAGATATTGGTTGCCGCCTCGGTTAATTTAACTCCCCAAAAGAAAGCCACGCTTAGGAGGAGCAGGCCGGACCAATTTTTTCCCCTGGACAATCCCAGTTTTTCTCCCTAATATCCAAAGGTAACCAGCGAACTCTCTTTGCCTAAAACCGAAACACTGACAATTCCCCAGAGGATTCTTTGGCTCGCCGGAAAGGTATACTGGACAGCAAAGGTGGATTTGCTGACCGCAGCGAAAAGAGTCCAGTCTCCGTTACCCTCTTTTTTATAAATTTTATATTCTTTGATATAAGCTTCGTTATTTTGAGGATTGGCTTCCCAGCTCAGGTTATAGACGACCTCCGGACTCTTCCTCAGCCCGCTTAAGGTAAGCTTGGCCTTAACGTTGAGCGGCGGGTTAATCGTCGGATAAACCAGGTTAAAGGCCGTAAGCTCACTCTCTAGCCCGCTTAAGCCAACCGAAGCGACGGCAAACTGAAAAGTTTCATCAAATTGGTTAGTAGTCCAGGAAGCCGAAAGAGTGGATTTAGCGACTTTAATCAAAGGAGTATATGGGCCATTACCTACTTTAAGATAAATATGGTAGCCTTCGAGGTCTTCGTCCCTGTTTTGAGGATTCTTTTCCCAGCTAAAATTATACGTAAATTGAGACGGATTTTGGGGGTCAAAGGAAAGCGAGGCCGAAAGATTCAGAGGCGGATAAAAAACCTTTTTGCTTACAGGATAAAGGGAGGTGAACCAGATAGTGGTATAGCCGCCTTCGCCCATCATCGAGGACCAGCTTAACCCGATGTTGCCAAAACCGTCATGGGCAATACCGGGCAATTTAGGCCAGACAGCCCCATAAGCAACGGGGTCTTTCCATTTGCCGCCAATATCATTGGTATACCTGATGCCGTCACCAAAATCACCGCCGCCAATCTGGACAGCCACGTGCCTATTCCCGTTCTTATCCACTGCAATTCGGGGATAATGCTGGAGATAGAGCGGGATAGCCAATTCTCGAGGATTATCTTTTTCGTTAACTTTCAGCACCCATATCTCCTGGTTATGGCCTGTAGCTTCATCAATATCGCCATTAGCTATATAGCAAATGTTATCAGGGCCGACGGCAATGTGAGGATGGGAAGAGCTGGCGCCGGCATCGTTGACTCTTTTCCCCGCCGACCAGGAAGTTTCCTTTTTTCTCTTGCTATACCAGAGCTTGTATTCGCCGCTCGCTTCTTTCTCTCGCCAGACCGCCCAGATTTGACCATCCTTACCAACAGCAATAGCTCCTTGCGTAGCCCGCGCCGGGGAGGAAAGCCGCTTCGTCTCTTCCCAGCTTCCACCAACCTTTGCCCGGGAGTAAACCCGACCATCCTTATCGGAATACCAGAAAACATAGACATTGCCCTCGCCGTCAACCGCCACACACGGCTCGTCTCCACCATATCCTTCCTTTACTCTCTCGACGGAAAGCCATTTTTTCTGATAAGGGTCATAAAGCCGCAGATAGACTGAAGCTTCCTGTCCCCAGACGACGGCGATATGCCCCTTAGGGCCGCAGGAAATATAGGGTCTTTCGCCGATAACTCCCGCGTCTGTCTTCAGGTTGATAGGCTTTGAGGCGTTAACTCCGTCATAAGAAACATACATAATCTCATGACCTGGACCCGTATAAAGGTCTTCTTCCCAGACAATGTGCGCTACTCCATCAGGTCCAAAAGCCAATTGTACCCAGCGGACGCCGTTTGTGGTTTGAGCCACTTTGACTGGAGGGAGCATAGTTTGAGCTACCGCCATAAGGTAGCTAAATGTTAACAGCAGAAGAACAAGGCTTACTTTTTTCATCAAGTTCATCCTCCACAACCTTCAAGATTAGGGCTCTCCCCGATTTAAGTCGAGCCAGCTTACCATTTTAAGGAAAAAGGTGGACAAAATAAAGCCAGCGATAAAATTAATTAGTCCCCAAAAGAAGTTATGCTATCATATTGGGGACTAAAAGCCATGAGTAAGTTCTGGAAAAGCTTAAGCCGAAGCCAAGCTTTTACTTTCCGGTTTCTATTTTTAACCATCCTTTCTCTACCCTTTTTTTGCTCGGTTTCCTTTTTTCTTGACGCTGGTCAACTTCATTCCTCTGAGGAACAAAAGGGAGCAAAGGATGAAGTCCGGGCAAAGCTCGAAAACTATTTTCTCAGCCGAAAGTACCAGGCTTGGCCACCAGGTTCGCGGCTAAAAATCAAGAAAGATAATTCAGGAAGATTATGGCTGCTGGAGACAGGAGGCCTGAAGCTGTCTCATTTTTATTGTCTTGATTCTCCAACCGAAAAAATCCGAAGCGCGATGAACCATTTGATTTCAGGCCCCCAGGTCCATTCTATCAATTTTACCTTTGGCCCGGCGAATGAACCCTGGCTGGTCTGGGTAGAATCAGGGGCTGAGGATAAGTTAAGAATAGCTTCCACCTATTTTGACCAACCTCTCACAATTGCCACTGGTCCTCCTTATTCCCTCACTTCTCCCACTATCTGTATCGATTGGCGTAATCAAGCCCATATAATATGGGCAAAACCCGTTCAGGGAAGAGACCGCTTGTTTTATTGTCGCCTTTTTGGCTCAGACTTTAGCCAACCGGAAATGCTTTTTCCTGACAACCCCTTTCCTTCCCTTCTACCCGAGGCTCAAATCGACTTCTTAGGACGGCTGTGGCTTGCTTGGTCCTCCTACGACGGAGAGGACTATGAGATTTTTGCGGCCTGTTTTGACGGCACCAGCTGGTCAGCACCGCAAAAAATCACCTCTAATTCCAGGGCCGACCTCTTTTCCGCCTGGACTCAACTACCTGACGGTGGCCTTTTCCTTTCCTGGCTCCAGTCAGGACCTAAGCAAGGCCAAATTTGGGGAAGCAAGCTCACCGGTAATAGTCTTGAAAGGCCAAAACTTCTTTGGTCTGATTCCTCGCTTTCCCCTGAATTTAATTTAATAAGCGGAGATAAAGGGCTTTGGCTTTGCTGGCAAAAAGAAAATAAATTCGCAATTTGCCCGCTGCCCGCTGAAGCCGGCTGGCAAAAAAAGAGCCCTGCCACCAAAGAAGACGATTTATCTCCGGCGCCTTTCCTTTCTTCTAATAGGAATGACGATAATTATATCGCTTTTGGCGATAGCATCACGAGCGGTCTCATTAAAACCAGCCTTAACCCGGAATTATATTATTACAATGGCTATCCTTCTCGTTTAGAGCAACGTCTTAACCAGGAATACGGCGCAGGTCGAGTTTTTAATGAAGGCCGAGACGGCGAGTTAACTTCTCAAGGTCTAAGCCGCATAGCTAATGTCCTCAATGAGTATAATGCCCGTTATCTTCTCTTAATGGAAGGCTTCAACGACGTTGTTTTTGTCAATATCTCTTTAGACACAATTATTTTTAATTTGCAAGAAATGGTGCGACGCTGCCTCCAGGCAGGAGTCATTCCGTTTTTAGCGACGATTACTCCGCGGCGGGATTCAATCTGGTATCAGCCTATTTATCGCGACCGCCACCTTAACCTCAACCAAAGAATCCGCCAATTAGCTCCGGCGCTAAAAATACCCCTTGTCGACCAGGACCAGGCTCTCGAGAACTATCCCGCATCCGACGGCGGGCTCTTGTCCTTACTCTCCGTGGACCTTAAGCATCCTAATGAAAAGGGCTATCAAGTAATAGCTGAAACCTGGTTTAAGGAAATCCAGGCCTTCCCCTTTCCGCCACAAAGTCTGAAGGTTGTCCGCCGTGATTTTATCTGGGATAATAAGTTCCTTCCCCTTTTTACGGCCCCCTTGGCTAAGCAAGCAAACCCAGCCGACCAGGGTTTGAGCAATTTTTTGACCTGGGAAGCCAATCCTAAGATAAAAAATACTCAACTTTTCGCTGGATACCGCATTTATCGGAAGAAAGCCTCTGAAAGCGATTCGGCCTATGCGCTTATCGCCACGACTAAAGAAAAGTTGAATTATTTTGATAAACAGATTATTCTTTCTATTTCCTATGCCTATCTGGTTTCCAGTTACAGGACAGATGGGGTGGAAGGCCCAGCCGTCGGGCCGGTCATCCGTTAAAAGGAGTGATTGATGAAAAATCGTTGGTTGATAAGAGGAACCTTCATTCTGACTATCTGTCTCTTGCTTTTCTCCCGCAGCCAGGCGGATGTGGACTCGGAACTAAAGAGCATCCGCTACACTCAAAAGGAAGACAGATTGGAAGTAACCATCGAGGTTTCCGGTGATTTTAGTTTTGATACTTTCTCCCTTCTCGGTCCCCGAAGGTTAGTGCTTGACCTTTCACCGGTTCAGAATATCAAAGCCTCGCCGGTCATAAATATTAATGCCTGCGGCGTTATCCGCATTCGCTGCGGTCAGTTCAAGCCAGAAGTAGCCCGGGTCGTCTTCGACCTAGCCGACCAGGTCCCTTCGCATAAGATTAGCCGGACAAGCATAGGGCTACAAATTCTCTTCTGGCAAGAAGAGCAGACCGCGGCCGAAAAGGTTGTTCCTGAGGTTCGGGAAGAAATCCCCCCAGCGGCCAAGAAGCCAGAAGAAAAAATAGCCGGCAAACCCGGCGTTGTTCCCATTCTCCAACCCCCTTTGCCTGCAGCTGGGCCTTCTCCGCGGTTGGGAACCTTGCTTCGGTTGCAGGGAGGGCTGTCTCTCTTTCCCGGCTCAATTCTCACCACTCAGCAGGATTTGCTCCTCTACGGAGAAACAGGCTCCCTCTCCGAAAAATATAAGCCCTCCTTTAACCTCGTTTTTGGACTTGGGCTGGGCAAATTTATAAAGATGAAAGAAAAGCAGGCGAAAATCGGCGCGGATTTTTTCCTCTGGTCGCTGAGCAATAAAGGAGTTTTTGAGGCCGCCATCCCCCATCCTTTTCTCCCCAACACCCCTCGGACCCTGCCTTTTGAAGAAAAGTTAAGCAATTCTTTATTCCAGATTACCGCCTTCTTCTCTTATCCTCTAATAAATAATGAAAATTTTACCCTTTGGGTTGGCCCAGCAGTAGGCTATGCTTTCGGTAAATTGACTTCTCTCGAGGATTTTTCAGTCGAAGACAATCCCCCCTATTCCAGCAATGACTTAATTCTAAGCAGTACCACCTTAATTGAAGAAAGTATTTCTGATTTTATCTTTGAGGGAAGGATAGAGATAAATTATTTGCTTTCTCCCCGGACTTCTTTCTTTGCCTTAACCTCGCTGAGCTATTTCAACCCCAAGGTGCCCAATTTGGCCAAAAGGGCGAAGTTTCTCCAGATACCGTTCTGCCTCGGCCTTGAGTTTCGGCTTTGAACGCAAGATAAATAGAAAGGCCTTTAGCTTCCCAGCCCAGGGGAGTTAGGAAGGGATTGGAGCTTTAAGTAATGCCATTCTTCCCTGGCCGAAATAGGGCGGGTCGGCCAAAGGGAGAGATACTTATCATTATCGCCCTTATTTTTTTATCGCTTTTTGTTTTCCTTCTCCGTTCCCGGAACCTTGACCGGCTTTCTTTATGGATGGATGAAGGCTTTTATGTGCTTGCCGCTCAGCAAATCCTCGAACATGGTTATCCTCTCTACCCTTCAGGCCATGTGCTGTTTAAAGGAATTTTATATAGCTATCTCCTCGGTTTTGTTGGCTGGCTCTTTGGCCCCAGCGCCGTCTCCTTGAGGCTGGTGAGTGCTGTAGCCAGCGTGCTGGTCTTGCCCTTTTTCTATCTTTTGGCCAGAAAATTAGTTAACCCAGCCTTGGCCTTCGTCGGAGTCCTCCTTGTCGCCTTTTCCAGCTGGGAGACTGAATACAGCCGGACAGCTATCTACTTTTCCTTGCTCCAGCTCTGTTACCTCGCTTGCCTTTACTTTTTCCACCTCTCTTACCTCGAAGAAAAGAAAAAATATTTAATCCCGATGACAATTCTTTTTCTTCTCGCTCCGCACGTCCATCAATTAGCCATGGGCACGCTGTTTAGTTTTGTGGCTCTCTTTTTCCTTTCTGGAGCCCGACGATTTTTCCGTCGAGACGTTCTTCTACCCTTAGCCATTATTGCTGCCTCCTATCTTCTTATCCAGATTCATGAGCTCTTCTTCTGGAAAGTAGGGTATGTTTTTGAGAAGCAACCGCAGGGTTTAAAAGAAGGCCTCAGCTATTTTTTCCAGGGTTTTACCTTTGGCTATTTCCAAGAAATTCTGCGCTCTTTTCCCCGGATGGGCTGGCTTGTCTATGCCGGACTTTTTCTATATTTTGGCCAAAGGCTTTATGGCCGACTGGCTGAAAACCAAGAAAAGCTCTATCTTGACCGTTGGTTTTTCCTCAACGTCAACTTTTTCCTGCCGCTCGTTTTCTTCGGGTTTTTCCGCACTCACCTTCAACCGCGCTATCTTTTCCAGCTTCATCCTCTCTTTATCCTGCTTTTTTTAGTTGCGGTTAAGGAAATCTCCAGGATTGGGAGTGATTTGCTCCTCCAGCCATTTTTTAAAGGCAATAAACCCTTTGTTTTCCGGTCAATATTAACCACGGGACTTGTGCTGATTCTAATTATTTCCCTTTCCGACCAAGTAGGTTATAAAACGACTCAAAGGATAGTAAACCGGGATTACAAAGAAAGAATCAGTACCGATGTTATTACGCGCTCCGGAAGAACAGAACATTACGATTATCGCGGCGTTGGTTTATACGTCCGGAATTATCTCGAGCCGGGCGACCTCGTGATAGCTATGCACATGGTCTTTCAATATATCTATGGCGGCCAGGTGGACTACTGGCTGTGGACGGGCGGCCCGGGAACCTGGGATGCCTGGGAAATGACCCCGAAAGGTTGGAGAGATGTTTATGTCGGTGCGGCCTGGCTCAACTCGCTTTCGGCCCTGAAAGAAGTTATTTTTGGCCGCGGCCAACATCGGGTCTGGTTGGTAACCTCGCCCTCTGTCTACCGTCGCGACCACATCAGTCAAGAAGTGGCTGATTTTATCCTTAGTCAAAAGGAGCATCTTCTTTTCCGTGGCCGTGATGAGATGTCTGAGGTTTATCT